>JACCDP011359394.1_pt1 | contig 14802 bp, 15 predicted proteins | sample 7445841 | NCBI WGS metagenome assembly JACCDP01 (sample SAMN15323441, study PRJNA562643) | freshwater metagenome | isolation source: river surface water | place: USA:Blue River Watershed | collected 2017-08-17 | reverse complement strand
CCGCAGCGTCCGGTGCGAAGGCCTGCACCACATCGGCCAGATGGCGCGCCCCATGCACCTGGGCGCCCGGCACCAGCGCGGCCTCTTCGGCGCTGGCCATCGGCAGCACCAGCCGCGTGGTGGCCTGCTGACGCTGCAGCGCCAGGCTCATGGCCAGTGCACCCCGTACCGGCCGAAGTTCGCCTGAGAGTGAGAGCTCACCTGCAAACTCATGCCCCGCCAGCTTCGCGGCGTCGATCTGCCCGCTGGCGGCCAGGATGCCCAGCGCAATCGGCAGGTCAAAGCGGCCTGAGTCCTTGGGCAGGTCGGCCGGCGCCAGGTTGACGGTGATGCGCTTGTTGGTCGGGAATTCCAGCCCCGCGTTCTGCAGCGCCGAGCGCACCCGCTCGCGCGCCTCGCGCACCTCTACATCGACCAGGCCCACCAGGGTGAAGCTGGGCAGGCCGTTGGCCAGATGCACCTCGACGGTGACGGCGGTGGCGTCCAGGCCGAGCAGGGCACGGCTTTGCACCAAAGACAGGCTCATGGGGGCGCTCCTTGTGCTGCGCTGTCGCCCCAAACCGGAGCCAGTACCCTCAATATGCACCGAAATAGTGCATTTATGCCGGGATGCAGCGCCTCGGATCAACGTGGCTGGCGCCGAACGGGTGCACGCTGCACTGCGCACTAGTTGGCATGTTCCCTGCTTGTTGCTTTTGTCCCCTTTCCTTCAGACGGAGAACCCCATGAAAGTCACTGCCCTCACCCAACTGTCCGCCGCAGCGGCCCTGGTTGCCCTGTCGGGCACCGCCTTCGCCCAGACCAAGGCGCCGGAGCCGGACTACACCCTGTCGTTCAACGCCGGTGCCGTTACCGACTACCGCTATCGCGGCATTTCGCAGTCGCGCCTGAAGCCGGCCGTGCAAGGCGGTGCCGACTTCGCGCACAAGAGCGGCGTGTATCTCGGCTTCTGGGGCACCACCATCAAGTGGGTCAAGGACGGCGGCGGTGACGCCAGTGTCGAACTCGACTTCTACGGCGGCTACAAGGGCGAGGCTGCCGGCATCGCCTACGACGTGGGCGTGCTGCACTACCAGTACCCGAGCAACAAGCTGGCGGTGAGCGCCAACACCACCGAGCTGTACGTGGCAGGCACCATGGGCCCGGCCACGCTGAAGTACTCGCAGTCGGTGACCAACCTGTTCGGCTTTGCCGACAGCAAGGGCAGCTACTACGTTGACCTGTCGGCCACCTTCGACCTCGGCAGCGGCTTCACCCTCGTGCCGCACGTGGGCTACCAGAGTGTGAAGAACAACAGCACCTTCAGCTACACCGACTACTCGATCACGCTGGCCAAGGATCTCGGCAACGGCCTGAGCGCCACCGCCGCGCTGATCGGTACCGACTCCAGGGACTACGTGGCGCCCAACGGCAAGAACCTGGGCCGCGACGGCCTGGTGCTGGGCATCAAGTACACCTTCTGACCTCCCCCTCCCCGCAGCACAGGAGCCATCATGAAACTGGTCACTGCCATCATCAAGCCGTTCAAGCTCGACGAGGTGCGCGAAGCACTGTCGGGCATCGGCGTGCAGGGCATCACCGTCACCGAAGTCAAGGGCTTCGGCCGACAGAAAGGCCACACCGAGCTGTACCGCGGTGCGGAATACGTCGTTGACTTCCTGCCCAAGGTGAAGATCGAAGCCGCTGTGGCCGACGACCTGGTCGACCGCGTGATCGAGGCGATCGAAGGCGCCGCGCGCACCGGCAAGATCGGCGACGGAAAGATCTTCGTCTACGACCTCGAGCAGGTCCTCCGCATCCGCACCGGCGAGACCGGCAAGGAAGCCCTCTGATCCGGCGTTTCAAGGAAGAGAGTCCCAAATGAAAAAACTGTTGGCCTCCCTCGCCCTGGGCGTGGGAATTCTGATGGGCGGCATGACCGCCTTCGCGCAGGCGCCCGCTGCTCCCGCAGCCGCTCCTGCTGCCACCGCTGCCGCGCCTGCCGCACCCGCTGCAGACGCCAAGCCCGCCGAAGGCGCACCCGCGGCAGCACCTGCTGCTGCGGATGCCAAGCCGGCCGAGGCGGCTGCCGCACCGGCGCCCACGCCCAACAAGGGCGACACCGCCTTCATGACGGTGGCCACCGCACTCGTGATCTTCATGACGATCCCGGGGCTGGCACTGTTCTACGGCGGCCTGGTGCGCAGCAAGAACATGCTGTCGGTGCTGATGCAGGTGTTCGTGGTCAGCTCGCTGATCTACGTGCTGTGGGGCATCTACGGCTACACGCTCGCCTTCGGTGGCGGCGGCTCGATCATCGGCAACCTCGACAAGCTGTTCCTCAAGGGCATCACGACCGACTCCGTGGCCGCCACCTTCAGCAAGGGCGTGGTCATCCACGAACTCACGTTTGTTGCCTTCCAGGCCACCTTTGCAGCCATCACCTGCGCGCTGATCGTCGGCTCGTTCGCCGAGCGCATCAAGTTCAGCGGCGTGCTGCTGTTCTGCGTGATCTGGTTCACCTTCTGCTACCTGCCGATCGCCCACATGGTGTGGTACTGGGACGGCCCGGATGCGATCACCGATGCCGCTTCGCTTGAGAAGGTGACGGCCAACGCCGGCCTGCTGTGGGCCAAGGGCGCACTCGATTTCGCAGGCGGCACCGTGGTGCACATCAACGCCGGCGTGGCTGGCCTGGTGGGCGCCTATGTGCTGGGCAAGCGTGTGGGCTACGGCAAGGAAGCCATGGCACCGCACAGCCTGACGCTGACCATGGTGGGCGCGGCCATGCTGTGGGTGGGCTGGTTCGGCTTCAACGCCGGCTCCAACCTCGAAGCCACAGGCACCGCCGCGCTGGCCTTCATCAACACGCTGCTGGCTGCTGCCGCTGCCACGCTGGCCTGGATTGCGGGTGAAGCCATGTCCAAGGGCAAGGCCTCGATGCTGGGCGCGGCCTCCGGCGCGGTGGCGGGCCTGGTGGCCATCACCCCGGCCTGCGGCTTCGTCGGCCCGATGGGCGCGATCATCATCGGCCTGATCTCCGGCTTCGTCTGCCTGTGGGGCGTCAATGGCCTCAAGCGCATGCTGGGTGCCGACGACTCGCTCGACGTGTTCGGCGTGCACGGCGTGGGCGGCATCGTGGGTGCGCTGCTGACCGGCGTGTTCGCAGCGCCCTCGCTGGGCGGCACCGGCGTGTACGACTACGTGGCCAACAAGGTCAACCCCGACTATTCGATCGGTGGTCAGGTGTGGATCCAGCTGCAAGGCGTGATCGTCACCATGATCTGGTCGGCCGTGATTGCCTTCATCGCCTACAAGATCGTCGACCTCGTGATCGGCCTGCGCGTGACCGAAGAGGAAGAGCGCGAAGGCCTGGACATCAGCAGCCACGGCGAAACCGCCTACAACCGCTGATCCAGCACACAGTTCCTGCAAGAGTCTCCTCTGGACTTTGGGCCCGCCGCGTGCGGGCCCTTTTTTCTTGTGGGCCTGCAGCGCGTACCATCGCCCCCCTATGACTGCGCTTTCCCCTCTGGTCGACCGCATCCGTGCGGCTGCTGCCGACAGCACTCCGCTGCGCATCCGCGGCGGCGGCACCAAGGACTTCTACGGTGAACGCCTGGAGGGTGACATCCTCGACACCCGGCCGCTCGCCGGCATCGTGAGCTACGAGCCCAGCGAGCTGGTGGTGACGGTGCGCGCCGGCACGCCGCTGGCCGAACTGGAGGCAGCGCTGGCAGACAAGGGCCAGTCGCTCGCCTTCGAGCCGCCGCACTTCGGCGCGGGTGTGGGGGGTGATGCGGGCGGTGGTGCAACCGTGGGCGGCATGGTGGCAGCCGGACTGGCCGGGCCCTCACGCGCGGCGGTCGGCTCGGTGCGCGACTTCGTGCTGGGGGCACAGATCATCAACGGTCGCGGTGAGGTGCTCACCTTCGGCGGCCAGGTGATGAAGAACGTGGCGGGCTACGACGTCTCGCGCCTCATGGCAGGCTCGATGGGCACGCTGGCGCTGATCGCCGAGGTCAGCCTGAAGGTGCTGCCGGTGGCCCCGGCCGAGGCGACGCTCAGGTTCACCCTGGACGAGCGCGAGATGATCACGCGTCTGAACACCTGGGCCGGGCAACCCCTGCCGCTCAATGCCAGCTCGTGGGTGCACGACGCTTCGGGGCCGGCGCTGTACCTGCGGCTGCGCGGCGCGCAGGCGGCGGTGCAGGCGGCCAGCGCGCGGCTGCTGTCCGAGCTGCCCGGTGAGCGCCTCGACCCTGCCCAGGCGCTGCGCGACTGGCAGGCAGCGCGCGAGCTGCAGCTGCCGTGGTTTGCAGCGGGCTTTGCGCGCGGTGACACGCTGTGGCGCGTCTCGGTGCCGCAGGTCACGCCGCCGCTGAATGTGGGCGACACGATGGTGGAATGGCTGGGAGGACAGCGCTGGGTGTTCGTGCCCGCTGCTGACGAAGACGGCGCGCAGCGCGTGCGCCACGCCGCCACCGTGGCGGGCGGCCACGCGGTACGCTTTCGCGCGGCCGAGGGGGCTGCCGCGTCGGCACGCGTCGGGCTGTTCGAGCCGCTGCGCGCGCCGCTGGACCGCATCCACCGCGAGCTCAAGCGCGAGTTCGACCCGCAAGGCATCTTCAATCCCGGCCGCATGTACGCGGACCTGTGAGCAGGCTGCTGCACCGCGCGCCCCTGCCCTCCACCATGGACACCCTGCGCGGCTTCACCGTCTTGCTGCTGTGCCAGTCGGCCGGCGAACTGCTCGCGCGTGGCCTGGCCTTGCGCTTGCCCGGGCCGGTGATCGGTTTGCTGCTGTTGGCCGCAGGGCTGATGTGGCCACCGCTGCGCATACCGGTACAGGCGGCAGCCGAGGCGCTGCTCGCGCATCTGTCGTTGCTGTTCGTGCCGGTGGGTGTGGGCGTCATCGCGCACCTGTCACTGGTGGCGCAATTTGGCTGGCAGATGCTGGTGGTACTGGTGCTGTCGACCTGGGCTGGCCTGGCCATGACCGCGTGGCTGCTGCGACGGCGCCTCGCACAGGAGGCCTCATGACCAGCTTCGTGGAGCTGTGGACTTACCTGTCGGCCACACCGCTGTTCGGGCTGACGGCCACGGTGGCGGTGTATGTCGCCGCGCATGCGGCGTATGTGCATGTGAACCAGGCGCCCTGGGCCAATCCGGTGATGTGGACTGTGGTGACGCTTGCGGCATTGCTGATGCTCAGTGGCACGCCGTACCCGGCCTACTTCTCGGGCGCGCAGTTCATCCACTTCCTGCTGGGGCCGGCGGTGGTCGCGCTGGCGTGGCCCCTGTGGCAGCGGCGTGAGGCTCTGCGGCGCCATGCCGGCGCGCTGCTGTGGGCGGCGTTGGCCGGGGGTGCGGTGGCCTGTGCCAGTGCCGTGGCCCTGGGCTGGGCGCTGGGGCTGCCGCGCGACGTTCTGATGTCGCTGGCACCCAAGTCGGTGACCGCGCCCGTGGCCATGGGCATTGCCGAAGCTGTGGGCGGCATTCCGGCGTTGGCGGCGGTGTTTGCCGTGCTCACCGGCATGATCGGCGCGCTCAGCGGGCGCTACCTGTTCGATGGGCTGCGCATTCCGTCGATGGCGGCGCGCGGCTTCGCACTCGGCACCGCTTCGCATGGCATCGGCGCCGCTCGCGCGATGCAGGTGCACCCCGACGCCGGTGCCTATGCCGGCCTGGCGTTGGGCCTGCAGGCCGTGATGGCCGCGGTGCTCATTCCTTTCATCCTTCGCTGGCTCTGAGCCGTTCCGCGATGCAAACCCATCTCGCCCCCGAGTTCAAAGACACTGCCGAAGGCCGCGAGGCCGAGGCCATCCTGCGCAAGTGCGTGCACTGCGGCTTCTGCACTGCCACCTGCCCCACCTACCAGCTGCTGGGCGACGAGCTCGACGGCCCGCGCGGCCGCATCTACCTGATCAAGCAGGTACTCGAAGGCGAGCAGCCCACGCGCAAGACGCAGCAGCACCTGGACCGCTGCCTGACCTGCCGCAACTGCGAGTCCACTTGCCCGAGCGGCGTGCAGTACGGGCATCTGGTGGACATCGGCCGCAGCATCGTTGACAGGAAGGTCGAGCGCCCTGCTTCCGAGAAGGCCCTGCGCTGGGCGCTGAAGGAGGGCCTGCCCTCGCCGCTGTTCGGCCCGGCGATGAAGCTCGGTCAGGCGGTGCGCGGCCTGCTGCCGCAGTCGCTGCAAGCCAAGGTGCCGGCGCCGCGCGCGGCCGGCACGTTGCCCGTGCGCGAGCACGCACGCAAGGTGCTGATGCTCGCCGGCTGCGTGCAGCCGGCGATGATGCCGTCCATCAATGCGGCCACGGCGCGGGTGCTGGACGCTGCAGGTATTCAGACGCTGGTGGCCGGCAGCGCGGGCTGCTGTGGTGCGGTCAAGTTCCACCTGAACGACCAGGACGGCGGCCTCGCGCAGATGCGCGCCAACATCGACGCCTGGTGGCCCTACGTGGAGCAGGGCAAGGTGGAGGCGATCATCATGAACGCCTCGGGCTGCGGCGTCACCGTCAAGGAATACGGCCACCTGCTCAAGCACGATGCGCCGTACGCACAGAAGGCCGCGCGCATCAGCGAACTGACGCGCGACCTGAGCGAGCTGTTGCCCGACATCGCGCAGGCGCTGCGCGGCAAGGTGAAGGTGGGCGCGCAGATGCAGCAACTGGCTTTTCATCCGCCCTGCACGCTGCAGCATGGCCAGCAGCTGCGTGGTGGCGTGGAGCAGCATCTCAACGCGCTGGGCTTCAGCGTACGCACCGCCACGAACGAGTCGCACCTGTGCTGCGGCTCGGCGGGCACCTACAGCGTGCTCAACCCCGACATCGCCACCACCCTGCGCGACCGCAAGCTCGGCCACCTGTCAGACCTCAAGCCGCAGGCCATCGTGAGTGCCAACATCGGCTGCATCACCCACCTGCAAGGCGGCACCGACGTGCCGGTGCGGCACTGGGTAGAGGTGCTGGACGCGGCGCTAGCTGGCTGAGCACGCGTCGCCCTTGCGGGCGCGCTGGTGTTGCTGCCACGCGGGCGGCGCCCCGCGCTCAGGCTGGCGCGTGTGCCGCCAGCGCTGCCTCGATGTCCTTGGCAATCGACGCCGGCGTGTCGGTGGGCGCGTAGCGACGGATCGCCTGGCCATCACGGCCCACCAGGAACTTGGTGAAGTTCCACTTGATGGCCTGGCTGCCCAGCAGGCCGGGCGCCTGCTTCTTGAGCCACTGCCACAGCGGATGCGCGTTGGCACCGTTGACCTCGACCTTGGCCATCATCGGAAAGCTCACGCCGTAGTTCTTCTGGCAGAACGCGCCGATCTCGCTGTTGCTGCCGCTGTCCTGCGCGCCGAACTGGTTGCACGGAAAGCCGATCACCGTCAGCCCCTGCGCAGCGTACCGGTCGTGTAGCTTCTGCAGGCCCGCGAACTGCGGCGTGAAGCCGCAGGCGCTGGCGGTGTTGACGATCAGCAGCACCCGGCCACGCTGGCTGGACAGGTGCGCGGGCTGGCCATCGATCGATGTGGCGACGAAGTCAAAGGCCGATGCAGGTGCGTTTGCGGTTGTGTTCATGTGCCCGATACCCGCGATGGCCACGCTGCCCAAGCGGCTGCAGCAAGAATCAGCGCCGCGCCGACAGCGATCTGCACACCGAACTGCGACGCGCCCAGCGCCACCGACGACACGCTGGCAAACACCACCTCGGAGAGCATCACCAGTGCGGTGGTGTGTGCGCTCAGCCGCGCCGCGCCGTATTGCAGCGCGAGGTTGCCGACCAGAAAGGCCAGCGCGAGCACCAGCGCAAACATCAGCCAGCGGGCATCCGGCGCAGGCAAGGGCTGTACCGTGCCCTGCAGCAGCCCGGCAGCCCCCGCTGCCGCCGCCAGCGCCGCGCCGCCGCCGAACATCGCGGCCATGCGCGCGCCCGAGGGGGTTTCGCGGTACTTCAGCAGCAGCAGGTTGGTGAGCGCAAAGCTCAGCCCGCCCAGCAGCGCCAGCCAGTCGGCCGCACCCGACGGCCACGGCCAGGCTGCGCCTTCGGGCTTGAGGATGATGACCACGCCTGCCAGCGACAGTGCCACCCGCAGCAGCGAGGCGCGGGTGGGCCGCTCGCCCAGCATCAGCCAGGCCAGCAGCGCCGACCATGCAGGCATCAAATAGAACAGCAGCACCACGCGCACCACGTCGCCGATGGTGACCGCCCAGTTGAAGCCGACGTTGGTGAGGCCCGAGGCCAGCGCCAGCCACAGCAGCCAGGGGTGCGCGATGAAGTCGCGCAGCGCGCCGCGCACGCAGGCCAGCACCACCAGCGCTGCGGCCGCGTACACCAGCGTGGTCGCCCACAGCGGATGCACGCCGCGCGCCTGCAGTTCCTTGAAGGGCCACCACGAGACGCCCCACACGAAGGCATTGACCACCAGGCAGGCGACCGCTGCCGCGCGTGCGTCGAACCGCATGGACAGCGTCAGCCGCGCAGGGCCTTGGCGGCCTGGCGGCGGCGCCACCAGATCACGCCGATCACCACCGCGGCGATGCCCAGCAGCGCAAAGATGCCGTACTGGAAGCGGTGCAGGATCTTGAACATCCAGTCCCAGTTGCGTGCGCCGAAGTAGCCCAGGTACACCCAGATCGGCACGCTGATCAGCGCAGCGAAACCATCCATGAAGAACCAGGTGGCAAACGACACGCGGCGTGTCATGCCGGCGGTGAAGAACACGGGAGTGCGCAGCCCGGGCAGGAAGCGGGCCACGAACATCACCCACTTGCCGTACTTGTGAAAGGCGCCCTGCGCCTTCTCGAAGCGCTCGGGCGTGAGCACCTTGCGAAAGCCGGGCAGCATCTGCACCCGTTCGCCGTACACGCGGCCCAGCGTGAACATGATGCCGTCGCCCACCATCACGCCGGCCATGCCGACGGCGAACATCACATGCGGGTCGGCGTAGCCCAGGCCGGCGATCACGCCGCCGGTCACCAGCGTCACATCCTCGGGCACGGGCACGCCGAAGCCGCAGATCAGCAGCATCACGAACACGGCCAGGTAGCCGTATTCGGTGAAGATGGGCATGAGGAACTGGAAGACTTCCATGGCGGCCGGCCCGCGGTGGGGCGGCGGTGCAAAGGTGCGGCTTTATAGCACCCCGGCTGCAGCCCTCGGGCGCGCAGGGCGGCTCTGGCACACTCCCGCCGCAAGTGCACGCGGGCCGCTTCGCCCGGTGCGTTCGCAGCCCCATGCCCCGTCCGATCCAGGCCACCATCCACACCGCCGCCCTGCGCCACAACCTGGCGCGCGCGCGTGCCGCCACGCCCGACGCGCGGGTGTGGGCGGTGGTCAAGGCCAACGCCTACGGCCACGGCATCGAGCGGGTGTACGAAGGCCTGCGCGGTGCCGACGGCTTTGCGCTGCTTGATCTGGCCGAGGCCGAGCGGGTGCGCGCACTGGGCTGGCGCGGCCCCGTGTTGCTGCTCGAAGGTGTGTTCGAGCCGCGCGACCTGGAGCTGTGCTCGCGCCTGGGCCTGTGGCATGTGGTGCACTGCGACGAGCAGATCGACATGCTGGCTGCGCACAAGACGCAGACGCCGCATCGCGTGTTCCTCAAGATGAACAGCGGCATGAACCGGCTGGGCTTTATGCCGGGCCGCTATCGCGCGGCGTGGACGCGGCTGAACGCGCTGCCGCAGGTCGATGAAATTTCATTGATGACGCACTTCAGCGACGCCGACGGACCGCGAGGCATTGCGCACCAGGTGCAGGTGTTTGCCGACACCACGCGTGACCTGCCCGGTGAGCGCAGCCTGTCCAACAGCGCGGCCACGCTGCGCCACGCGGCTTCAGCGGGCGTGCGGGCCGACTGGGTGCGCCCGGGCATCCTGCTGTACGGCAGTGCGCCCGACTTTCCTGAGCACGATGCAGCGCACTGGGGCCTGCAGCCGGCGATGACGCTCTCAAGCCGCATCATCGGCGTGCAGCAGCTTCAGGCCGGCGACACCGTGGGCTACGGATCGAACTTCACCGCAACGCAGCCGATGCGCATCGGCGTGGTGGCCTGCGGCTATGCCGACGGCTACCCGCGGCATGCGTCCACGCTGTCGGCAGGCGCGCCGGTGCTGGTGGAAGGCATACGTACCCGCACGGTGGGCCGCGTCAGCATGGACATGATCACGGTGGACCTGGAGCCGGTGTTCGCCGCGGGCAAGGCGCCCGGCGTGGGCAGCGCGGTCACGCTGTGGGGCCGTGCAGCCGATGGGCAGGTGCTCGCGATCGACGAAGTGGCGAAGGCCGCCGGCACCATCGGCTACGAGCTGATGTGCGCGCTGGCGCAGCGGGTGCCGGCGCAGGCCGACGAAGGCTGAGCCGCCAGGGCCTGGCGATGAAGCGCAGGCCTCAGCGCTTGCGCAAGCCCAGCGCCATCACTGCGCCCACCACCAGCAGCGCGCCGCCCACCTGCACCGGCGCGATCGACTGGCCGAGGATCATCCACGCCAGCACCAGCGCGAACACCGGCTCGACGTTCATGATGGCCGAGTTGCCCACCACGCCCAGCTTGGGCAGCACGGTGAACATGATGGTGAAGGCGGTGCCATACAGAAAGGTGAGCGCCGCCAGCCCGCCCCAGCCCGCCGGCGCGGTAGGCAGGTGAAAGCCCCCCTGCAGCGAGATCGAGACCAGCGCCACCAGCGCTGCCAGCGTCATCGTGGTGGCAGTACGCACCCGGCCGTCCAGATCACCCGCCTCGTGCTGCGTGAGCACCAGCGCCATGCCGAAGGTGGCGGCTGCGGCCATTGCAAAGGCCACGCCTGCACCGATGCGGCCCCACTGACCGGCGGCACCCAGGCCCGAGGCGGCGCCGAACACGTCAAGTGCGAGCGCCAGCCCGATCAGGATCACAGGCATCGCGATCAGCATCGGCCGCGAGGGCGGCTCGCGATACACCACAAAGGCCCACAGCGCGGTCCAGATCGGATAGGTATTGAAGGCCAGCAGGGCCAGTGCCACCGGCAGCCGCGCCACCGATGAATACAGGCACAGGCTCTGGATGCCGATCAAGAGGCCGATGACCGGCAGATAGCGCTTGTGGCGCGCGCTGAACTGTGGCCGCACGCGGTAGGCCAGCAGCAGGCCAAAGACGACCAGCGCGGTGACGGTGCTGCGAAACACCACCGCGGTGGACACATCCACGCCGTGGTTGAAGGCGATGCGCGCGGCCACATGGTTGCCGCCCATCATCAGCGCGATCAGCAGCAGCGTGGCAAATGCGGTGGCGCTGAGTGCGCGGGCCGATGACGCCGACGCCGAAGTCGTTGGCGCGGCGCTCAATACAGTCCCCGCACCTGCGCATGCAGCCGCGCCAGGCCAAACAGCGCGTCAGTGAAGGGCGTGGGCACGCCCGTCAGCTGGCCGAGCTCCCATACGGCGCCGACCAGTGCGTCGAGCTCCACCGCGCGGCCGGCCTCCACATCCTGCAGCATCGACGTCTTGAATGCGCCGAGCTTGCGCGTGATGGCGTGGCGGTCTTCGGGTTGCTGATCGATCGGGATGCCGATGCGCTCGCCGATGGCGCGTGCTTCCAGCATCACGCTGCTGGCAAAGCCGCGCACCAGGTCGTCGGCCAGCGCGCGGTCGGTGGTGGCGCCGGTGATCGCGCTCACCGGGTTCATGGTCATGTTGCCCCACAGCTTGAACCAGATGTCCTTCTGGATCTGCGGCGACAGCGTCACGTCGATGCCGGCGGCGCGCAGCTGGCGGCCCAGCAGCTCCAGGCGCGGTGTCGGTGCGCCCCAGGGCTCGCCGATGATCAGCCCGTTGCCGAAGTGGTGCCGCGCATGGCCCGGCCCGGCAAGCGAGCAGCTGGCATGCACCACGCCGCCGATCACATGGCGTGTCGGGATGGCGCGGGTGATGGCGCCGTCGGGGTCGGTGGCCTCGAGCCGCGTGCCGGCCCAGCGCCCGCCAAAGCCCTCGAAGAACCACCACGGCACGCCGTTCATGGCGGTCAGCACCAGGGTGTCGGGCCCCAGCAGCGGCGCCATGCCCTCGGCCACGCCGCGCATGGCCGGCGCCTTGACCGCCACGATCACCAGATCCTGCACGCCCAGCTCTGCCGCGCGCTCGCTGGCCTGCGCCGGTGCGGAAAGCGTCTGCCCGCTGATGTCGAGCCGCAGGCCGTGCGCGCGGATGGCGTCGAGCGTGGCGCCGCGCGCCACCGCACTCAATGCGCAGCCGCCCTGCGCGAGCTTCACGCCCAGCCAGCCGCCGATGGCGCCGGCACCATAGATGCAGACCTTCATGTCATTCTTGCCCGATGAGCGCCGCTGCCGGTACTGCGCAGACCGCCCACCTCAGGCCCATTGGACACCGGTTCAGCGCCGGTAGCTGTCATCCAGGCGATCGACCTGCCGCACCAGCGCATCGAACACGTCCTGCCCGGCGCCGAACTGGGCGTCGAACTGAAAGCTGTCGTGCGTGGTCTTGCGCGCCACCGCCTCGCTGACCGCAAGGGCCGGGCCCAGCGCCGCCTGCGCCACCTGGATCTCGCAGGCGCGCTGCAGCGTCCACAGCCGCACGAAGGCCAGCGCAAGCGTGGACGCCCAGCTCAGCAGCCCGTGGTTGCGCAGGATCAGCAGCGGCTTGTTGCCCAGGTTGGCCAGCAGCCGCGGCGCTTCTTCGGCGTGCACGGTGATGCCCTCGAAGTCGTGGTACGCCACCATGTCGTGCAGCTGTGCCGAATAAAAGTTGTTCTGCGCGAGGCCCCCTTGCGTGCAGGCCACTGCGAGGCCAGCGGTGGTGTGGGTGTGCATCACGCAGTGCGCGCCTTGCACATGCTGGTGGATCGCCGAATGCACGGTGAAGCCCGCCGGGTTCACCGGCCAGGGGCTGTCGTCGAGCTTGCGGCCTTCGGTGTCGATCTTCAGCAGGTTGCGCGCGGTCACCTCGCTGTAGTGCAGCCCAAAGGGGTTGATCAGGAAATGCCGCTCGCCCCCGGTCACGCTGTCGGGCAGCCGCAGCGTGATGTGGTTGTAGATCATCTCGGTCCAGCCGAGCATCGCAAACACGCGGTAGCAGGCCGCAAGCTGAACCCGTGCGGCCCACTCGTCGGCATGCATGCCCGAAGGCACATCGGCGGGGCTGGCCAGGGCCGCAGCCCCGGCCGCAGGAAAAGAGGCGCCCATGATCAGCTGTCGGCGGTGAAGCCGATGGTCTTGACCAGCGGGCCCCACCGGTCTGTGTCGGCCTTCAGGCGCGCCGCAAGCTCGGCTGGCGTGGACGACCTGGCCTCCAGGCCCATGGTGGCCAGGCCGTTGACCGTCTCGGGCGCGGCCAGTGCGGCGCGCATGGCGGTATTCAGGCGGTTGATGACGTCGGCAGGCGTCTTGGCGGGCACGTAGAAGCCAAACCATTCCTCGAACGCAAAGTCTTTCAGGCCCTGCTCCACCAGCGTGGGTGTGTTGGGGGCAAACGGGCTGCGCTTGGCGCCAGTGGCGGCCAGCAGGCGGCACTTGCCTGCGGCCACATGCTGGGTGAATTCACCGATCGGGCCGCTCACCGCAGCGATCTGCCCGCCGATCATGTCGAGGATGGCCGGCTGCGTGCCGCGGAACGGCACATGCTTGAGGTCCACGTTCGCCTGCTTGCCCATCAGCACACCGATGAAGTGCGGCACCGAGCCCGCGGCCGGCGAGCCGAAGTTGGCCAGCGCCGGGTTGGCCTTGCACCAGGCCAGGAACTCGGGCACGTTGCGCACGCTGGCCGGCACCTGCGGGCCGACGGCAAAGCCGAAGTCGAAGGTGCAGCCCAGGGTGACCGGCAGCACATCGGCCACCGGGTCGTAGGGCAGCTTCTTGTAGATGTGCGGGTACACGCCCAGCATCGACATCGGCGTTTGCAGCACGGTGCTGCCGTCGGGCGGCGCGGCCTTCACCGTCTGCACCGCGATCTGCCCGCCCGCGCCGGTCTTGTTCTCGACCACCGCCACGCGCGCATAGCCCGGGGCCAGCCGCTCGGCCACGCGGCGGCAGATGGTGTCGGAGGTGCCACCCGGCGGGAAGCCGGTGACGATCTTGAGCGTATCCACCGTCTGCGCCCAGGCGCGGGTGCCGATGGCCGACAGCAGCGCGGCAGCGGCCGTCGATTGCAGCAGGTCACGTCGATGAAAGTTCATGGTGCGGTCTCCTCGGGTGGGTGGTTGGAGTCAGGGGGTGATGGTGGGCTGCCCGGGTGGCGGTGGCAAGCGGGCAAACACGCGGTAACGGGCGTAACGCACGGGTCAATACGGCTTGCCGCTGCGGTCTTGCACGACGGTGCCGCCCTTGTAGGCAGCGGCCAGTTGGCGTGCGCCGCGCGCCAGCAGCAGGTTGTCCAGGCCGACGGCCACGAAGGTGGCGCCGATGTCCAGGTAATGCTTGCCCAGCTTCTCGTCGGTGACCAGGATGCCTGCGGCCTTGCCGCCTGCAACGATGCGACGGATGGTGTCGTCGATCCGCTTTTGCATCTCGGGGTGGCCCGGGTTGCCTACATGGCCGAAGGATGCCGACAGGTCCGACGGGCCGATGAACACGCCGTCCACGCCTTCGGTGGCGACGATCGCATCCAGGTTGTCGATGGCGGTGCGCGTTTCGACCTGCACCAGCATGCAGACCTGATCGTTCGCCTCTTTCGCATAGTTGGGGTAGCCGCCCCAGCGCGAGGCGCGCGCGCCCCCCATGCCGCGCACGCCGCCGCCGCCATCGTCTTGCGGATAGCGCGCCGAGCGCACCACCGTGGCGGCCTGCTCGGGCGTGTCGATCATCGGCACCAGCAGCGTCTGCACGCCCAGGTCGAGGTACT
>JACCDP010155068.1_pt1 | contig 14803 bp, 15 predicted proteins | sample 7445841 | NCBI WGS metagenome assembly JACCDP01 (sample SAMN15323441, study PRJNA562643) | freshwater metagenome | isolation source: river surface water | place: USA:Blue River Watershed | collected 2017-08-17 | reverse complement strand
CTTGGATTTGTTTATATTTCGGATTCACTGTACACGTTAATAGCAGAAACATTGTCACGTTTTCAAATCCCCACAACGATAGAATAATTGATGATAACACACGTTTTAATGTAAATGTTTGGTTTGCTGATACTGACTCCCAAACATATTTTTTTCCTCCTTCAATATGGGAAAAAGAAATCGCTCCTTCCGCCCTACCGGACTATTTGATATTTAATGTGAATTCCTTGTCAGGAGTACCTCATGGTATGATTACAGATGGATATCCTTATACAAAATCACCTTTTTATAAAGCACCTTACTTTTTAACATTTAAAACAGGGCATTCGACCCCTTCAAATTTTTTAACTTTCAATAGTTTTCAAATTCCTAATTCATACGGTCGAATCCTAAGTATGTTAACATACAATGATGATGTTGATAAATTTATACCTACATTTAATACTGATATACAGTTACCCTATCAAAATGCTCTCCCCCTAAACAATGTTATTGAATTCAGGATTTATGACTCAAATAAAACACTAGTAAAATTCAAAGACCAGAGTCAGTTGTACATCGCTGTAGACATAATTTAAATATAATGGTAATTGACATATAAAAGTTCTTTCAGATACACAAAATGGCTATTGATTTTATTAATGTGCATTTTGATTCCGAAGAAATTCCAATTGAACATAACAATGATAATGTATACACCGATGGAGAATTCAACATTAAAATACCCAAGAATTCCAGCCTGGTTTCCATGCCAAATATGACCTGGACCCAGGTAGGAATACACACTTTTTCCTTAACCGACCTTACTAGATTTGGTCAATCAAACAATTCATATCCGAAAACTTTATTCTGTTTTTTAGGCAAAAACACCAAGCAGATTTCGATTCTACAAACTTCACTTGGAGTACGAGAAATTCAGCACATCATTTATCGACCAAAACTCGCACACCACTCTCAACAAGGCTCTACCCAATGAAATTATATATATTATCACTTCCTATTTATCCATGCAGGATATGATGCATTTATGTATTTCAAAATTGTTTCTACCTTGCTTAGTAAATTCACCATGGTTTTTTAATAAAATAAATGCCTACTTCATCCACTTACTGGCCCGTGCCTATTCAGACAGCAATCATTTATTCATGATATGTGCCCTGCTTCCTACCATCATCAACAATACATTCTATTTTTCGGTGGATCATTCAAAATTACCCTATTTCAAAAAGATTTTTGGAAAAAATCATATATTTGACCTTTATAAAATCGATCATGTACTGAAGATATGGCCCATACTTTTCCAACCCTACTCAACTTTTAAAAAGCATAAACGTTATTATCTTAAAAGTATAAAACAGTTTCCATTGTGTTTCAAAGAATGTTGCTGTCTCAAATATAGAAATGCACCATTTTATGTACGACACCAAGGTCACTCACTGTGTGTGAATTAACCTATTTGCTGTTGTTTTTATGAAACAATGTAAGTACTATTTTAACTCAATATTCTCTTCCATAATGTCACACACAAATTTCATGTTACATATGTATTATTACAGATTTCAAACTCATTTTATTTTTAACTATGAGCCTGGGAGGTGCCGAGTGCCTTGGTCTTCTTTGCATTCCCATTTCATGCTGTTTAGGTAAAAATTATACAATATTCCATCTTTCTATTGTACAATTATTATCATTAATATCCTACTTAAAAAATTAAAACATCATATCATTTAGGAATATGTTGTCTCATACCGACCTGGATTGAAGAACATAGATCAGTCTATGAACAACTCAGTGACCTTCTGAGCGACTATGGTAAATCATTTTTGTCAGCTTCTTATTGTATACCAATAAATATGTTTTAAATAAAAGAGATTTTTAACCAACAATATTTTTTTCTTCTTTCAGCCCTGTGTACCTCAGATGAAGAATTCATTCGGCTATTGATTCAGAATAACATACCCATTGTGTTAAATTTAAATCTATATGCCCGTCCTAAAGAAGTCTATTTATACATTAGTGCTGAAGTTGAACAAAACATATTAAAACCCTTAGTTGAAAAAAAACAATACATAACTAAGGGGTTCTGTCAATCCAGTGGTCGAATTCCAATCGTCCACAACTGCAGTGATTTTAAAGTTTATTATCACAGAGGAGAGCACATACCCAGAACTGATATATTTTTTGTAGTATTGAAAAATCCAAACATAAAAACCCTTTCTGTTTTTGCAGACCAAGAAAATAACCAAATATATTATGGAATAAAAAATAAAACAATTCAAGGGTACACTGACTCAAGTATCAAAAAAATAGTACAAAAATATTTATTATAACATCCAGAATACAAGTCCAACAATGAAACCATAAATAACTACACCTGTTGTTCATAAAATTAACTAATCCCTTCCTCCACCGCCTGTTTCAGATAAACCCTATTTATTTTAAATATGAACAATACGAATGGAAATGACACCCTACCTGACTCCAATGAAAATAAGGGATATTTTTCTTCTTTCAAACATATATATACAATTAATTTCTTTATAAATTGTTTACTATCTAGTACCACATTATTGAAAGTATTACTATAAACAGAAGAAAATATATCTTTTTTATTATTAGGACCACCTTGAACCCATTGGTCCCGACTCTTCTACCTCAAAACAATGTACCCATCCTACCAGTTCTTCAATTACAACTGAAAACAATACATCAATCTCAAATTTATACTCACAAAAATATATCTATGAATTAGATGACCCTTTGCTCCAAACATATGGATATGTACAAGTGATAAACAACCATAAAATTATTGTTCATGTACCTATTAAACCAGAACATAGTGCATTTTCTTCAAAACCGAACCGCCAAGTTCAATTTTATTTTAACAGTCAACTGGTATTTTTCTCTGAATGGTTGCCCATCCTAACCAATCAGGACCGAAATAAATTTAAATCCATGTTTTACCAAATATGGTATGAATACTCAAAAATGATCCACCATAAATATTGGCCCTTGCCACCCTGTGGTCCGGCTCTACATAATGAAGTCCTCACCATTTATGATAAACCGTCATATTATCTAGCATGTTCTGAATCTTTCAAAACAACCTCAATAGAACTGACTACTAAATATCCATCATCAACAACAGCAACATCAACATCGGCGGATAGATCTTCATCTCATACAGTTCCTGTACATATACAGTTTTATTTTGGCAATAATTTGATTCTGTGTAGTGAAACTCAATTACCACATTTAAATTGCGATGACCTTCATTTTGTCCTGTCATTTATCCTACAAAAATTCATACATTAAACTTTTTGTTACAGAACAATAAAAAAATGGAGCGCATTCATGATTACAGTCGTTATCTACAGCAGTGTGAATCCATCTCGGAGCAAATAGAACAGCATCTAGGTGAGAATACATACCACAAAAACAAAACTCAAAAACGGATTATAAAATTTACATACCATCCAATTATTTTCACTCCCTCCTCTGCATTATATTATGATTTATCCAAATACTTTTAGATGGATGTCCTCGATGCAGTGACCCTTTCAAACATCAGTTGACAAGCCTCTACCTTGACTTTCTGGATAGTCAACTCATACCACTGCTGAATAAAAAATGTCTCGAGTATGCGGAATGGTGGATTTTCAAACCCGACTCTCCTCTGGCAAAATATATCCTGAAGAACCAATACGTCTTAAATCTTTACTTCAGGCCGGATGAACTCACTTCTCTGCTGGAAGATATTGCGACTAAAGACAACAAATATGACCGGGGAAACTATAAAATTATCACATTGGACGAAGAATTGAAACTCTGTTTCAATACAGATACAATTTATGTGCCTGATCTATACCATCTTTGTATACCTCATGTTAACCCAGTAAATGATGCGCAGACCTTCATATTAAAAAGTAATCTCATCAAAAATGACATATTTATACAACCACCTCTTGACATCATATACAGTGATCCGTCCTCTCAATTTTGGATACCCCAAGAATTTGTAAATCCCTATGTGTGCGAAAATAAACAATCAGTTTTTACATGGAAAGAACTAAACTCAAAATTTCTGCAATTCATATCATCACCTGAGGACAGTTCTGTTCAAAGAGAAAATTCCATGTTTTATATTAATGATGATTCAATTTTTGCAAAGAAATTTAATTTCCAGCAATTTCACAAAAACCAGATTCCTGATATTTTAAAAAAAACTGTTAAATTTTTAGGCAAATCAAATACTATTCTTACACTTTGTCCTGATTTAAAATTTTCTCATATTCGCCCTCATGACCCTGTAGTCTATTGGATCGAAGAAATTATTATGCAATATAACCATCTGACCCCATATGTTCCCGCAAACATTTATCTATAATGATTCCATTTTTTTCAGACATGAATTTCATGAAAATGTACCCCTGGGCAAGTCATCCCAAAATTGAGAACAATAACCAAATTAGCATAACAGTCTCAAAAAAACAGCATATACCCGCCAAAGAATTTGTGGAAATTGACCTAGGTTTAATCCTAGTTTCTTTACCCAATCATCATATTATCAAACTTATTAATTCCCAAAAAAAGTTTGAAATTATTTCCACCTTTTGGTTACCTTCCTGTAACAAATTAACTCTTACTATAATTACACAAAAATCATTTCAACTACATCCTGGAGAAACTCTCTGTCGTCTGCAGCTTCTACCTGTTCTTCATTTTTTACCAGGTACACACTTTTACCTTTTCACTCCCTAACCTATGGCTACCAATATACTACATTTTATCAGGTTCATTCATTCTATTTTTTATTGCAGAATTACAACCAGAAAAAAAGAAAAAAATTCGCTATTACGGTATGTTCCAATCCTTTACTATATTATAATAAAAACTATAAAATTTGTAATCTCTATTATAAAAAATATAACATTAATAGTTTCTTTTTCTACCCGTAGGGTTAGATGAAACATGGAGTACTGTAACCTCAATCAACGATGATAATGATGATGATTAGTACATAAAATGATAAATGACAAATGACAAATGAAAGTTAATAAAATGTACTTCTAATCTAAAAATGTATTTCAGAACTTAACATTTATCCATTAACAGAAAAAAATGGCAACATGCTTTCCATGTATTCACAATTTTATACATCAGTCTTGTTTCGAACTTCAACCCCTTTCAACCCTTCAATCCTACTTCAACCATTCAACATTAGGTATTCATATTATTTTCATCTCAAAAATCATAATTTTGTACACCTTCAATTGATAAGATAAACTTTTATTCAATACGTTGTTTTTACAGATTTGTTTCTACAACACATATGGGTTCAGTACATGCAACATCAACCTCAGATGCAAAATTATCAAGACCTGGTTGAAAAAATTAAATTAACCCCAAGGATATGGAATCCAGCTGTTGACCTCAAGAGTTTTATAAAACACGTCACCTGGATCCTAGGGCTGCCCATAAATATTATTGGGTTAAAAAAAACCCAACCAGAACACAAAAATATGTTTCAATGTAACCATACAAGCAAATGCTTTCTAACCTATTACAAATTTCAAAATCCATACATACGATTTTGTCAAAAGGAACAAAGCAACTTTTCTCCACTTAACTTTTTAGAATATAAATCTAAATACTACACTATTTCCTCTACATCATCATGTTGGCCTCTCCTGATAAACCAACTACCCAATTTTGATTTCAACTTTCAATCAGAACCAGTTACTCGACATGACATTGATTCTATTTTAAAACATAAACATATTGAAAAGTCGTTTTCAATTGTCCTTTATTCCACCCCTACATATGTAAGAACAACTCATATGAAATCCATCAGTAAACATGTCATAGGACAATTACAAAACAATTCAAAACATAGTTTACATCTTTTTTTAACACCTCACCTGCAAGGACCTGACTATGATATATGTGTTTTAAATGTAACATCAACAAACAGGAACGTTTTTAATCGAAAAAATGTATTTTCAAATACACACCTAACAGAGGGAAAATATGAATTTAAATCTCATTCCCGTCCTAATAAAGATATGCTAAATCAAGAGCATTGTATCTGTGAACATCCAGACACTGAACGATACCACACTCCCAACAGCAAAACATTTAAACCTTTAGGTAATTACTACTAATATATCTATAATGTTATAATGGCTTTGAACATATATATATATACTTATATTCATTTTTTACAGCTGTTGGGTCTAATCAAAAAAACTTCCTATATGAAAATCTAGGTAAGATTGATTATCATAATTATACCAAACGATAAACATTATTATAATAATTTATGTTCCCATTTTTCCCCAGAAGCCTGTGGTCTGTTAACCGAAAGTCTGAGAACAAACTTAAGAATTTGCAGTGAGATATCATTTCTTAGGTATTTATACATTTTTTATTAACATTTTTTACAATTTTATTTAACTTTTATTATATCAAATAAAAACACGTTTCTTTTCTTTTTTACAGCTACGATACAGAAGCTCTCAACAAGTCCTATAACAGTCTCAACCCAGATTTGGAATTTGAAAATGTATTCCAAGAATCCCAACATAAAAAAGTTAACACTGGCATTCAGATGTTATACATCATTGGATTATATGACCCGTTACCAGTTAAACCATTAGTCAATATTTTTAAAAAATATCTACCTACTGTCCTATTTCATAAACTTCAACGATATACTACCTGTGAACCAAACAAAATATATTCTACCATACATTGGCATTCGTTTAAAAGTAAAATTAACCAGATAAATACAACCGAATGCTGCAAAGAACTTGTATCCCTGCTTAAGTGTCATATTCCCTCTGAAGAGCATGTCAAAACCTTCCACATCAATAAAAATCATCTACCAAACAAATCCATGGAACCTAATCAAGCCAATACAACAAAAATGGTTTCAAACTTCCTAGCCTCCATCTACCAACGCAATATTCTTGCCTCTTTAGTTAAATATATTTTACTACAACCATTGTTAAAAGTATTTCAGTCATCTTTATTCTTGAAACAAAAAAGAGGAATATTTTTTTTAATGCATCAACGTTTACAGGAAATAATATTTGAATGCGTTCTCACCTCTTTTAATGGTTCAAATTATGATAATTACCTTTTGTGCAACAGTCTCATATTAATTCAAAGTCGAATGCACCAAAAAATAAAAATATTTAAAAAAGGCGCTTCAATTTCTTCAGTTCTGTGCATAAACAAAAATAACTTCTACCACAAGAAATCTAGTATATCATCAGCCAAAAAGAAACTCCTTTACAATAAATGGACCATGAAATTATATATCAAAGACATAAGAAATTTAGTTTCTTCTACTATGACTCTTGACAAAATAGGAAAACTATTTAACTTACCAGTTTCCAAACTAGTTTTTCCATACAACCAGGCTGACTCAATAGACAAAATTAAGAATATCCACTCACTGCATCCTAACGATGAAGCTTTTTGGAAGGATAGTTTCTTCAATAAAACTCCTTCTCTAGAATCTCGTATAAATGCTGAATATATTTTTAAAAACAAAAAGTTTACTTCTCTTTATGAATATGGCACCTACTATCTAATTCAAGACTGTACGCTATTACATTCAATACTCTTAACACTATTCAAGTCTTACATCAGCCAAGATCAACCAGTTAATATATTTTTACGAAGAAACTATTCTCAATCCAGTTTATCCTATCAGCAATTCTTTATTATTGAACCCTCAAAACAAATAAAAAAACTTTTGTCTCCCAAAGAAGTCAACAATACATTTTACAATTATCTGATTAAACAGGCTGTCACTGGAGGACTATGCACCAGTTTCGTACATGGAAAAATAGATGAATCCGTTTCCATTAATGAACATTTTAACTATTTAAAAAAACCCGATCTTAGTACCATAACATGGCCAAACTTTTTACACTGTGGAGAATGGGAAAAACAATTTAATGAAAAACCTTCTGGAATTTCAACACTGGACATTCGCTCTCTTTATCCCAGTGCATCTGTCAAAAAAATACCTGTAAATACTCCATTATTTTATTCAAGATTCACTTTAGATGATTATAATAATCTTTTTCAACACCATACTTTTTATAACACACTTAAATTACAGAAATACTGTCAAATGGCAAATAGCGTTGGAAATCATCAAACAGATCGTTTCAAACTGATAAGTAAACCTCCCCGATTTTACAATGAGTTTTCCGCTTTAGCTCATTATCTCCAACCTTTTCAATCAAATCCAAATATAGAAATATTACGATTTCAATCAGGATTTACTGCCATGGGTCAACTCACTTTCGGTACTTTCCCTATTGACGGGTTCTTATCCTACAAAGATATTGTCACCGGTTCTATTCATTTAAAACTTATTCAATATCAATCTGTTTATTTTCACGGTCATATGTTAGGATGTTCCATAACTAATAATGAAAAAGAAAAAGCCTGTTTAGAAAAAACAATTAATGTCACCAATGAAATAAAACAACTATGTGATCATTTCAGTCAACATTTTAAAGAACATTTAGTGGACAATGTTATTATTGACTATGTAGAAATTTCAGAATGTCAATTTCCTAATCACTATTTGGCAAAAAATAATAGATTTCTCATGTCCTTTGACACTAACTATACCTACAACTCATTTCTAAATGCTATTTATAACAAAACTCTTACAGGACTTCTTGTGGTTAAAAATTTGAAAATTAAAAAAATTAACCAAAATCCTATATTTGGTTTTATTATTCAAAAAATTGAATATGGACTTAAAAATCTTTCTCCTTATACTCAGGAACAAGTTACTAAATGTCATACTGCCACTCGAGTTGTAAGTGTTCATGAAAACAAATCCTTTATGGTAATAAGTACCGAATATTTTAATTTCCTACAGAACAATTTTGGTTTTGAAGAAGTTCCAGATATTTATCACGCCCTTTTTTTTCAATTAGATGACTACCTCAGACCGAGTATAGAAAATAAATTACTCCTCAGAAAAAATCTAAAAAATCTTATAAAAAATGAGCAAAATCCAGAAAAAAAACAAAATTATGAAGTTCAAGCTGAATTGATTAAACTCATGCTCAACTCATGTTATGGTTACACCCTTTGTAACATTTCATCCCAAAAATTTAAACAATATGAAAACAGGCGTAAAAAACCATCTCAAAGTAAAAAAATTAAATCATGTTTTGAAATGGAAAAAGATATTTTTCTTATTCAAATTGAAAAAGAATATGAAGAGTCGTTTCCCACCCTTTTAGGACATGTTGGATGTTATATTTTATTCAACAGTAAAATTATACTCTTGAAAAGACTCTACTTTCTACTAAAATATTTAGATCCAAAACTAGCCCAACTTCTGTATATGGATACAGACAGTGCACATTTTCTCATCAAATATAATCGACTTGAAGATAATGTAAGTCCTCCACTAAAGTCTTTATTCAAAAGTCAATTTGACAAACATTTTGAAAGTGGTACAAAAATGTCTGGCATTTGGGTGGAAGAAGGATTCTACGAATGTGGAGAATATCTTGCTGAAAAATGCTACAGACTCTACAACAAAAGTAATAATCAGTATTTAACTCACATGAAAGGGCTCAACTCTTCTTTTCAAAAAGAATATCATGAATCAAATATTGATTCTAAAAAATTACCTTTTCTAGCCTACAATATATTTTTTAAATCCCCTGATTTCTTAATATTTAAAACACATATGAGTAAAAATATCTTTTCGAACTATGTTCCAAATAAGCGCTATTTTATTTCTGCTACAGGCAGTTTACCATTAAAATTATAACAAATGTAAAATATTTTCAGAACAACTAATAAAAAATGGCATTTTGTGCTCTGGACCGAATTCAATACAACAAACATTTACCTGAAGTTCAACGGTTCACCCAGAAATACTTCCTGAAACGAACTATCCTCCGTGGAAAATATAATGCCATAGCCTACGGACAAAATAAACTAACTCGTGCAAAAGTTATTATCAAGTCTGTCTACAAACCAGAACCCTGCAAACTGAAAGAAGCCGCTATTCTAAAAAAATTATTGCATGTACCAGGCGTAGTTACCTATCTAGATCACTATGCCATAAAATGTAATATATACTTTCTTGTCATAGAATATTTTGGACACATGGACCTTCAATTTTTCTTGTCTACAAATGGAGCTGTTACAGAAAAAATTGCCCACACAATCTTTAAACAACTGGCCAATACAGTACATGAATGTTATAAACAAAATATTTTACATCGAAAACTTACCCTTAAAAATATACTTATTGACGTCAAATCAAATCAAGTCAAAATTACCAATTTTAATGCAGCCTCTCAATTTGACACAAACGAATTCACATTACCACTGAATGATGAAATTGCTCCACCTGAATATTTGCAAACAAAAAAATACACTGCCAGCGGACTTTACACTTGGAGTTTGGGACTAATTCTGTACAAACTATTGTTTAATAAACTCCCATTTGATTCGCAGGATGATGTAATTAATAAACCGTTAAACATAGCTCCTCACGACCAAATATTATCTCTTAATGTGATCACGTTTTTAAACTGGTTGTTAGCTAAATCGGATAGAATTGAACTTAATCAAATAGAACATCACCCCTGGGTATCAAAATTATGGATTTAACATGTATATCAAAAATTTTACAGAAATTTTTAAAAATGGCATCTTTGAATAAGATAAAAGAGGAAACCCCATCTCATGATGAATCAATGGAAGAGTTACACCGAGCTCTTCGAGCAGAAAGAGAAGAATTCCGAGCTATTCAAGATGAAATTCAACGCAGGAATACCCCACCTCCAACACCACCATTCTCGCAATCACCGCCCGTTTATGAAATTTCTCCACCCCAGTCACCCCCTTCGCCACCGGGACCTGTAGCACCGCCCGCACCACGATGGACTCAAGAAGATTTTAACTGTGCTTTAAGTCGAATCAATAATCATCTTTCATATATTGAAAAAATTGTAATAGGGCCACACGTTCTTATCATCAATGGAATCAATAACCTACAACATCGTGCTCATACACTTTGGCGCGAACGAGTATATCAACTTTTATTTGAAGCCAAAATTCCATTTTTCTGGATTCTTCGCTTTGTTCCTGATGACAATGACTATGACTATGACTACGGTCAAACAATGGAAGAAAATAAAGAAAACAATGAAAATTATGCAAATCATGCATTATACACTAGTTATCCTCCTCGTATACGCCTGTATTTTATTAGTCATCAGGTCAGAGACAAAGTTTTCTTTACACTAAAATCATTCTTCAAAAATAAATATAATAACATTGTACATATGGATTAAAATATCTTTTTACGTCTTTCAGATAAAAAGTGTACAACAAAAACCATGTCAATTAAAATGGAAGACAGTCGGAACGACAACAGCCTCATCACCATAAATATAGACCAAGAAAGAACCTCGAACAAAAAATATAAAGAAGAAAAGAAAGAAGAAAAAGAAGAAGATCAAAACACTATCCCACCTGAAGCTTTTCAACAAATTCAAAACAACCTAATGATAAAACGAATAGAAAAACGCATATATAACATTGAACAGTGCTATTTTAATCCTCAAACATTAACAGTTCAAGGATATAATCAACTCAGATGTATACCTGGTCAACATTGGAAATCTAGAATTTATACATTGTTTGATGACCTTAATTTACCCCACTATTGGATATTAGACATTTGGGAAAGCCCATCTCATAATTCAACAAAAATTCCAGATATTGTACACATTCAACTTATAACGTTTCAAACAAAAATGTTTGTCAAAAGTGTTATTACTGAATATTTCACCAACCAAGATTCTAACATAAATATAATTGACTAATGTATTTTCAGATAAAATCATATAAAAAATATATGATTTTACAATGGATCTGGTAGTTTCCATACCTCCTCTGATAGTACAGCAGAAACCAAACGATGAAGACTATGCATGCGGATCTCATTACCCATTTCGTGTCAGAACTATACAGTTACCAACATTATGGATGTTCAAACACAGTCAAGAAAAATATAGTTTAGAGTTGACAAACCCATTCACCATTCAAAATAATTCTTCACAGATCATCGAGTTTCCAGTTTTATTTATTACAGATATTCCAGCCTTATGTGTACTCATTGTTGACTCGCACCACTATAGATGGGATCTATTTGCTAATGTAACTATCATTCCAACCAACGATACTTACCCACATGTCATAGTTTATAATTATACCGATAAACCAATAACAGTTAATCGTTTAATGGTTACTTGTCAAATAGTAATTGCACCAAACCCGTCCCTGTTACAGTCCTAATCATATTTTTATATAACTTTTTCTGATAAAAATAATTACTTTCAGATTTTTTTTAAAAATGGCAACCATACTTCACTGCAAAAAATGTGAATACAAAACAACTGCAAATAACAGACTTTACAAACACGAAGTAACCGTTCATGGGTACAGTTGCAAAGAATGTGATTTTACAACTATTTTTAAAAGAGATCTTCAACGTCACATCATATTAATTCACCGAGAAAAAAGTCTCATATGTACCCAATGCAACTTTAAAGCGGACAACAGTGATGCTCTTCATTTACATTTCAAACATCAACATTCATCAATAATGTATCAATGTACGCACTGTTCATATAATACTAAATGGAGAACTAATCTATTTAAACATATTAAAAAATTTCATCCCAAAAAAATGTAATAAAATTATATTTTTTCAGAATGAATTGTGAACAACTTATCAAATCATGGCTTCCCGCTGAGCAAGGATGCAATTGTTTCATCATAAAATCTCCTCTCGATGAACTTCACCTTCAGCCCAATACGGTCAATGAACTGATATTTCCTTTCACAGGAAAAACTCCACACACTATCATAAAAGTGAATAACCATATGGAGGAAAAACCTTGGAAAGTCATTGCCAAGTATCTCTGGTTCAACGATAGAACTTCTTCATTAGTTATTCCAATCATAACGGGCAAAAAGATGATGCTGACAAAAGAAGATACAATCTGTCATATCCAACTGATGGAACCCATTTACGATCTCCAGCCGATAGAAAGTAAGACAATTTTACAAATCTTATATATTTAAAAAATACAAATACCTCTTCTTCTTTAAATATAAAAAATATTATTTATATTTAGATCAAGAAGATATATTCTTCTCTGATGATGAAGATGAAACAAATTATAAGAACAACAAGTCGGTGGCAACCAAGAACCTCACAGGTAAATTTTATTGAAATAAAACCCATCATTATGATATAATACATTAAACCCTTATAAAAATATATGTCTTTCTTACAGAATCCAACGCCACTGCCGCTGAAATCCTTCAACAATTGAAACAAACCAAGCAAGATTTGGAAAAATTTCAAAAGGAACTGCATGAACGTCAACTCTCTTTTGACAAACAAAATAATGCTAACAAAGAAACAATTCTAGCAGAAAGAGAAAAAAAATGTATCAAGAGAGAAGAGTACCTGCGAAAACGTGAAAAAGCCGTAAAACAAAAAGAAAAAAATGAAAACATAAAAAATACAAGTGAAGAAAGAAAACTAACTGACCTAACGGAAAGAATTAAAAAGTGTCTCAAGAAAGAAGATGAACTGCGGAAACGAGAAGATGAACTGCGGAAACGTGAAAATGATTTAGCTGTAAGACTTGCAAATGCAAAAAAAGAAATGGCTGATGCAGCTGTAATGCTTGCAAATGCAAAAAAAGAACTGGCTGAACTGCAGAAACGTGAAAAAGCTGTCGCTCAGAGAGAATATAATGTAACTGTAAGAGAAAGTAAGGTAGCTGAAAGAGAAAATAATGTAGCTGCAAGAGAAACGGAGATTGAAAATGAAGAAAAGAAACTAGCTGAACAAAAGGATAACGGGCGCCTTGGAGAATTCAATAAATATATCATAGAAAATATAAACAATGTTTATTATTATAATCCAAAAAAAAACGAATAAAAATACAAAACAGATTATCGATTTGTCTTTTTTACAGATACAAAAAATAAAAAAATGCCTGAAACAGATGTAGAACAGTATACCAATCTGGATGAAGACAACAAAACTGAAAAAAAGAAGAAAAAATATATAGAACATAAACACTTAGCCAATTGGTGTTTAAAAGAACTGATCTCCTTAATAATATTTGTAATTCTTTTATTTATAATAATGCCATATCGAAAATTATATCTTATAATAGACGATAAAAATATGACTCTACCTTTATTAAACTCAACGAATGCACATCTTATTCAAAAAAAATAATTTTTTTCAGAATATAAAAAAATGTCAAAATTTAAATCAACTAGTCAAATACATCTACACACATATATAATTCTTAATCCTACCGGAGTTCTTTTCAATCATATGTAAAACAGGTAAATAAATTTATAACTTCTAACAAAAATTTTAGACTTGTGAAATTGAAATTCGCATTTTCCTATCTGGGGAAAACAGGGTTTTTTGAACATCAACCGGACTATATAAGGGGTGGGCCCAGGTAGCCTATTAAATAAGCTATTTTGAGGAAATCAAAATCACTTTTCCAAAAAAACGGTTATTTAACAGGCTACCTGGGCCCCCCCCTTATATATACCGGTCGATGTTCAAAAATCCCTGTTTTCCCCAGATAGGAAAATAGAAAATTTCAATTTCACAAGTCTAAAATTTTTGTTAGAAGTTATAAATTTATTTACCTGTTTTACATATGATTGAAAAGAACTCCGGTAGGAT
>JACCDP010983406.1_pt1 | contig 14806 bp, 15 predicted proteins | sample 7445841 | NCBI WGS metagenome assembly JACCDP01 (sample SAMN15323441, study PRJNA562643) | freshwater metagenome | isolation source: river surface water | place: USA:Blue River Watershed | collected 2017-08-17 | reverse complement strand
TTATTCCTCCCAGCATGGGCGGTGACGGTGGGATTTGAACCCACGGTGGGCTTTCACCCACACAACTTTTCGAGAGTTGCACCTTCGGCCGCTCGGACACGTCACCGCCAAATAGGTTATCCCAAAATCCAGATGGCGGAAAGACCCAAGTTTTTACTTAGCCAATAGCTTTACTAGCTGGTGATTCACAAAAAAACGCTCCCGGCCAGCTTGAAAACTCTGCAATGCACCTTGAGCCTCTAGATCCTTTAGCCAGTTGCTGGCAGTAATTCTAGAAACCTGGGCATACTCAACAACCTGACCAGTTAAGACATAGGGTTTTTCAAATAACAGCTGAGCTAGATCTGGTCTAACCCGATATTTCACACCAAATCGTAATTGCAGCTCAGTTATACCTTTTAGTTTGTTAGTGGCATCTACTGCTGATGCCCTGACTGCCTCAAGCATGAAAAGCACCCAGGGAACCCAAGCACCTTTTTGATCTACCGCTCTAAGGTGCTTGTAGTAATCATCCCGATGTTAATTCAGGTACTTAGACATGTGAAGTATTGGCTCTTGAAGTAAACCGGCTGATACTAACTGCAATACCTTTAGCACCCTGCCGGTTCTACCGTTGCCATCACTAAAAGGATGTATTGCCTCAAATAGATAATGGCTGATGGCCATTATCACCAGCGGATGCAATAAATCATCACGGTTGACATATTTCTCCCACTGATTCATTAGAGCTTCAAGCTCTTTTGGCTCAGGTGGCACATACTCAGTCTTGCCATCAGCTCTAATCACAGTGCCAGGCTGATCTCTAAGCGTTACCTGTATACCTAAAAGCTCAGTGCATATCTTGATAGCCAACTTTGTATTGATACCACGTGATTTAGCAGTCTTTGAACCCTGAACTATAGCTCTTCTCAATCTGGTTGCTAATACAGTGTCTTGATCTACTGAACTACCTGAGACATCTGCTCTAAAAATAGAATCATGGGTTGTAACAACGTTCTCTATCTCACAACTAGCTTTAGCCTCCATAACCGGTATGGCATTTATAAACACCTCAGAATTTTCTAAAACTAGTGAGAGCTCATCCAAACGGGCCAAAGCATTAGAAGCTGCAATAACAGCCCTGAATACTTCCGGTAGAGCCAAATCACCTGCATCAGGTAATTTTCTAATTTGGCTCATAAATCCGGTCTAAAACTATATGTATAGTTTTAGCCAAAAACTATACATAATTGAGGCATTATTCTGAATTTTCCTCTGCATTATGGTTGACTTGAACAAACATCACCACTCATCTAGGTCTAGATTGGAGTGGTGGCCATATTTGTAGAATCTAGGCTTGCTAGCTCTAAACGACTCGAAGCAACCATCAGGATGAATGGGTATCAAGCTGAAGAACTGTTCATAGAGTCCAATCTTGAATTGACAACTCTTGCTGACCCTTGGCTTGCATTTTTGCTTCCAATAGCCATGAAGACCTCGCAGGACTTGATTATCAACGGTTCAATCTCGAAAGATTTAGCTAGTGCAATACCACTCCTGCAAAAACAGTACCTGCTCTCCCAACACAAATGGAGTGAGATACGAGTTCAATCTGAAAACTCTAAACAGCTAGACAGTTATTTTTCGGAAGGAGATAGGCGCAGCGCGACTTTTTTCAGCGGGGGTCTTGATTCGACTTTTACCGCTTTAAGTTTTGGGAAAAAGTGCGATCTGATAGCTGTGCATGGATTCGATATTCCAATAAATAACGAAAAACACTGGCGCTTGGCTCAAGCAGGTATTAGTGAATTTGCGGGTGCCACAGAAAACGTTGTAGTTGAAATTGCCACTAACCTGAGAGTTTTCAGCGACAAATTTATGCTGTGGGGGCAGGAGTATTTTGGCGCGGCTCTCGCAGGAATAAGTTTTTCCTTGGCAAAATCTTACGAGAAAATTATGGTTTCGTCGGGAGTAGCCCGAGGTACAACGGCCTGGGGGGCTTTCCCCGAATTGTTTGAAACTTTTTGCAACCCTAATCTACAGCTAATCGACTTTGGCCTTCAATCCCGGGCTGAGAAAGCAAGGTTTGTTGACATGGTGGGTTTCTCAAAGTTTGTAAGAGTATGTTGGCAAAACTTGGAAGGGAGAATGAACTGCGGGAATTGCCAGAAGTGCAGGCGGACTAAATTTGAATTTGAATACTCCGGGTGCTCTGATTTTCCCAGCGGCCTTGAGGACCCTAGCTCCATCACCGGATTATTTATGAGACCGATTTCAAGGATTGAAAAAGCTGTCCTAATCGAGGATTTTAATTGGTTAAAGGCAAGCGGAAAAGCTACCCCGATGCTGTTCACTACCCTGCTTAGATTCTCTTTCTTATTGGGAATCGTAGTTGGAGCATTACGAGCGCATTCTCCTTTGTGGCTCAAGAAAATTTATAGACGGTTAAGAGGGACGAGTAATCCCTAACGCTTGTTACCAAAAAACTCTTTCAACTGAGAACTAGCCTCTGATTCCAAAACCCCAGAGATAACTTCTATCTCAGAACCAAGTCTCTTATCCCTAACTAGGTCATACAAAGATCCGGATGCTCCCACTGCCTCATCCCAAGCGCCAAAAACAACTCTAGATAATCTAGCTGCCTGGATAGACCCAGCACACATTACACATGGCTCTAAAGTAACCACAAGGGTATAGCCAGATAAACGCCAATCACCTAGTAACTCTGCTGCTTCTCTGATGGCCACTATCTCTGCATGCAAAGTTGGATCGGCTAACTGTTCTTTCTGGTTTCTCCCCCGAGCAATAATCTCCCCAGATTCAGAGACAATAACAGCACCAACCGGGACATCGCCTGATGTGTTCATAGCAATCTGGGCCTCAGCTAAAGCTGCCCTCATGTATGGTTCCCATACCTTATTCATAGACCAGTTTCCTAAAGTGTTGTTAGATTAAGCCTATGCGCATACATGTTGCCGACCACCCTCTAATCACCCATAAGCTGACTGTCCTTAGAGATAAGAACACTCCATCTCCAGTATTTAGACAGTTAGTTGAAGAGTTAGTTACCCTACTTGCCTATGAGGCAACCAGAGAAGTAAAAACCGAGAAGATCAACATCGAGACACCGGTGGGTCCTACTCACGGACTAAAGCTTTCTAGACCTAGACCAATCATTGTCCCAATCCTGCGAGCAGGATTGGGAATGCTCGAAGGCATAGTAAAACTTCTGCCTACGGCAGAAGTTGGTTTCTTAGGTATCAAGCGTGATGAAGTAACGCTTCAGCCTTATACATATGCAAACCGTCTACCAGATGATCTAACCGGTAGACAGGTCTACATCATAGACCCGATGTTAGCTACCGGTGGAACACTAATCGACTCAATTGATTACGTATTTGAAAAAGGTGCAACGGATGTCACCTGCATTTGTCTAATTGGATCTCCAGAAGGCCTAGCAGCAGTTGAACAACACGTTGGAGATAAAGACGTAAAGATAGTTCTAGGCGCATTAGATGAAAAGCTCAACGAAAAAGGCTACATAGTTCCAGGTCTAGGTGACGCTGGCGACCGCTTGTATGGGTTGGCAGATTAGTTTTTAGATCTGAAGTCAGCAACCGCTAACTCTAGGCCTTCCTTAATTCCTATTTCGGGCTTCCAACCCAAACCTAGAATCTTGGAAACATCGAGAAGTTTTCTAGGGGTGCCGTCTGGTTTAGAGCTATCCCATTCCGTCTTACCTTGATACCCGACAACCTCAGCAACTAACTCGGCAATCTCCTTGATGGACATGTCAGACCCAGTCCCAATATTAACTTGTTGAGGGCCGTCATACTTTTCCATAAGAAACAAGGTTGCCCTTGCTAAATCATCGACATACAAAAACTCTCTAAGTGGGCTTCCGGTTCCCCAGTTAGTAACTAAATCCTGCCCAGAAATTCTTGCCTCTTCGTACCTTTTGATAAGAGCAGGAATGACATGCGAGTTAGTTCCTGAATAGTTATCGCCAACGCCATAGAGATTGGTTGGCATAGCTGAAATCCAGGAGAGTCCATACTCTCGGCGTATTGCCTGAACCTGCATGATTCCGGCTATTTTGGCTATGGCGTAAGCATCATTAGTTGGCTCTAAATGACCTGTGAGAAGAGCCTCTTCTTTGATTGGTTGCTCTGCAAATTTCGGGTAAATACAAGAGGAGCCCATGAAGAGAAGCCTCTCAACCCCGAACTTGCAGGCAGCATCCATCACATTTACCTGTATTTGTAAGTTCTCAGATAGAAACTCGGCAGGGTAGGTGTTATTTGCAAGAATTCCACCTACCTTGGCGGCCGCTAACACCACATATCTCGGTTTCTCCTGTGCAAAAAAATCAAAGACAGCGTCTCTATCTTTCAGGTCAAGTTCAGCCGATCTTTTCCCAAAGAGATTTGTGAATCCAGAATCTTTTAGATGCCGCCAAACAGCTCCACCGACCATCCCGTGGTGGCCAGCCACATAAAACTTTGCTTCACGGTCCAACGGAGCGGGTGTCCAACTGATTTCTACCATTAGAACTTAGGCTTATCAATCCAGGGAGTGCCCTCATGTTGCAAGTACTCAACATCGGCATCTACCATCAGCTCTGCAAGTGCTTTAGCGTGAGTCTTTGCTTTCCAGCCTAAAAGTGACTCAGCTTTTGACGCATCTCCTATAAGTGCATCGACTTCGGTAGGTCTTAGATATCTGTCGTCGAAGTCAACGTACTTTTCCCAGTCCAAGCCAACACGTTCAAATGAATACTGAACAAACTCTCGAACAGCGCATGCGGTTCCTGTTGCGAGGACGTAGTCGGTTGGCTGATCTGCTTGAAGCATACGCCACATACCTTCTACGTATTCTGGTGCATACCCCCAGTCTCGGACAGCGTCGAGATTTCCTAGATAAAGCTTGTCCTGAAGACCTGCAGATATTTTGGCAACTGCTCTGGTGATTTTTCGAGTGACGAATGTCTCGCCCCGTCTCGGAGACTCGTGATTAAACAGAATTCCGTTGACAGCAAACATTCCGTAGGCCTCGCGATAGTTTCTGGTCATCCAATATGAATAAACCTTTGCTGCACCGTAAGGAGATCTTGGGTAGAAAGGTGTTTCCTCGCCTTGCGGAGGCGGTGTGGCGCCAAACATCTCCGAGGAAGATGCCTGATAAAACTTTGACTTCGGGGACATTAGTCGCACTGCCTCCAACAACCTTGTTGACCCCACGCCTGTGACGTCTCCGGTGAATTCAGGCTCATCAAAGCTAACGCGCACATGTGACTGAGCACCAAGGTTATAGATTTCATCGGGCTGAATTTTCCCGATAAGGCTGACTAGGCGACTACCGTCAGTGAGATCACCGTAGTGCAGAAATAGTTTTTGCTCTGCATCTTGGGGGCCGTCATAGACATGGTCTATACGCCAAGTATTAATACTTGAGGACCTACGCACTAGCCCGTGTACTTCATAACCCTTTGAAAGAAGTAATTCGGCTAGGTATGAGCCGTCCTGGCCGGTAATTCCTATAACGAAGGCTTTTTTCATGCAGGGTAACCTCTCTAAGCCAAATCAATGGTGCTCTTGAAACTTCTCAATGCCGCTTCCTTACTCAGATGCCTATCTGCGTGCAATTTTGCGGCCAGTGCGATGTCAGTTCCTTTTTTCAAGTCTAAATCAAGTAGTGCCTTTAGTAGACCTTCGGGATTACCTGACCTTGTCCAAAAACCGATTTCATTACCTAATACTTCTCTTGCAGCTAGAGAATCAGGTTCAGAACAAACCAGAACTGGTTTGCCTGTCTGGAAATACGTCGTCAACTTGCTTGGTACCGACATTTCTCGGACTCCAGGTCGCTCGTTGACTAAAAGTACGTCAGCGGAATTTAAATAACCTGAGAGTTCCTCATCACTCACTGGAGCAACAAAAGTTATGTTAGAACAATTTCCGGCTAAATCCTTGAGTCCTTCAATTTGATTACCGGCTCCTAGCATGATGAACGAAATGGGTTGATTTCTTTCTTCGGCGATTTTTGCTGCAGATACGACATTATCTAACCCTTGCTTCACTCCCATGTTCCCAATGTGGAGAACAACTATTCCTTCTTTGACTATAGATGGTAAAGCTTCAGAATCATAAGAGAATTGACTCCAATTCGACACCGTGGAAACATTTCTTAGACCCAAATTTGCTTTGGCTTGAACAAATCCTTTATGCGCAAAAACAACATGATCGGAATTCTTGAGCAACCATCGTTCCGCAGTCACCACCCAACGAGTAAACAACCCCGATCTCGTCTCGGTCTCTTGTAAACCCTGTTCATATAGATCTTGGACCCACAAAATTAGCTTGCTCCTCCTTCGAAATAATTTCATCCACAACGCGACCAAGGCGGATGAAAGCATCGCCGGAGAGATTAGAATCACCTTTTTAGCACGCAGATTTCCACCGGAAATCACAGCCAGCCCAAAAGTTATTTCCATCAAAGCTCGATTGAAATTCCCCTGTTTTGTAGGCACGGAATGAAAGCGGCGAATCACCTCTAAAGATTTAATCGAAGGTCTGTTTTGTACTTCGCGTTTCTCCCACCACGGGTAGTGCGGGATACCGGTAATCACACGTGTCGAGCCGTGTTTTGCAAGCATCTCTGCCAAATCTGTTGTGTATGGGGCATTACCAGTCGGCTCGGGAAAGTAATTAATTCCGACTATCAAGAAATCAGCGTCTTGGCTCATACCTGAACTCTAGCGTTAGGGTTTAAGCATGGAAAGCGAAAAGAAAACAAAAATAATCCCTCTGAAAGATGCGCCAGGCGCTCGGGAATCCTGGAAACGACCTGCGGTAGTCATCGGGCTTTGGATTATTGCCGAATTCTTATTCGTGACAAATCCAATGCAGTTAAGCTCCCGCGTTCGAGGGTTTGTACTGAGTTGTTTTGGAGCGAAAATTGGCCACGGGGTAACACTCAGACCTAGGCTGAGGGTCAAATTTCCTTGGAACTTAACAGTTGGTGATAATTGCTGGATTGGCGAAGGCGTTTGGATACACAATCAAGACAAGGTCGTAATCGGCAACGACGTTTGTATTTCCCAGGAGACGTTCATCACAACAGGCTCCCATGAGTTCAGAACCGATATGGCCCTTGTCACAAAACCAGTAACCATCAATTCTGGAGTTTGGGTTTGTAGCAGAGCGATTGTTACCGCTGGCACCCACATCGGAACTTCTGCTTTAATTCCAGCCGGAGCCGTGGTTAAGGGTTATGTGGGAGAAGGGGAGATTTTTCCTTCGGGGCGTCGTTTTTCTGATTAGACCAAATTTTTTTGTTGGTCACTGACCTCCATAGCCAAACCAGTAAAGGCAGCAAATAAGTCAAGCTATAAATTCTAAAAACCACTCTCGATGGGTATTGAAGTGACAAGAGAATTGAGGCTATGAATACCACCCCGATCGCAAGAGCTAAGAACGCTTCTCCTCGTTTAGTAGCTCTGCCGTAGAAATACATTGCAATCGCGCCCATAATTACCATTGAAGTGAAAAGCCCTATCGGACCAACAGCGCCGTATATTTCACCAATTACGGCCTTAGGTAACCAAGGGAGAATAAATTCTGCCGAGTTGTTTGGAGCAATTCCAAGGAACTCAGTCGGAAGAGGGTTGGCGTTTATCAAAAGCAGTGTTGCTGGAACAACCGAATAGATAGAGAGGGAAATAATCGGGTAAGAACTTGCAAAAGAAATAGCCAAACTTGAAAATGTATCAATCCAAAGGCTATCTGGAACTATGCCTGGAGACGTGCCATGATTCAACATCTGAATCACTCTAGAAATACCGTGTGGATTAAGCCTGGCGTAAAGGGTTGCCGAGAATACGAGAAGGAATAAGTAAACTCCGAGATAGCTTTCAATTGCCAGCAGAGCGAACTTGAATGCAGGAACCTTTGACCTCCAAGTAAGTCTAAATAACAGGCTGAAAAAAACCACGAGGAACAGAAGGCTTGACCTCGACCCTATCGCCATAAGTAAAACGAACCAAACGCCAGCAAGAATATGTGGGGCTACTTTACGATTTTGTTCGCCCAGCACTCCCGATATGTAGAGAAATACCGCTAGAAGTGGGGCAAGAAACGCCAGCGGTCGCAATAGGAGGAGCTCCCCATTGGATTGTAGATAACCATTTCTAGCAATTAAACTTGTACCTTGCCCGACTGCCCACAGCGCAAGAAGTACCGCCGAGTAAGTATTTGCTCTGATTTTAATACTTGAAAGTGCCTCTGCAATCTTTAGTTTTGATTGTCTAAATTTAATTCCGAAAAATAAAGAAATGAGCTGCATTGCGATAGCGCTAATCAGAAGACTGATCTCAAAAGAATCTGATCGAGGAAACTCCAAATAAGTCGTGATTCCTGAACCCTGCGAAAACTTAGAGAATTCCCAAAGTGGTATTAGGGTTTTGCTCAAAGTAAAAAGAATGATGCCAAGCGCTCTTGCAGGATTAAGTCTTACCTTTTGGATGGCTAACTCGGCAACAAAAACAACCACCCAGAGCAGAGTCAAGTATCCAATCATTGGCTGACCTCAACTAGGATGGCGTGATAACACTTTTCCAACTTCTTAGCTACTGCTTTCTCGTCTAGATGCTCTTGAGCAAATTGGGCAGTAGAAGATTGATACCCGTCTAAACGCGAGGCAATCAAGCGAAGACATCTCACTAGATCTTCACCATCTCCGTTTGATAATTCAGCCGCACCGTTTTTAGCGAACCAGTCCGACGTTTCATAACCGCCAACTGCTATAACAGGTACGCTTCGGCAGGCTGCTTCAACCATGATCATCGGGAAAACGTCCCATAGAGCTGGAAGGACAACGCAAATTGATTCGTCAAGCTTGGATTGAATCTCATCACTAGTCAAAGAACCCAAATATTCCACTCTAGGATTACCAAGTTCCTTAATTGCTGCTAAAACTTCGTGAAGGGATCCGGAATCAGCCCCCGCAATTTGAAACTCTAAATGTGGAAACTCATTCGACGCCAATTCTGCCATCTCAATAAAAGTCAAAGGTCGTTTTCTTGGGTCAAGGCGAGATGCATAGAGGACTACTTTGCGTTTAGCAAGACCTGAGAAAGTCGCAGAGCCTGGAACAAGCGAACTCCCATTTACAAGTTTGATTAGTTTTTCTGAGTCAAGATGAAAATTCTGTTGAAGTCCTTTCTTCTCCTCTTCAGTTAAGTAGAAAATCTGTTTTGCAGAAGCTAGTAGTCGCCTAACTATAAGGCGGTCCCACAACTTCTTTAGTAGAGACCTCTCTCCTAACAGCATTCCATGGGTCTGGACAACGAATGGCTTGGATCGGCTGAGGCAGTAAAGTCCAATGGCGTTGGTAAACAAATCTCGAGACAAATGAATGTGCGCGACGTCAAAATTCCTAATATTTTTTCGAAGCCAGAAAATTGCAGATGCAGAGTACATCAGAGGTATTACATCCATACCCATTAGCTTTCTTGCCCTAAAAAGAACCGATACTCCGTCTACACCAGGGTTTTGATTAGTTAGTGCAAGAATTTTGCTGGAGACCCCACTGGCCAAGAGTCCTCGGCTTAGCGACTCAGCTACCTTTTGAGGTCCGCCGTAACGACCATCGCTTGAACTGTAATTCAGTACTTGTAGAACATTCATAATTAGCCGTATCGCCCAGAAATATGCAGGGGCCTGCTCTTATAGAATAAGGGGAATATGAGTCTTTCTCCTGAAATTTCGGTTTTGTTGCCGGTGCACAATGGTGCAAAAACAGTAGGACTCGCCATTAAGAGCCTGCTTTGGTCGTTACCTAAATCTTCTGAGATTTTAGTTTTCCTTGACGGATGCACTGATGATTCAGAAGAAATTATTAGCTTTTTCGATTCGAATAGAATCCGGGTAATTAAGTCAGAAACGCAAGTCGGTGTGGCTCAAGGATTGAACAGACTGCTGTCAGAGGCGAAAGGGAAATATATAGCCCGAATGGATGCAGACGACATCTGCTTACCGTGGCGATTCTGGGGTTACAAAACAAAGCTTGAGAAATTTGATCTCCTATTTTCAAGCCAAGTCAATTTTGCGCCTAAAAGAGGGATCTTGGTGCGACAACCCTTTATTCTTCCCCTTAATAACTCGGAGATAACCGAAGTGCTAAAAGAAGCAAACACTCTTGTGCATTCGAGTCTGATTTCGAAAAAAGATACATTAGTGGAACTCGGAGGCTACTCTGCCGTACCTGCTGAAGACTACAACTTGTGGATTCGTGCGCTACTAGGCGGCAAAATACTTGCAAAAACTTGGTTTCCAAGAATCTTATTTCGGGTTCATGAGAAACAACTAACCAAAACTTTGTCTTGGCAAAAGAGAAACGCTGAGTCAACGGAAAATGACATTTTATTAGCAAAGCTCGCAAGCATGGAAAGTGCTCAGCCAAGGGTACGCAAACTTCAATCACTTTATTTGACAATCCTCAAAAATCGGGAGCATAGGTCAGAGGGAAAAGCTGATAGAGCCTACTTCTTGAGCCTTCTAGATTCTGCAGTTTGGAGATCCAGCACTCTCGTCCTAAGTCTTGCCATAGCGGCTTTATGTGCAATAGAGGATTATGCCCTTTATGCGGCAGGGGCCTTAGCGACAACTTTTTTTCAAGGACTTGTAGAAGGAAGCCTTCGAATGCTGCAAGTTACCTTCTATAAGGATCGCCATTCCTTGGTGAAAATAAAGAAGCTTTCTACGATAGTGCTCTTAGTCTCCATGTGTTTGCTTTCCGTTTTATTTCTTGGCATATCATTACTATTTACCGGCTCATTGGATGCTTGGTTTTTACTTGCACCTTTTGTTCTTTCTCTTCCTCTAATGCGAGTGTCGACAATCTCACAAATCTTGATGCAAGCAGCAGGCAATTGGAAAAGTTTGGTAAGTTTTAGGATAATTTCGGTTTTGGTAATGCTAGTTGCGATGCTTCCGACTCTATTCCAGACACGAAGTATCCTAGTCGGCAGCTTCGCTCTAGCTCTGAATGAATTCATCTTTGTGTGTCTATCCAGAATAAAGACCAAAAATATTCTGACTGGGGCAGAAACACACCCTTTCAATAGTCTCATAGCTCAGAAAAAATACACAGAAGCGCTAGAAACTCAGGTTGGTCTCTGGTTAAGGAGTCAGCTGGACAGGGTGCTTGTCGTGTTATTAGCAAACCCGAAACTGGTTGGTTTTTACTTTCTTGCTTTTACTATTGCTCGCACCCCGTCGGAAACCTTATCTTCTGGAGCTACAAGAAGGCTAAAAAGTGTTGAATTCTCTGCTAACCACAAATCTTCTTATATCGCCCTTCGAAAGAATATATTTTTTATTCAAGCAACCTCTTTTGGTTCCATCGTTGCCTTTGTCGCCCTGGAGCCACTCATTCTTGGGTTGGTGCCCAAACATTGGAACGAACTGACAACCGTGATCCCGTTTTTTATCGTGGCAACAGTTCCGGCAGCCTTGTCTGCAGCATTATTTGAGTTCAATTTCAGGTTTACCAGAGACAAGAAAAGGTGGTCCCTTTACATAATTAGCCTCGTCGGGGCTTGCTTGGTTGCAACTTGCTTGAATATTTTTGGCCTGGCAATGGCAGCAATAGCTCTCGGTGTCAAAGAGCTTTCGAGTTCTGCCTATTGGTTCAAAACCTCACGAATACCAGCGGGAAGCTTTCTAGGCTTCCAAACAGCAATTCTCACACTTGCCTCGGCCTTGGTCAGTCTTTGGACACTGACCTACTAGCGCGCTGAAAACTTGCTAACAAGCGATAATTCTTCGCATTGATTGAGGCCCCAGGTGTCTATGTATCGAGATAATTTCTTGTTGTTATTATCAACAGCAACTACTCTGCGACCCAGCTGCAAACCCAAAATCATGGCATGAAGTCGGTCTGTGAAAATTGTCTGTCCAACCGATAGAAGTGAAATTCCTCTTTCTACCCGTCGCGCAGCTAAGGTCTGGAACTTATCCATATCCTGACCCAGCAATCTCCCAAACCGATCCGAAAACTTTCCCAAATCTCTTATGGTCTGACCTGTTTTCTCCAACAACGACTCACTGAGCCAATCGACACTTCGAGCTGGAGGACTGACCTCTTCGGCTTCTTTATCTGTCCTGGCTAAACAAATGAAATCTTGAATCGCAGGTGGCGCTTGAATCTGCCCTAGCATGTGAGCCGCATCGGGAGCCAAAATTGCAGTCAGTCCTTCCGAGGAAAGAATTTCCTGCGATTTGGAATCCCTTGCAAAGAAAATTATGTCGAGCTGAGTCCCGAAGTCTTTGTAGACCGCTAAATTGTCCGATCGGTGACGGGCTACGGATTGGGGCATGACTATAACCTTGGTGTCTTTTCTAAGGTAGCTAAGAATTAGTTGCCGGTATTGGTCGAAGACAGGGTATAGCCCACCTAGATTTCCGCCACCATGAAAAATTACTAAGTCTGCATGTGCTTCAACTGTTGCTAGAGGGCTTGAGATGCTGTGCACACTGGTCGCAGATAACCCCGTGTCGCTTAGAAATTTCATCTCCCCCTGGAAGATTAATGAGTCACCTACATTTGCATGGTCTGGAAAGTCGAATAGGGAATACTCTTCATGTCCAGACAAGTGCGATTCAAGCGCAGCTGTAAAGATTTCTTGCAATTCAGAAAGTTTGTCGAGAAATTTCAAAATGCACCTTTACCACCAAGGACATACGAAAGAGTCTTGACCATGATTGCTAGATCTCCCAACACAGTCCAGTTCTCAACATAACTTAGATCTATAGCAACTGTTTCTTCCCAGGTCAGTAGTGATCTACCGCCGATTTGCCACGGACCAGTAACACCTGGTTTTACTAATAATCTTCTGACTTCATGTTGTTTCCACTGTTCAACTTCACTTAGTAGTGGTGGTCTAGGACCAACTAGGCTCATGTCTCCTTTTAGGACATTTAGAAACTGTGGTAACTCATCTATTGAATACTTCCTAATAACCCGTCCCACCTTGGTAACTCTCGGGTCTCTAGGGTCTTTGAACATGTTGCTGTTTACTGATTCACTAGCTGCTTGAAGCTCCGCATGTTGGAGCTCTGCTCCAACTTTCATGGAGCGGAGCTTATAGATAGTGAATTGCTTACCATTGAGACCAACCCTGGTCTGGGTAAAAAATGCAGGACCTTTATCTTCTAACTTCACGAATACAGCTGTGATGAGAACTATTGGCAAGGAGACCAAGAACGCTATTAATCCAAGGGTTAGATCCATAGCTGTTTTGATTACATACTGGGGACCAGTGAACTTAGTTGAGGTGATCTCCATCAAAGGTGACCCGGCAATAACTCTGGTGGTTAGTTTGCTGCTGGAGACTCCGGTTATGGCCGGTGAAACAACGAAGCTTATATCCCAACCATCTAGAGCCCAATAGAGCTTTCTGTGCATTTGGGCTGAGCTAGGACCGGAACCAACTACCTGAAGTATTTCTATGCCATCGGCATTTAGAACTTCAGGTAGGTGATCTAGATCTACTTCTTCGGTTTTAGAACCATCTAAATACTTCAGTACTAGTACTTTGTTATCTTCGATAGTTAGTACTGGTTCAAACTCTGCTTCTTTGTTTGATTTGTATTTATCTAGTTCTAGTTTGATTTCATCTATTGGTCCATAGATGGCAACTCTTCTTCGAAGATTGCCGATTCTTCTTTGCTTTCTAAGCCAGGTTCTACCTAGCCTTCTAGCTATTAGCAGTACTACTAGACCAATAACTATTACCTCTGTTACATATACTCTCGATACGTCAACTTTGAAAAACAATGCTAGAAATGCAAGTATTCCTAGAACTGTTAGAGAGGCATTGAATACTCTGCGGTATTCAGAAAAATCAGAGCCAACTATTTTCACGTCTCTGGTCTTGAAGACAACCAGCATGATTAGCCAGCCTAGGTAAAGACCGAGACCAATAAACTGCGGTGAAATGTCGACACGTAAAATTCCATCAGAGTTGATGTTGTCAACATTCTGGAATGATCCGTAGTTGATCAGATAGGTCAGAAGCGACACTGCGGCGAGCAGGATGGTATCTACCACCAGGAATCCCCTGGCGTAATCACGCATAGTTAGACGCTTACTCATCTTGAGAAAAACTCCACTACTACTTTTAGCATTTCATCGATCTGCTCGGCAACCTCGGTATAAACCTTGATGCTCTCACCATATGGATCCATAACGTCTTTTGGTTCCTCACCGGTAGGAACCATGCCTCTGAGCAATATGGCTTCTTTGATAGCTCTATCTAGATACTGAGCTCTAGTTTCTTTAGTTTTCTTTTTGAACTCTTCAGAAAACTCAGGGTCAGCCATTAAAAATGATGCCAGTCTGGCAAACTCATCCAAGGTAAAACTGTATCTACTGGCTTTAGGTAGCGTCCTTGCAATATCGGACCGGTGATCCAAAGTCATAGTGATGACTAGATCAGATGCTGTTAGAAGCTCTGGGGTTAGATCTCTGGCTTTATGAGCTCCTGGCTTATAGCCTCTTTGCGCCATGGCATCAGCTGACTCTTTGGTCATCGGCTCACCGGTCATGGCTGCTACCCCGGCTGATGAAACATTTAGTGGCAGGTTGTGCTTTTTGGCTAACTGTTCCAGAATCTGATCAGCCATCGGCGAGCGGCAAATATTGCCCGTGCAGACAAACAAGACGTTCAGATTCGTCTTGGCGCTAGACATGGTTAGGCCTTTTTAGGGGTTTTACGCGGCGTCTTTGCAGCTGGCTTTGTTTCGGTCTTCTCGGCTTCCTCGCC
>JACCDP011263172.1_pt1 | contig 14809 bp, 16 predicted proteins | sample 7445841 | NCBI WGS metagenome assembly JACCDP01 (sample SAMN15323441, study PRJNA562643) | freshwater metagenome | isolation source: river surface water | place: USA:Blue River Watershed | collected 2017-08-17 | reverse complement strand
CCTTCAGGGCATCGGCCGCCAGCCGGGAAATCGCGTCCTTGCCCGGCTTGAAGTCCTCGCCAACCAGCACCACCAGCGCGTCGCATTTCTCGGTGCACGCGCTGGCCAGGCCGAGGGTCTTCAGTTGAAAGTCCATAATCCGTGGGTCCCTAGCCATTGCTGTTGCGTTGCGCGCCGATGTTATTCCATTCCTCCCTCCGCAAGGAGCTGGCCCGCAGCTTCGGGGCCACCCTGGTGGTGCTGATCACGATCGTCATGACGATGACGCTGATCCGCACACTGAGCCAGGCCAGCCGGGGCAGCGTCAACCCGCAGGAGGTGATGATGGTGATGGGGTACACCGTCCTGAGCTATCTGCCGCCGGTGCTCACCCTGTCCCTGTTCATCGCCATCGTCAGCACCCTGTCGCGTCTGTACCGTGACAGCGAGATGGTGATCTGGTTCACGGCAGGACGTGGGCTGGCTGCCCTGATCAAGCCGCTGCTGGCCTTCGCCCGGCCGATCCTGCTGGTGGTGGCCCTGCTCGCCCTGGTGGGCTGGCCCTGGGCCAACCGCCACACCGCCGAACTCAAGGCCCGTTACGGCAACCGGGGCGACCTCGAGCGCGTGGCGCCGGGCCAGTTCCAGGAATCGGCCAGCGGCACCCGCGTGTTCTTCCTGGACAAGGACACGCCGGACAACAAGTCGGGCAAGAACGTGTTCATCGCCAGCGTCGAACATGGCCGCGAAACGGTGACGTCGGCGCGCGCGGGGCGGGTGGTGACCGAGGGCGCCTCCGACTACCTGTTGCTGTCCAACGGCCAGCGGGTGCAGCGCGCCCTGTCCGGCGGTGACCTGAAGGTCACGGATTTCGCCGAGCTGGGCAACCAGGTGGGCGCGTCCAGCCTGGCCGCCAGCGCCGACAGTCCCTCGCGCACGCTCAGCACCCGCACCCTCTGGCAAAGCCCCACGCCGGCGAACCAGGGTGAGCTGGCCTGGCGCCTGGGCCTGGCGCTGGCCAGCTTCAACTTCGTCATCATCGCCATCACGGTATCCAGCGTGAACCCGCGGGCCGGCCGCAGCGGCAACCTGCTGTTCGCATTGTTCGCCTTCGTCATCTACTACAACCTGCTGAACCTGGGGCAGAGCTGGATCGCCGGCGGACGGGTCAGCCTGGTCCAGTTCCTGGCCGGCCTGCACGGCGGCGTCTTCGCCTGCGCGATGCTGTGGCTCCTCAAGCAGCACCACAACTGGCGCCTGTGGCCCCGCTGGCGCCCGGCCGGAGCGCCCGCATGATCACCCTGCGCCGTCTGATCTACCGCGAAGTGGTGGCGGCCGTGGCCTTTGTGTCCCTGGGCTTCCTGGCGCTGTTTTTCTTCTTCGACTTCGTCGACGAGTTGCCCAACGTCACCCGGGCCGGCAGCAGCTACCCGCTGACCCATGCCATGTTGTACGTGCTGCTGCAGGTGCCCAACCACCTGTACGAGCTGCTGCCGATCGCAGTCCTGATCGGCACCATTTTCGTGATGGCCCGGCTGGCCCAGAGCTCGGAGTTCACCATCCTGCGCACCTCGGGCCTGGGGCCCTGGCGCGCCCTGCGTTCCCTGCTGGGCCTGGGCTTGGTCTTCACCCTGCTCACGTTCGCGGCGGGCGACTACCTGGCGCCCACGGCAGACCGCGCGGCCCAGCTGCTCAAGGCGCGGTCCCAGGGCAAGCTGTCGGTCGGCCAGACCGGCGCCTGGCTCAAGGAGCGCCAGCCCGAGCGCACTTACACGGTGAACGTGGCGGCCCTCACCCCGGACGGGGCGCTGGAGGGCGTGCGCATTTTCGAGTCGGACCTGCGCGGGTTCATGGTGTCGATGGTCCAGGCCCGTGGCGCGCAGTTCGGCCAGGACGCCTGGATCCTGCAGGATGTCGAACGGGTCGATTTCGGCGCCACGGCGGCCGGCACGGCCGTGGCCTCGGGCGCGCGCCAGGCCAGCGTCACCTGGCCCACCGCCATCACCCCCGAGATGGTGTCGGTGGCCCTGCTCAAGCCGGAGCGCATGCGCACGCTGGACCTGTTCCAGTACATCCGCCACCTCGAATCCAACGGTCAGACCTCCCAGCGCTACGAGATCGAGTTCTGGCGCAAGGTGTTCTACCCGCTGAGCTGTCTGGTGATGGTGGTGCTCGCCCTGCCCTTCGCCTACCTGCATTTCCGCTCGGGCGGCATCACCGGCTACGTGTTCGGCGGGGTGCTGATCGGGATCAGCTTTTTCCTGTTGAACAACGTGTTCGGCTACGTCGGCAACCTGGGCAACTGGCTGCCCTGGCTCACGGCCGCGGCGCCGGGCCTGATCTATTCCTTGATGTCCTTGGGGGCCTTCGGATGGCTGGTACTGAGGCGATGACGGCCGGCGTGATCCTGTTCGCGCATGGCTCGCGCGACCCGCTGTGGCGCCGGCCCCTGGAGGCCGTGGCGGCGCGGATGGCCGCACGCACGCCCGCAACCCCCGTGCGCTGCGCCTACCTGGAATTGACCGAGCCCGACCTGCCCGCTGCTGCGGCCGAGCTGGCTGGCCTGGGCCTGGCGGCGGTGCGGATCGTGCCCATGTTTCTGGGGGCTGGCCGCCATGTGCGAGAGGACCTGCCGGCGCTGGTGGCGGACCTGCGCCAACGCCACCCCGGAGTGCAGTGGGAGCTGCGACCGCCCGTGGGCGAGGATGAGCGCCTGCTGGACCTGCTGGCCGATCTCGCCGCAAGCCCCCCGGATCCCTTGCGATAGATGGTTATTGCATAATGAATTTCTACTTTAGTAGAAATTCGATATGAATCTCCACCAATTCCGATTCGTGCAGGAGGCGGCCCGGCGCAACCTGAACCTGACCGAGGCGGCCAAGGCACTGCACACCTCGCAGCCCGGCGTTTCCAAGGCCATCATCGAACTCGAGGAGGAGCTGGGCGTCGAGATCTTCGCGCGGCATGGCAAGCGCCTCAAGCGCATCACCGAGCCCGGCCAGCACGTGTTGCGCAGCATCGAGCTGATCATGCGCGAGGTTGGCAACTTGAAGCGCATCGGGGAGCAATTCAGCGCGCAGGACAGCGGCACCCTCTCCATCGCCACCACCCACACCCAGGCCCGCTACGTGCTGCCGCTGCCGGTGGCCAGGTTGCGCGAGGCCTACCCCAAGGTCAACGTGAGCCTGCACCAGGGCTCGCCCGACCAGGTGGCCCGCATGGTGCTGGATGAAGTCGCGGAGGTCGGCATCGCCACCGAATCCCTGGCGGACTACCCGGAGCTGGTCACCCTGCCCTGCTACGAATGGCAGCACGTGCTGGTGATGCCCCCAGGCCACCCGCTGGCCGCCAAGGAGCGCATCACCCTGGAGGACCTGGCGCTGGAGCCGATCATCACCTACCACCCGTCGTTCACGGGCCGCACCCGCATCGACGCCGCCTTCGCGCAGAAGAAGCTGCACCCGAGGATCGCGCTGGAAGCGATCGACTCGGACGTGATCAAGACCTATGTGCGCCTTGGGTTGGGCGTGGGGATCGTGGCCGAGATGGCGGTGCGCGAGGACACGGGCGCCGGGGACCTGGCGGTCCGCCCCCTGGGCGCGCTGTTCGGCCAGAATGTGGCCCGGATCGCCTTCAAGCGCAGTGCCTACCTGCGCCACTTCGTCCTGCAGTTCGCCGAATTTCTCTCGGACCGCCTCGATCGCAACCTGATTGCGAAAGCCCTGTCCGGCCACGTGAACGACTATGAGCTTTGACCACCCCCCGAAGCGCCTGCGGCGCTTTCCCCCGCCAGGAGGGCGCCACCGGCGGACTGGCGCAGCCGGATCTGCGCCGGCCCGGACATCGAATCGCCTCGCTCCCACCGTTACTTCGGCCTCCCACTGAGGCCTCATTCGCCATGAACGCTGTACGAACCCCTGCCGTCCAAACCAAGCTGCCCGCCGTGGGCACGACCATCTTCACCGTGATGTCCGCCATGGCCACCGAATACAAGGCGGTGAACCTCGGACAAGGCTTCCCCGACTTCGCCTGCGACCCCAAGCTGGTCCAGGGCGTGACCGACGCCATGGTGCAGGGTCACAACCAGTACCCGCCCATGACCGGCGTGCCGGTGCTGCGCGAGGCGATCAGCGCCAAGATCGAGGCGATGTACGGCCGCCGCTACGACGCGGCCACCGAGATCACCGTGACTGCGGGGGCGACGCAGGCCATCATCACCGCCATCCTGGCGGTGGTGCGCCCGGGCGATGAAGTGATCGTGCTGGAGCCCTGCTACGACAGCTACGTCCCCAACATCGAACTGGCTGGCGGCACCGTGGTACGCGTGCCGCTCACGCCCGGCACCTTCCGGCCCGACTTCGACCGCATTGCCGCCGCCATGACGCCGCGCACCCGCGCCCTCCTCGTGAACAGCCCGCACAACCCCAGTGCCACCGTCTGGACCCGCGAGGAGATGCTGAAACTGCAGGACCTGCTCGCGCCGACCGAGGTGCTCCTGATCAGCGACGAGGTGTACGAGCACATGGCCTTCGAGGGGCACCCGCACCAGAGCGCGGCCTCGTTCCCGGGCCTGGCGGCCCGCGCCTTCATCGTGTCGAGCTTTGGCAAGACCTACCACGTCACGGGCTGGAAGGTGGGCTACGTCGCCGCGCCGGTGCCGCTCACCACCGAATTCCGCAAGGTGCACCAGTTCAACGTGTTCACCGTCAACACGCCGGTGCAGTTTGGCCTGGCCGCCTACATGGCCGACGACCGCCCCTACCGCGAGCTCCCGGCCTTCTACCAGCGCAAGCGCGATTTGTTCCGCGAGGGCCTCGCACGTACGCGCCTGCGCCTGCTGCCCAGCGAGGGCAGCTACTTCCAGTGCGTGGACATCTCCGAAGTGAGCGACCTGCCCGAGGGGGAGTTCTGCCAGTGGCTGACGCGGGAGGTGGGCGTGGCAGCCATCCCGCTGTCGGCCTTCTACGGCGACGGCTTCGACCAGCGGGTGGTGCGCTTTTGCTTTGCCAAGAAGGACGAGACGCTGCAGACGGCGCTGGAGCGGCTGGCGCGCCTGTAATCCCCGGGGCCAGGCGATCCGGCCGTCCCTGCGGGTCGCCGACATCGAACCGCCGCCGGCCGCGTGATCAGGCTCACGCCGCGTGCGGCAGCCCCACCCGGGCATTGAAGCTGTGGCAGTCCGTCTCGAAGCGGCGGATCTCGAACAGCGCCTCCTTCAGGCTCATCTCGCCAGCCTCCATCAATTTGCCGGTCAGGTGCTCGGTCAGGGGTTTCAGGCGCGCCAGCAGGTCCATCGTCTCGCCGTAAAGCCGCTCGCTCTGGTCCTCCATGATGCTGCGCGTCTCCTCGTCGACCGCGCGCTGCCCGCCCTCGCCCGCCAGCGCACCGAAGTTCAGCCGCGTCTTGCGGTACATGCCCATTTCGCCCACCGCGTGGTGCAGCAGCCGGGTCACACGGGTGATGTCGTTGTGCGCGCCGTTGGTCGTGCCTTCCTCGCCGAAGAACAGTTCCTCGTTGGCCATGCCCCCCAGGAGCATGCGCACGTCATGCTCGATGTCGGCCTTGGTCTTGAGCAGGTGGCTGCCTTGCTTGTGGAACACGAAACCCAGGGCGTTGTGGCGGGGGCTGGCCTTGAGCGAGATCTTCAGGGTCTTCATCTCGGCCAGGATGCGGTCCCAGTCATTGCCACACCGGTGCCGCTCCTGCTCGAGGTCGACCAGGAAGTGGCCCCACTCGTGCACGGCGACGATGCGGCGGTCGCGGTCACGCGACTGGGTGGTGCTGGTGTTGACGTTGCCCACCATCACCCGCTCGGCCGCCTGCATCAGGGTCTCGGTGCCGATCATCGCGCCCACCTGCACGGCGCTGATGCCGGCCTGATTCACGATGGTCTCCAGGTCTGCGGGGCTGCGCCCCTCGGTGATTTCGGCCAGGTGCCGCAGGTCCACATCGCCCGACACCTTGCCCGCACGCTGGGACAGGTAGTGGCCGATGATGACGGCGCGTTCCTGCAGATTGGGCAGGCGAAAGTCCACCTTCATCTGAAAGCGCCGCAGCATGGCCTCGTCCATCTGCATCTGCTCGGGGTTGAAGTTGCTCGCCACGATCCAGATGATCTCGGCGTCGTGCCGGGTGCGCACGCCATCGAGCACCGCCAGCAGCATGTTCTGCGTGTCGTCGTCGAACTTGCGGTGGCCACCCCGCTTCATGAACAGGTCCTGCGCCTCGTCCAGGAAGACGATGCAGCGCCGGCGCCGCTGCGCCATCGAGACGATGCGCCCCAGGGTGTTGGCGCCGCCGCCCACATAGCCCGTCTCCAGGTTCACCGCGGAGTGGAACAGGATCGGCAGGCCCAGCTCCTTGGCCAGGTAGGAGGCCAGCTTGGTCTTGCCGGTACCGGCAGGCCCGCTGAACATCACGTTGAACGGCTTGTGGATGCCGTACTCGGCGTACTCGGCGCGGCGCTGGTACTGGTCCTTGATCTGGGCCACCTCGGATTTGATGTCGTCCATCCCCACCAGGTCCTCGAGGCTGCCTTGCACCTGCCCCGCCTCGATGAATCTCAGCGATTTGTGCTGGCCCCGCAGCTGGAAGTACAGGAACCCGATCAGCCCCAGGGTGAGCGCGCCGGAGAGCACGCCGCTCACGCCGGCTTTCCAGCCTTCCTTCTCCGAATGCGGGCGCGCGCCCGCGAAGCGCTGGTCCAGGCGCTGCACCATGGCCAGGCTGGCGGGACTGAGTTCCTCGCGCGGCACGAAGGCGAGCTTGCCCCCCCAGGCCGCGGTCACGGCACGGTCCGTGAAGATCTGGGTCTCCATGTCCGAGGGGTAGTAGGCGTGGTGCCGTCCTTCGGACTCGACCAGCACGAATCGCTCGGAGACGTTCCACAGCAGCGGCCGGTAGATCACGGTGATGCGCGCCACCGGGTGGCGCTCCAGGAACCCGATCAGCGAGCCGCTGCCAAACACCACGGGCAGGGAGTCATCGAGGCTCCAGAGGCGGTCTGCGCCGCTCTGGCCCGCCATTTGCCGCACTTCCTGCGCCACCCGGGCCTGCCGGTGCCACATCGCCACGGAGTAGAGGCCCGACGCAGGAATCAGCACCGCCAGGGCGACCACCAAGGTCCGGATCGGCGGGCTCTGGACCACGAACCAGTCCGCGCACCGTGCGGCGGCCTTTTTCAGGGCCCGCCACCCGCCCGGGGCAGGCTGTTCGTCCTTGGTGCATCCGTTGCGGGAGGAAAGATCCGACATCACTCGCTTTCAGAGGGGAAAAAGGCGTACAGGAAGGTCGGAGTCATCCTACAGACGGGAGTGCTGCGGACGTGGCCAGCAGGCCTCACCGACCAGGAACTGGCGCTTCGTGTGACTTATCACCGGAGAATCCGGGGCATGCAGCGCCCCGGATAATCCGCGCCGTGACCCGTACCGACGCCGACCTTGCCCGCCCCCGCTCCCCGGGCGATCTGTTCCTGTCCTTCACCACCCTGGCCCTGCAGGGGTTCGGCGGGGTCCTGGCCGTCGCCCAGCGCGAGCTGGTGGAGCGCAAACGCTGGATGACCCGCGAGGAGTTCGTGGAGGAATGGGCGGTCGCGCAGATCATGCCGGGCCCGAACGTGGTCAACCTCTCCCTGATGATCGGCATGCGCCATTTCGGCTGGCGCGGCGCGATGGCGGCCCTGGCGGGCATGCTGCTGGCGCCGCTGGTGGTGGTGCTGGGGCTGGCCTTGCTCTATGTGCAGTACGGCCAGCACCCTCAGGTGGCAGGCGCCTTGCGAGGCATGGGTGCGGTGGCCGCCGGACTGGTCACGGCCACCGGACTGAAGCTGATGTCGGCGCTGCGTCGCCACCCCCTGGGTCAGGTCCTGTCCGGCGTGCTGGTTGCCGCGACCTTTGTCGCCGTCGGCCTGCTCGGCGTGCCGCTGGTCGTGGTGCTTCTCGCACTGGGTGGCCTGGCCTGCGGCCTCACCTGGCGCAAGCTCGCCGACACCCCCGCCCCGCCCGCGCCATGACCACGACCCTGACCTTCGGCACAGCGGACTGGCTGGCGCTTTTCAGTCACTTCCTGTCGCTGTCGCTGCTGGCGGTCGGCGGTGCCATCAGCACCGCGCCCGACATGCACCGCTACCTGGTCGATCAGCGGCAGTGGCTGTCCGACAGCCAGTTCTCCGCCTCGATCGCCATCGCGCAGGCAGCGCCCGGTCCGAACATCCTCTTCGTCGCCCTCCTGGGATGGAACGCCGGCCTGAACGCCGCCGGCCTGGCGGGCGCCTGGATCGGACTGGCGCTGGCCATGGCGGGCATCCTGCTTCCCAGCACGGTGCTCACCTGCCTGACGGCGCAATGGGGCCACCGAAACCGGGAGCTGCGCGGGGTGCGCGCCTTCAAGCAAGGGATGACACCCATCGTGCTGGCCCTGCTGCTGGCCACCGGATGGATCCTGGCCACCGGGCGCCGCTACGACCTCGCGGATGCACCCCTGTGGGCGATCAGCGTCGCTACGACACTGATCGTGTGGCGCACCCGACTGCACCTGCTGTGGCTGCTGGGCGCGGGCGCCGCGCTGGGTGCACTGGGCGTGGTCTGAGGCGCGCACGGGCCGCGCGCGCAAACCCGCCCCTCAGGACCGCTGCCGCCGGGCCTCGTACAGGCACACGCCGCTGGCCACCGACACGTTCAGGCTCTCCACCGCCCCGCACATGGGAATGGAGACCAGTTCGTCGCAGGTCTTGCGCGTCAGCTGTCGCATGCCCGCGCCCTCGGCGCCGAGCACCAGCGCGGTCGGTCCCTTGAGGTCGGACTGATAGAGGGTGCGCGGCGCGTCGTCGCTGGTCCCCACCACCCAGATGCTGCGCTCCTTGAGTTCCCCCAGGGTGCGCGCGAGGTTGGTCACCATGAAGTACGGCACGGTCTCGGCCGCCCCGCTGGCCACCTTGGCCACCGTGGCATTGATGCCGACGGCATGGTCCTTGGGCGCGATGACGGCGTGCGCACCGGCGCCATCGGCCACGCGCAGGCAGGCGCCCAGGTTGTGGGGGTCGGTGACGCCATCGAGCACCAGGATCAGGGGCGGCCCTTGCACCGCATCGAGCAGGTCGTCCAGGGAGGTCGCGGCCTCGATCGCCTGCACCCGCGCCGCCACGCCCTGGTGGCCCAGGCTGCCGGCCAGCTTGGCCAGGCGGGCGCCATCGGCCTCGATCAGGCGCACGCCGGCTTCCTGCGCGCGCGCGATGAACTGGCGCATGCGCGCGTCGCGTCGCGAGGCGTCGAAATAGACCTCGATCACCGACGCTGGCGCGGTCTTCAGGCGCACGCCCACGGCGTGGAAGCCGAAGAGAACTTTGGGAGCAGACATCGCCCGATTATCCGTGTGCTGCGCTGCAGTGCCGCGCCGATAGAATCCGCCCGCAACGCGGAGGATTACTACCATGGGATTACGCCTCAGGTTCAACCTGGTCCTGACCGTCGTGTCCCTGGCGGGTTTCGCCGCCGCCGCCTTCGTCGCCCGGGAACTCCTCCAGGACAACGCCCGACTGCAGGTGGTCCGGGAGGCGCGCCTGATGCTGGAGGCTGCAACCTCCATCCGCACCTACACCGTCGACCATGTGCGGCCCCACCTGGCCCGGCCGGTGTCCGAGGTGTTCCTGCCGCAATCCGTGCCGGCCTTTGCCGCCACCGAAATCATCGGCGACCTGCGCAAGCGGCACCCGCAATACAGCTACAAGGAGGCGGCGCTCAATCCCACCAACCCCCGCAACCGCACCGCCGACTGGGAGGCCGACGTGGTGCAGCGCTTTCGCCAGCAGCCCGCGCTGGATGAATTCATCGCCGAGCGCACGTCCGCCAGCGGCCGCAGCCTGTTCATCGCCCGCCCGATCCGGGTGACGCACACCGCCTGCCTGCAATGCCACGGCGCCCCGTCCGCCGCGCCTGCCGGCCTGCTGCGCCTGTACGGACCGGCCAACGGCTTCGGCTGGACGCCTGGCGAAGTGGTGGGGGCGCAGATCGTGAGCGTGTCCATGGACCTGCCGCTGTCCCATGCCAGGCGCCTGCTCACGACCTTCATGGCGTCTCTGGGCACGGTCTTCGCGCTGGTCTTCATCGCACTCAACCTGATGATGGGATGGCTGATCCTGCGGCCGGTGCGGCGGATGGCCCAGGCCGCGGACCGGGTCAGCACCGGTGACTTTGGCGTGCCGGAGTTCAACGAGCAGGGCCGCAGCGAGATCGCGGTCCTGGGCGCCTCCTTCAACCGGATGCGGCGCAGCCTGGAGAAGGCGATGGGCATGATCCGGCACAGGTCGCGCCGATGACGCCGCCCAGCGGCTTCTCGCCACAGGGCCCGCGTAACCTGCTGTGCACGATCCTGTTCCTGGACCTGGTGGGCTATTCCGCTCGGTCGGTGGACCAGCAGGCCCGGATCAAGGAGCGTCTGACGGCCCTGGTGTCGCAGGTCCTGCGCGACATTCCGCCCGACAGCCGGCTCTCGATCGACACCGGCGATGGTGCGGCCCTGTGCTTTCTCGGCGACCCGCAGGCCGCCCTGCAGGCTGCCCGGCTGCTGCGCGACCTGCTGGCGCAGCGCTACGGCGCCTCACTGCCGGTCCGTATCGGCCTGCACCTGGGCCCGGTGCGGGTGGTGTCCGACATCAACGGCCGCATCAACCTCGTGGGCGATGGCATCAACGTCGCGCGCCGTATCCTGGATTTCGCGCAACCCCAGCAGATCCTGGTGTCGCGGGCCTGCTTTGACGTGATGTCACGCCTCGGCGACGAAGCCGCGCGGGGTTTCCAGCCGGCCGGAGCCTGCCGGGACAAGCACGGGCGCCTGCATGAACTGCACTCGGTGGTCGATGTCCCCGTCGGCACACACGAGTCCGCACAGGCCTACCGCGCCACACGCCTGGCCGCCCCGCGTCTGGTGGCGCTCGAACGCGCCCTGGTGCGGCACGTGGGGCCCCTGGCCAGGCTGCTCCTGGAACAGGCCGCGGACGCGGACGCCGCATGGCCGGGCCTGGTGGAGAACCTGGCCGCCCACATCGCGTCGCCCGGCGCGCGGGAAGCGTTTCGGCAAGAGGCCCGCCGGATCCTGTCCGCGCCAGACCAGCCGCCGCTCAATCCACCAGGCGCCCCGCCTCCACGGTGATGCGGCGGTCGCAGCGCTGGGCGATGCCGCGGTCGTGCGTGACCAGCACCAGGGTCGTGCCCTGCTCGCGGTTGAGGTCCAGCATCAGCTGCATCACGGTCTCGCCGGTGGCGAAGTCCAGGCTGCCGGTCGGCTCGTCCGCGAGCAGCACCGCGGGCTGGACCACGAAGGCGCGGGCCAGCGCCACCCGCTGTTGTTCACCCCGGACAACACCTTGGGGTAGTGACCCAGCCGCTGGCCCAGGCCCACGCGTCCCAGCATCTCGGTGGCGGCCTGCCGCGCGTCACGGCGGCCTGCCAGCTCCAGCGGCAGCATCACGTTTTCCAGCGCCGTGAGGTTGCCCATCAACTGGAAGCTCTGGAACACGAAGCCGATCTGCCGGGCTCGAAGCTCGGCGCGGGCGTCCTCATCCAGCGCGAAAAGGTCCTGGCCCGCCAGGCGCACGGTGCCCCGGGTGGGCGTGTCCAGGCCGGCGATGATCGACAGCAGCGTGCTCTTGCCTGAGCCCGACGCACCGACGATGGCCACCGTCTCCCGGGCAACGAGGGAGAAATGGATATCGCGCAGAATATCGAGGGTGCCGGTCGAGTCGGTCACTGACTTGTAGACATGCTCGACGGCGATGATGGATTCAGACATGCAGCAGTTCGTTGGGAATCGCAGACGGTGGGTGGCGGCAATGGCCGCGTGGGGGCTGGCCGGGTCAGTCCTGGCCGCCGCATCGGCGGTCCCGGCCGCTCCGGCCGCGCCCGTTCTGCTGGTGGTTGGCGACTCGCTGAGCGCCGAGTATGGCCTCAAACGCGGCACCGGGTGGGTCAGCCTGCTCGAAGCCCGCATCGCCCAGGAAAAATTGCCGGCCCGTGTGGTGAACGCCAGCATCAGCGGGGAGACCACCTCCGGTGGCCGCTCCCGCCTGCCCGCCTTGCTGGCCCAGCACAAGCCCCGCTATGTGGTCATCGAACTCGGTGGCAACGACGCCCTGCGCGGCCTGCCGCTGCCCATGACCCGCGACAACCTGGCCTGGATGGCCCAGGCCTCCAGGCAAGCGGGCGCCCGGGTGCTGCTGGTGGGCATGCAACTGCCGCCGAACTACGGACGCGACTACGGCGAGCGGTTCTCCGACCTGTTCGTGCAGGTGGCCCGCCAGCAGCAGGCGGCGGTCGTGCCCTTCTTCCTCAAGGGTTTTGCGCAACTTCCCGACGCCGCCCGCTACTTCCAGCCCGACCGGATCCACCCCACCGAAGAGGCCCAACCCCTGATGCTCGCCGCCGTGTGGCCCGAGCTGCGCAAACTCCTGGCGCCCCGCTGATGCGCGCCCGCCTCTGCCTGCCGTGACCGTCCAGACCCTGCCCGCAGACCAGGCCATCGCCCGACTGGGTGATTTCAGCGCCATCATCGACGCCCGCAGCCAGGCCGAATACGCCGAGGACCATCTGCCCGGCGCCGTCAACTGGCCCTCCCTCACCGACACCGAGCGCCACGAGATCGGCACCCTCTACAAGCAGGTGAGCCCCTTCGAAGCCAAGAAGCGCGGGGCGGCCAAGGTAGCGGCCAACGTGGCTCGGCACATCGAGCGTGAAGTGATCGACAAGCCGCGCGAGTGGCGTCCGCTGGTCTATTGCTGGCGCGGCGGCAAGCGCAGCGGCTCGCTGGCGCTGATCCTGGACCAGATCGGCTTTCGTGTGCACCTGGTCGAGGGCGGCTACAAGGCGTTTCGCAGCCAGCTGCTGTCGCAGCTGCCGGCGCTGGTGGCGCGCCTGAGCTTTCGCGTGGTGTGCGGCCCCACCGGCTCGGGCAAGACCCGCCTGCTGCAGGCACTGCAGGCACGCGGCGCCCAGGTGCTGGACCTGGAGTGCTTGGCCAACCACCGCAGCTCGGTCCTGGGCCTGGTGCCGGGTCAGCCCCAACCGAGCCAGAAGCACTACGACACGCGCATCTGGGACCGGCTGCGCGCATTCGACCCGGGGCGGCCGGTGTACGTCGAGAGCGAGAGCAAGAAGGTCGGCAATGTCACGGTGCCCGAGGCACTGATCCTGGCCATGCGCGCCAGCCCCTGCCTGAACCTGCAACTGAGCGACGAAGAGCGGGTCGGCCTGCTGCTGGAGGATTACGACTGGTTCGTGCAGCAGCCCGAGTTTTTCTGCGAGCGGCTGGCCGCCCTGAGCGAGCTGCGGGGCAAGGACGTCGTCCAGGCCTGGCAAGACCGGGTCCGCGCAGGGGGCACCCGTGAGGTGGTCCAGGAGCTGCTGGTCACGCATTACGACCCGATGTACGCCGCCTCGATCCAGCGCAATTTCAAGCAGTGGCACCACGCCCGCGCGGTGCAGGCCACCGACCGGTCGGCGGCCGCGATGGACGCGCTGGCCTTGCAGCTGCTGGCCTGACCGCGCGGCCCGTCCTCAATGGAGGGGCGGATCCGCGCCCGGGCCGTCGTCCCTCCGTGGCCGCAACCCGGCCCGGGCCAGCTGCGCCTGCAGGTCGGCGGGTGCGCAGTGACCCGGGAAGGTCAGGGGAATGTCGCCCGCACCGATCCAGCGTCCCAGCTTGCCCGGGTGCGCCTGCACGGTGTGGATGCTGGCCAGGGGCTGGTGGGTCTCGTCATCGAGATACAACTGCTTGCGCCGGGACACCGGGACGGGCAGGCCGTGCACGGGCTCGTCCGGCAGGATGCTGAGGCGGACGAAGCGCCCCGCAGTCGCCCCCGCAGCCAGGCGCAGCGTGCCCTGCTCGCGGCACAAGGCCGCGAACTGCGGCTGGGCCAGCAATTCGTCGATCACCGGCAGGGGCAGCAGGACGCCCAGCGCAAGGACCTGGCCCGCCAGCGGCAGGCCCGGGGCAACCCACTGCCCGAGGCGATGGGCCGCCCACAGGCAGATGCCGGTCCAGACAAGCGCTCCCAGCGCCAGCGCAACGCCCATGTGATCCGGCTCCCCGCGTGAAAGGCGAAATCCTAGGAGCCGAGCGCGCGGCCGGCCTAACGGGGGGCTGACTGGGGGCCGGCAATGAAGCCGCCAATGAAGCCGGGGATGAGGGCGGGGGTGAAGGCGGATGTAAACGCGGGTCGCAGCCCGCCAACCGCTCAACGTGGTTTTTTCGGCGCCGGCCGGGTCCTGGCCGACCCGGTCACGCGCGGCGGCAGACCGGTGTGCTGGGTGAGGACCTTGCCGCGCTGCGGCTGGCCGCCTGGCGTCGAGTTCTTGCGGCGCGCGCTCTGGTAACTGCCGTCGACGGCCGGCTGGTAGGTCGGGATCAGGTGGTGCTTGCCGTTGCCGATCAGGTCGGCACGGCCCATCGCCTTGAGCGCCTCGCGCAGCAGCGGCCAGTTGTTCGGATCGTGGTAGCGCAGGAAGGCCTTGTGCAGGCGGCGGCGCTTCTCTCCGCGCACGATGTCCACCGCATCGTCCTCGTGCAGCTCGCGGCGGATCTTGCGCAGCGTGTTGCGGCCGCTGTGGTACATCGCGGTGGCCGTCGCCATGGGGCTGGGATAGAAGGTCTGCACCTGGTCGGCGCGAAAGCCATTCTTCTTCAGCCACAGCGCCAGGTTCATCATGTCTTCATCGCGGGTGCCCGGGTGGGCGGCGATGAAGTAGGGGATCAGGTACTGCTTCTTGCCCGCCTCCGCCGAGAACTTGTCGAACATCTGCTTGAAGCGGTCGTAGCTGCCGATGCCGGGCTTCATCATCTT
>JACCDP010287489.1_pt1 | contig 14809 bp, 19 predicted proteins | sample 7445841 | NCBI WGS metagenome assembly JACCDP01 (sample SAMN15323441, study PRJNA562643) | freshwater metagenome | isolation source: river surface water | place: USA:Blue River Watershed | collected 2017-08-17 | reverse complement strand
TGAACCCCCACAAAAAAAAAAAACTATTTTTTATTCTTCAACCAAAACCCCTATGCCACAACTTGGAAATTCTGTCGGGGGCAGGGCAAAGGCTATTACAGATAAATGCCAGCAGTCGTTGGTTGGGCTTTTCGCTTTTATTTTTATAGGTTTTGGGGGATTTTGTGTTTGTTTGTATTTACCACATCGATCAGCTGAGAGAGCTTCAGTTTGATTTTGACCGTTAGGGCGTCGCTGACGTTGGCCACTGGCCGGACCAATTTGTTGTAATTCGAGAGAAGGTCGTCGTAGAGCCGTTTGGCGTCCGGATTGGCCACTGTCACCATCACTGTAATGTGTCGGGTTTGAGATATATTTGGAAAACATAAAAAAAGAAAACAAGTAAAAGAAATAAATAAATCATTGAGTTTTCTTTTTCCGTCTTGCAACCGAAACCACAACAACAACAACAATCGATATCTTTCCGTTCGATCGCCTTTAAATCCGATCAGATGTTTTCTTGTTACAAAAAAAAATGGCAAAACGAAAGCGAATGAGTTGCAAATAATGACCTCCGCAGGTGAGAACGAGAGTGAGGAAGACGCCAGCACCAGCACGATAGCTCGCAGCCCTGCGGGCCATCACGAAGGCGATTGGCGGCGAACAGCGCCGTGGACTGCGCGCAACTGTACAACAACGTCCGTTCGGTTAGGTAGCACGGCTTCGACTGAAAGTCAGGGGCTGGGTCGGGTGTCGTCGCCCAGAGTGCACAGCGCGCAGCAACATATCCAGCAGCAGGCAGCAGCAGCGGCAGCAGCAGCGAAACGGGAGCTATGGAGAAGCTTAGGGCGACGACGACGCCCTCCCGACAACGCATGCGGATGATAATTCGAGGCGCCTCGTCGCTACTCTCCTGGCACACTACAGAAGAAGCTGGCCGGAAGAGGAGAAGGGAGGAGAGAAAAAGGAAAAATGAAAATCCAGCGATTATTACTAATACTCGACGGCTCTTAGTAGTATTGAAGCCGGCCAGGCCAGGAGACATCTCGATGCGCTACGGTCGTACACAAGCGCGGGCTTATAGCTCTCTAAGGCGCGGAACCTTTATCATATAATTCAACATCCGCCGTCTCCATTGACGGATGAACTGCCGAGAGATGACGTATTGTTAGGCTTCACGCCAAAGCGATAGAGCTGCTGCGCTACACCATCACAATATAGACCTATCTCGTCGCGCGTCAGTCTAGGCGCCGTATACCGTATACAGTATGGTGTATAATTGCTTATAGACGGGCTCTATAAGGCAAATCCTCCGTCTCATCTTCTGCTTCGCCACTCTGCTCGTTCGTCTACCACCAAAGAAGGGCGGCCCGAAAAAAAGAAGAAGAAGAAGAAGAAGGGTAATTTGATTTCCGCCCGTACAACTCTATTCGCAGTCTCTTGGTATATACCGACACATGACGAGTTCGGATGGAAAACAAGAGTAACATACAATAGACGAAGAAGAAACGAAAAGAGATAAAGGAAAAAGAAAAAGAATGGGGGTCTCATGAATACATAATAAATCCCAAAGACTTTGAGTCAACAGCAATTTGCACTCGACGGAGAACAAGACGCAGACAGTCAAGACGGCGTAGGCGAAGTAAACGGCGTCGCCTCACTCTCGCTCGCTGAACCCCAATACGATAGTCTAAACTCTGGAGCAACGTTGCTCTTCTTCCTCCAGCGCTGCCGCTACATAATGGGGCTGCATTCATGTTCAATTCTCCTTTAATAGCCTGTGTAAATGTAGGTCTATACCTTTTTACGCTTGATGGGGACGCCCGACATTTCAGCGAATACCGGACCCAGGCTCGTCCAGGCTTTCATTGTTCCTGTTTTTTTTTTTCTGGGAAATGGCGGAGATAGAGTGTTCTAAGAGATAACCAAGTAACAAAAAGTATAGGAACGAACTATACGAGCTTAGGGGAATTTTCTCTCGTAACGAGCAACTGCCAGACGAGAGTTCACTACAGGAATATATAGCTCGATAGCCCTTCAGCGGCTGAGATTATTTGTTGTTGTCGGGCCGGACGCTTCTAGTTGGAAACATTGTAGCACCAGGAAGAAGATCAACGATGTCTTGACGAAGTGAGATGGAGGAAAAGCGTCGAAAGAAGAAAAAAAAGGAAACAATTTGACCAGAAAACGAGAGAGGCAACAAATCAGAGAACCCTATACGTACTATACTTTTGATATTGCACAAGCTGTTGGATTCGTTGATGTATCTATTTGAACTGGAGATCGAGATCCTAGCGCCTCTTTATTTATTTTCTAGTTTTTTTTTCTCTCCTCTATCTCTATCTCTCTTCGCTATTTTTCACCATCATATCCAGAAAAAGGAAAGAAGTAGAGAAAAAAGAGAGGTAAAAAAAAAAAGAAAGAAGAAGAAGTAGAAGAGAGATGGAGAGGGAAACGGAATCGGGTGGCCGGTGTTATCGATCATCCGGAATGGGGTGAGATCCGATTGCGATGCGAGTTTCCTAGATATATATATACGGTAGCGGGACGGGCGGAGATTACACGACAACACGACGACCGAAAACTCGTCTTCTTCTTCTTCTTTTGTTTTCTCTCCTTTTCTTATTTTCGCTAGAGGTTTTAGTATCGCTCCCTCTCTTCCCGCTTTTTATTACCACCACCGACGGCTCCGATCGTCTGGCGTCGTCCACTTGAATCGCGCTACACGTCATCGTCGATGCGACATGCTGTCTAGCGATAGTAGACGCCATCCCGCGGGTTGTTACAGAGGTAGCTGTGGGCGACGCCTTTTTAGAAGTCCCATCTATTAAAAGGTGTGTTGTTATATAAGACGATGTGACGTCTCATCGTTACCACGGCGCTTTCTCTGAAAGCAAACCATCCCGAAAAGAGTGTTGTGCCCTTCGACGACGGAGCAAATTCGATATGAAATATGACCAGGTGACCCTATGCGATCGTGATCCTAATACCAACCTGTAGCCCAGGGGGCAACTGAGTTGCTACTTGTGTGCAAATTCGATTGAACACCGTGATCGAATTAGCGAGAAAGAGACGGAGAGTCGCTCGTGAATTCCCTCTTTTTATATGGGCCGCCAGCCACGCAAGCGCACATCGCTCCCGCATTGATATATGATGGATTGTTTCGTTTGAAAGTTGATAGCTGCTAACCGAATTTAGCTCGATGCTTAACTAGATCCTCCCTCCTGATGGTTCTGTGAATCTTGGAACGTTGCCGCTCAATTGAATTGGATATTTCATTTTCATTTTTTCGAATTGGATTCGGCGGTACGAATGAATGGAATTGGTTTTACTTTGCATTTATTTAGTGTCGAGTGGCGCGGGCGTTAAGTTGAGCCCGGTATTTATGACGGAAATTCTTGAAGCAGTTTTGCTGGCTGCTGATAAAAATTCAGTTCGCCTCCGCTGCCTACACATTTTATCATCACGCTGGGCTTAATATCCGGCAGTTTTTCATTCTCTTGCCGTCTGACTCTGTCGAGAGGGGCGGAATTGACTAGTCGAGTACAAAAGACATTGAATGAGAATAGCTGCTGCACCAGGCCCCCTGCTACTACTTTCAGCAGCAGCAGACGGCGACCGCATTCGTAAATCGTAGTAACGATAACTTGCGATATATATAAGGTCTGGAATCCGCCAAATGAAAACTGTAGGTCTATCCAATTAACCCTGTCTGGCATAAATGGCCTTTTCTTTCTTTGTATGCTTGTCAACGTATCACTAAATTACCCTATTGCTTCACGAGACGAAGAAGAAAGAAGAAAGAAGAAGAAGAAAGTTTTTTGCTTGATGGACTGTATACTCATTTGAATACAAGGCGCAGCGCTCAGAAACAGACGCATGCGTCTTGCAGTAAAAAGGACTGGAAATGGGGTGAACTAGGGGATAAATAATGATTTTTTCCTTGAGAACATCCACTTTCGAAATGCCTTGGAGTTGTTGTTATCGCCAAATGTGATGTTTACTATTACTGCTTCGAGCTCAGAGTCAGAGCCAAGCCAATGTTGCTCAGCTCCAGCGGGCCGAAAATGTGGCGGGCCGGAGTGTTGCTGTCTTCCGATGTGAAGAATTCCACGACCAACTCTTTGTAGCGGTCGAAGGAGATGGTTCGATCCACGTCACTTGGCTGCAATGGGACCCGCAATACCGTACATGAATCGAATGGAGACGAGAAGTTTTTCAAAGAGTTTGCTTCCATTGAGATAAGAATTAAAGTCTCACCGTCAACAGGGATTCGTAAGCAGCGTCGATCTCGCTTATTCCGGTAACGTAGCGACACCATCCAACGGCGCCGTTCCGGTATTCCTCCATGTCCCATTTGCCGTCAGCTAGCCACCATACATAATAAACTCTTTGATAAAAGATGGACACCCCGCAGGAGAGAAAACTCAGGGCACTATATTTACCTTTCTTGTCGTTCATGAGGAAGACGAGATTGGCCAAATTCTTGATAAATTCCGGCAGCTGTTCAAAGTCCTTGGCGTCTTTGGAAATGCGGCGGACATAGTTGGACATGTCGACGTAGTGAACCTGTTGGTATACATACATATGAGTCATATTTCTCTCTTTTGAAAAATGCCAAATGCCGAAAAATGTTCATACTCGTCCGTGGGCGTCGGCGCCGACGTCGCGAACCAAGGAATCCCACCACAACTTGGACTGTTGCAAGTATTTCTGGTAAACATCATCTTGGTGACTTCCACCGCACTGCTGGAAAGTGGCCCTCTAAAAAAAAAAATAAATAAAAAAGTCAGTGGTTTTAGTTTTTAAAAAATTCACGAGATATATGCGCACAAATCAAGCGTACCATGGCCATAAGTTTAAACGAGTCCCACTCGATATAACCGACTTTAGCCTGGTCGAGTTTCTCGCTGAAGCAAAGAACAAGGCGTTTAGTGTAGTTGTCCATGGTAATGAAAAAGTTAATTGGGAAACTGATTGCTAGGGGTATATAGTTAAAAATAAAGGTACAAGCTGCTCTACAGCAAACACGATGATGCTTGTCTTGGAAGTGTTTGCCGGTATTTATACTTCGTCGCCGGGTGACAACCTGGCTGATGCAAGCCATTGCAACTGTGACATGCCCTCTTTTTTCTAATTGGATTATGTGCCCGGTGAGGATTCCTTCCTGGCAAGTTCCCGCACTTGCCGTCATGGGATTAAATACGCGTCAAAGGACCAGACTGGTCTCATACGGACGTTCCTTATAGCCTCGCCTTTTCGTATCTCATCAACAATGATTAGGTTACATCATCGGCGAGGGCTTACAATTTCATTTTTTACACTAGAAAGTAGAAACCCTAATGTTTCATATTTGCGAATGTAGCTGTCTGCCGCCATTCGAACGGGACTGCTGGTAGTAGGCTATGTATTAGGAAATTGTTTTCCCCTTGGTCCCAAAATGGGATATGATGTGATGGAATTCTTTTCAAGTTGTATTGCCTCGCTCAAATAGACGATATTATTCAGCCCCAAGTGGGTGCGAATTATTCACGGCGTAAAGACATGCTGATTTGCTTTATTTGCTTTCGGCAAACGGAGCAAAGTGCATCGCAGCCCACTTAAACTTTACGCAAATTTGTTTGTACGTACAGTCAGTTAACGCGGGATTCAATTCAAAACAATCGTTGTTAATTGAGAATGCGATGTTCGAAAATTGTGTTCAACTTGATGTATATTCAAACCGTTTTCAAGGCTATACTGTACGACGGAATATCGATTGAATTTTCTTCCTGCTACTTATTTTACAAATTTTAAAAAAATCGATATTTCTTTTCCGGTGAAGTCATAACAATTATTGCTTCCCTTCAAAACCTTCCAATGTACTTATTAGGTCTCCCTTCTGCCTCTTTTAATACCAAGGCTTGTTACGTGTCATCGACCACGTTGACTGCACGCCATCTGCAATACTCTTCACTCGATTCCAGTCCAAATGTTTTGCTTCGTGTTATCCGTCGTATGCCGCTTTGAATTAAGTTAATAATGCGTTTTCCTTGAGTGAACTAAATGAGCCGAATCAAAGTAAAAGGATCTGAAGGATTCGTTTCCGTATCTATATAAAAAAATTGCTAATTTTAACTGTGTGAAAGTTATAAGGAAAAACTTGTCTCGTAAAGTTTTGATTGAAAAGTATGAGAAAACAGAGCTGAATTAAATATCAACATTTAGTTACAGGGTTGCAGTTTGCACGCCATATATCAAGTATCGCCTTGGCTCACTGATATAGTGAGCGCTCTCTTGTAATAATAATATTGACTTTAGACATATGTATGTTCAAATAACAAACATTGCGGCAGGAAGTCAAATGTACTGTATACATTCTCCCCGCGTTTGTTAGTCTCCTGTTGTAGTAGAAGGCCACGGCCTCTTCATAAATATACATTCATGTGCAAGTGGTATCTATGATCATTCAGAGTCTGGATCATCTTTCTTTTATATCGATCGATTCGTTGTTTTTTCATGAATTACACATTAGATAATTAATTACGGATCGCTGAACCGCCTGGTTGACGTCGCTAATTGATCTTTCAAGTTAAAAGACATATTCCATTAGTAACGAGTGTAGAATCGATAGAATGAATGAAAAATATCAATAATAAGCAGAAATAGAATTTACACTTTTGGCAACGCTGTGGTAATTTTTGAAATCAAAACAAAATAGCGGACGAACGACCGTCATGTCATGAATCTCACGAGTGATTGTTTAAGTGTCATTAAATCTATGCAATTCCTAACGTTCTGAGTGCTTTCAATTTTGTTCTTGGCTATGCGATCTCCGTTACATGTTGGAGTTAAGTGATTTTGACATTTACTTGCACAAAAAAGTCGTATCTGCTCCGTTTTATGGATGTCAGAATCCGTGTTGGTAATGTTTTAGCAAAATATTGAATAAGTTCCAACTCGGTAGGTTGATAAAATGAATACCCCAGACCTACGATCGCCGTTCGTTGAACGTGTAATCAGTTTGCTTCCGAGAGGCCATGAAGAGGCTATGAAACAGGCGTTTTATAATGTTGCTGCCATTTGCTTGTTCATTATGATGGCAGGCGCAGCTATGGCTGTTTACTTTATCTTGGAACCTTTTGTAAAACCACTTTTATGGGCAATCTTAGTTGGTTCTGTCTTACATCCAGTCAAGCAAAAATCAACTGTAGCTGCATGTAACTGGCTTTCTCAGTTGAGGGAAGAAAATACCTTACTTGTGTTTGGATTTCTTTCTGTCCCATTGCAATTTGTCAACAAAAGCACAGAATGGATAGGCACAGCACTGATAAGCCATCTGAAATTGCTACTCTCACTTACTGTTGGCCTTCATTTAGTTCACATCCTAAAACAGCATTGCTCCTTTTCCGATCTTGTCTATCTCTATGAATATGTTACCTCTATCTGCCAGCACCTTTCAGTTTCAAATGACATCTTATTCAACCCTGTTACTGGAACTTGTTTAATTGGTCTAATTGGAGTGCTTTTAAGCCTAATAGGTATTCAAAGACTCAAACTCTCTGTCATGTTGGGTTGGATCATAGTTTTTGTCATTGTTCTGATGTCTCTTGGTTCATGGAGTGTCATTGTAATTGCCCCTCTTTTAGTCCTAATTTTGGTTGCTTTGGCCATTCATTGGGGTTTGATTCCTGAAGATGACACAACTTGCAACAATAATCCTGGTGAATCTCTTGTCGAAGGTGTAAGGGATGATGTGGCATTGAACGTGAGCACTCCAAAATTTCAAAGCGGACTGACTCGCTTGTTGCGGAGCCACATAATTGCCTCTGCCTTGTCATCTTTACCAACTCCATCAGCAGCGGAACAAAAACCATCCAAGGAATCCTCTAGCAACCGCTACATATTTCGAGCTTTATGGGCTTGTCTTGCCGTTGAGCTCTGGAGACACATGTGGTTGTTCCATTTTGTTCCAATACCTCTTGTCTACTTTATGGTTAAAGCGTGGGGCACTTATTTCAATATATGGGGCTTTCTTCACGTACAAAAAACTAAGCTGATTGATTACGTTTCCCGCTATTTCGCCGATCATAAAGATCAGATTGTTCCTAAGCCGCTACAACGTATCCACAAGGTAAAATGAAGAACCAAGTTATCTTTAACAAACATGAGAATTAATATTGTTTTACTCTTAGGCAGTAGTTTATTTGGATCGAATGTTCATTGATAGGTTGATTCACCAATTGGACGCAGTTGTAACAGTTATCATCATTTTCGTTGTCGTGGTACTTACTATCCTCGCATCTGTCTTCGCTGCTGTTCAGGTATCATTGTGGTTATGGTTAAGGCGCTTATCAAAAGTCGTCATGAAAGATATTGAACTACATGTTTTCCTTAGATTTATGGCGAGAGCGTTCATTTGCTTCAATTCGGAACCAGTCTCGCCAATCAAACGTTGAATAATCCCGAAGCACGACAATGGCTCCCTCAAGGAATTGATCAAATGGTCGATCTGGGATCGGTGGTTGACAACGCTTACTCATATGGGAAATCGGGAATCGCTACTTTCGTAATACAACCTAAATACAAGAATGAACATTTTAAATATTTCAATAATTTATTAGGTCATGAACAGCATAAATGAGAAAGATCCAGTTCGGGCGGCTCAACTTGAACGTGTAATATCTGAAGCACTTGACCGAGTCCAACGAGCTTGGCTAACGCAAGGAGAATCATCCTCGAATCCCAAAACACCTTCTATTGAAGACAACATACATTCCAGTATTCTCCTCAAATTTACGCGCACTAAACGAGAGCATTAAAAAATCGGTTCCTGATTTTTTTTTTAGATGCAACCGCTACAAAACCTCCTTTACTACGACGCATCTCACAAGGTATGGAATGAAAAATGTTGACTGCTCATTGTTGTTAAAATTTTCTTTCTAGATTTTCTTAATGTCACAGTTTTGGTTAACTACGGCCGAGAAAACATTGGCTCTATCTTCTCGATTCTCGATTCAATTTGGACCATCATGAAAGGCAACTTAAGTCTGGTCTTTAAATCTGCTACTGCCATTTTGTCAATTTTAATGGGTGGCGGAACTGCCATTTTAAACTTTTTGGTGAACGGGGTAATGCCGTTTTACCAAAACTATTGACGTATCCATATTACATGAACGCTGCTTTACATTACAGGTAGTTTTTCTGACTGCTCTATACTATCTACTAGTAGCTAGCGACTCGCAATATAAGCCCATTCAGATGGTCAGTTTCTTGAGTCCCGGAGGAGGAAATACGTAATTAGACCAAACTGTAATATACATTTTAACCAACGTCATAATGTTTTGTGTATACAGGTTAGGTACAGCTATGGAAGAGGCAATTAACACTGTTTGCATGGCATCTCTGAAGCTTGCAGCTTTTTATGGCCTATGGACATGGCTGATACATACTGTTTTTGGGGTTAACTTTGTTGTGATTCCCGTCGGTACGTAAAAATATTAAATTTTAGCAACTTTTCTGGTAAAACAACATATACATTTTGTGGCCGGGTTTGTAGTTTTGGCCGCATTATTAGGAGCTGTACCTTTTCTCGGCACTTACTGGGCTGCTCTGCCGGCTGCGTTGGACCTTTGGCTCGCTCAAAGTCGCGGAGTGGAAGCACTGCTCCTCATTGTTTTTCAATTTGCTCCGACGTTGTTGGTGGATGCTTCTTTCTACGCCGAAATCAAAGGTGGCGGCCATCCTTATCTAACGGGTTTAGCAGTAGCAGGCGGCATCTTTTGGTTAGGATTCGAGGGAGCAATAATAGGACCTCTCCTACTTTGCGTCCTTCTCGTCGCCGTGAGCGTCTACACTGCCCTCGTCCAAACCGAAACTCAAGTTACCTCTGTTGAAAGTAATCCTCGGTGGTTCCATCGTCGTCTATTAAGGACGGACACCGTTGGTTAATTTCCTTTTACGAGTAAGTGTATTTAAAGAAAAGCAACTTTATTAACCCAGCTTTTGTTGATCTTTGCTCGAGGTACTCGTAATGAAATTGATATTTAAAACATTTGGTGATACGTCTTATCCAAATAAATTATTAGTCTTGGCTATATGATGCGCGTCGTTTAATTCCTGGCGCAGTATGATAACTTCATGTACGTATTTAAAATCTGTGCACGATATGCAAGTAAGGTTCTGAAGAGTCTGCGGTTGTGTAAGATTCTTGGAGGGATTGAAAATAAAATAATTGCAACAGCCCTTTTGTTTGTATAGAAAAATAAACCTGCTTGAACCCAGAGATGAAGGGCCTGAAACCTCAAATCAGAGATGGACCAGAGTCATAGAAACCTAGTCATAGAAAACATAGGTTTCTATGACTCTGGATGGACCTATTCAGAAATAGAAAATCTCATTTTGGCAATGTGGGTTGTTGTTGAGTTAAATCACGTGCTCTGTAACTCCGCCCATCGCGAGACCGACCCATGGGCCAATGTGGGAATTTCATCATTTCCCCTTTCTGCAGAAGACGATAGTAACTAGTGTTTCTAGAAGTTATCAAGTTTCACGGAATTTCGTTTCAACGTTCGTTCAACGACGCATTTTGCAGCAGATTTTTAAGCTATCACCAGTTTCGGGAGATTAATTCAGGTGTGGTTTTTGTTTAAATCATTTCAGTTAAGGTTGTCATTTGTATATCATTTTAAGTGTTTCTCACAGTTGAAATTATTGTGTGGCTGTAATGAAATCATGAACTTACTTCATTAGTGTCAATAATTTATGACAAGCTTATTATTCTAGATTAGCTGTTCATAAAAAATGGGAAGAAAGAAAGGAAAGAAGCCAAGTGAAAAACCTGAAGAAGGTAATCAGAATATATTTCAGTATTGATGAAAACAGAAATTGTAACTTTATTATGATTGCCAGGTGATGTAGAAAAAACCTCTGCTCCGGCAACTGCATCTGGCACACCTCCAGCGCCTCCAGTAGCAGCAATGCAGCAACTTGCTCTTGCTTCTCAACAGCAACCCCAAGTTGTTGTGACTGCGGCACAGCAGCCTGTGAACCCTCAACAACAACAAAGAGGACGAGGAAGAGGATTAGCATCAAATGCTGGTTCAGAAATGGTACTATAACATAAATGGGACTCTCAGGCCTGTTTTTTTTTCAACACTTCAAAAATTTTTCCTGTTTTTCAACATACTTTGTATAAAGCTAAGCTTCTTTTGCAGCATCCCCCAGGTTTTGTAGTCACTCAACGGCAACCTACACCCCAACCCAGCCAGCAACATCCTTCTGGTCCTCTAGTTGTACAGCAGGGTTCTGTAGCTCAACCAATGCAACAACTTCCTCCTGGTCCACAACAAGGACAACAACATCAACCGATGATGCAGCGTCCTCGTGGTCCTCAACCGGGACAACAACAACTGGGACAACAACGTCCTCCCGGTCCGCAACAAGAACCACAACAACCGATGATGCAGCGTCCTCCTGGTCCACAAAGGGGACAACAACAACCGGGACAACAACCACCAGTGCAACAGCGACCTCCTGGTCCGCAACAAGGACCGCAACAACCGACGATGCAGCGTCCTCCTGTTCCACAAGCGGGACAACAACAACCGGGAAAGCAACGTCCTGGTCCGCAACAAGGACTACAACAACCGATGCAACAACGTCTTCCTGGTCCTGTTCAACCAACTCAGCAAGCAGTTCAGGAACGGCCTACTTTCACTCGTCCTGTAGCTCAAGGTGGAGCACTTCGCCCTCCTACACGGGCAAGTGCAGGTGGTCAAGGAACCCTTGGGCGTCCTATTAGGCTTCATGCAAACCACTTCGCAATCACGCTGAAAAGTGCCGTCGTATTTCATTACGATGTAGATGTCAAGCCTCTACCTTCCAAAACACTTTTCAGGTGAATTCAAACTCCTTTCTGTACGACTCCTGTAGCTCATTTTAATGGCGTTTATTCTCGTATTTGGGTTTTAATGTTGTTTGCTGACCTGTTGTTTGGTTTACAGAAAAGTGGTGGGGCAATTTTTAGACTCGGACGCACGCCTAAAGGGCATGTTCCCTGTTTTTGATTTGAAGAAAAATATCTACACTGCTCGCCGAATTCCGGGTTTGGATTCACAAGTGTGCTGTTTCTTTGATTAACTACATTGTTGTAAGACTAAGAGTTTCCCTTTCTGTAATTAGATTGAAATTAAATTCATCTTTGAAGAAAAGGACAGAGAACCGTCCAGGACTTTGGAATTTACTATCTGTTTGCAACCCACTGGCGAGGTGGAAATCGATTTGGAAGCGCTTGCAAACTATTGTAAAGGCGGCACTTCAGTTGACATACCTCTTCGCCCTATTCAAGCACTGGATATTGCAATGAAATATGGAGCAGCCCAAAAGTAATATCCTCAATTCTAGTTGGTTATTATTATTTTATTTTTTTGTTAAAAAAAAAATGTCGTTGCAGAAAGACAAATGTGATGTTAGGCAGTTGCCTACTTACGAAACCAATCGGAAAAGCCGCAGACCTTGGCGGGGGAGTAGAAGTTTGGTTTGGGCATTTTCAGTCCTTGCGTCTTGGTTGGAAACCGTTCCTAAATGTGGACGCAACTCAACGAGCATTCCTAAAATCTGGCAAAGTTCATGTAATAATGGCCGACATGTCCAGAACTAGAGTTGGAGATACACTTGATCATTTGGGTTATGCTGACTTTAGCAAGAAAATTGCAACTTTAAAGGTATATAAATTTTATTCTATTTTTTTTTCCTGGTCTATTAAATAGTTCAATACAGGTAACATATAGCCGTGGTCAGTACATTGCAACAGTTGGCTGTAACGGACTTAGCAAACTGCCGGCTAACCAAGAAAAATTTGAATGCGATGGTCGTATGGTTACGGTTCAACAATATTTCGAGAATAAATTGAACGTAAAATTACAATTTCCGCACCTTCCTTGCGTCTGGGTGGGATCTCGCGAGAAGAAAAATTACGTCCCAATGGAGGTGATTTGACCGTTTTTGAAGCTACCAAATTCCGTTTAAATGACATGTTTCCCAATACGGTATAGCTTTGCACCATTGCCGAAGGTCAAGAGTATCGTCGGAAGTTGACGGATTTTCAAACATCTGAAATGATCAAAGTTGCTGCAACGCCAGCTGACGTACGAAGGAAAAAGATTCTCGATGCTGTTGCTGGCATGCAATTTCAGAAAGATCAGTACTCTCAGAATCTGGGCATTTCAGTCGACAGCCAGATGGCCAAAGTAATGGGTAAGCACAAAGATTTTTCCATTGGCATTCTGTAGCCTCTAGTAAGGAAGTCATATTTTCGCGCTATACAGGACGCATACTCCCAGCACCAAAACTGGCATATGGAGATAAGGAATCTTCATCTACTTTACCACGCGATGGTGTGTGGAACATGAGGAATCTAAAATTCATTGAAGCCAAGTCCATGTCTTACTTTGGATTGATAAATATTACCAATAGATGTAATGACAGGGAAATTGAGCACTTCATTGGAGCATTGACTCAGGCCGGAAGAGAAATGGGTTAGTTTAATTTGCTGTTGCGATTTTAATTCGTGTAAAATTACACATATTATTCTATACATCCAGGTATGGGGATGGGAAAACTACTTTTCAGCAGAGGCTGTCACATGCGGGATTTAGAAAAGACGATGATCATGGCCAAGAAAAACCACCCTGAACTTCAAATAATCTTTGTCATTATCAACAAAAAAGGCGATCCTGCTTACGGTAAGATTGTTTAAGATCTTATTGGCCGTTTTTTAAAAATACAGTATTATATTGACCGCATTGACTAAAAATAATATATATTAACTTCTCTAAAGAAATTGTTAAACGAGTTGGAGATCTGGATTTGCACATAACAACCCAATGCATTCAGCATAAAAATGTAACGGGAAGAAATGGTCCAGATCCGTCAACAATGGCAAACATTTGCTTGAAGCTGAACGCGAAATTGGGTGGAGTTAACAATCTGATTTCTCGGGATTTTCGGTATCTTAGAGGCAATTTTTTCAGCCTGTTACAGCTTTTTTGAAACTTTTTCATTCATCACAGTCCTAGAGTGCTACTGGAAGAACAGGTGATTATTATGGGTGCCGATGTAACCCATCCCGGAGCGGACCAACAAGACTCAGGCAAACCATCTATTGCCGCTGTTGTGGGTAGTGTGGATCCCCGCGCTTCACAATATTGCTGTGAAATTCGAATTCAGAAGTCAAAGCAGGAATATATCGAAGACATGGAAGGAATGGTTTATAATTTGTTGCGCAAATTTAACCGAGCAACTGGCTCAACTTCCACAGGAAAGCCACAACGCATAATCTTTTATCGGGATGGCGTGAGTGAGGGTCAATTTGCGCAGGTAACACCAACGTTTCGTGTTACTTTGTTTTGTTAACTAATTGTTATTCCCTCGACAGATACTTGATCGAGAACTTTCCGCAATTCGTAAAGCTTGCTTGAGATTGGAAGTGGGATACAATCCCCCGGTGACCTTTATTGTAGTCCAGAAGCGTCATCACACTCGTCTTTTCCCAGGAGAACAAAAAGATGAGGTACGAATCATAGTTTTTTAACCTTACTTTAAAAACTTAATGGTTTCTTATTCATAGTGCGGGCGAGGGAAAAATGTCCCACCTGGAACTATTGTCGATTCTACTATAGTACATCCCGTGGAACAAGATTTTTTTCTGGTTTCTCATCAAGGCATTCAGGTTAGCATGATAAAATATATACTCTCCTGATTCATATATCTATTGATGGTACTTTTTTCGTAGGGAACAAGCCGTCCTACACATTATCACGTTCTGTGGGATGATTCCAAGATGCAAGCG
>JACCDP010879902.1_pt1 | contig 14817 bp, 20 predicted proteins | sample 7445841 | NCBI WGS metagenome assembly JACCDP01 (sample SAMN15323441, study PRJNA562643) | freshwater metagenome | isolation source: river surface water | place: USA:Blue River Watershed | collected 2017-08-17 | reverse complement strand
GGCTGCGGTTACTGACTGTGCGGCTTCTACCGTCTCAACGGCTTCCGCTTGTGTGACGGTGTTGTCCACTTCGTCTCCTTCGTTTGTTGGTGTTTCTTCCGTTTCAATTGTTGAATCGGAAACTTCGGTGTTTTCTTCTTCCTCTGTCGCTGCGACGGTTTCGACGCGGGCTGATCGAATGGCAGGTTCTGACGTCAATGCGACACCAGTCAATTCGCCCATAAGAATGCGAACCGTGCCGTCTTTCAATGTTTCGTATTCGTCAAATGAGACTTCAACGCTGAATCCGTCGCGCAAACCTTCTTGCGCTTCAACCAATGCGTCATTGCCCGCAGTTGTTTCAGCAATTTTGAATGTTGCGTCAATGCCTTGATCGGTTGACTCAATTGAAAGTGTTTTGCCGATACGACGTGTACGGTCATGTTCAAGATTTAACAAAACTGGTGTTGCTTCGATTGAACCTTTTGCAAACTGCACTTTTCCAATTGAAGCGTTGCCAGTTTCTTCGAAGGTAACAATGCGACCGGTGATTGTGCGACTGTTGGAATCAGCCGCCGTGATTTGCATTGGTGTGATGACTTTTTTCATAGCAGCATGTCTTCTTCCTCGCGTATTTCGTCGATCGACATTGCGCCGATACGATTTAAGATTTCATAAACCTGCGCGCGCTCATAAGGATTGCCACGCAAGAAATCGTCAAGGTCAAATGAAACGCGGTTGCCTGCTGGTGTGAAATCAGCAAATGACAAACGTTGTTCGATTATTGACATGTAATTTCGGAATGCAAAATCAACCAGGTCGCGACGCTTGTCAAGCGCGTTTGAATAAGTAAATGATGATTGTTGTGAATCTGTAAAGTATGCAGGCAAACCGCAGGCACGTGATAATTCTAAGGCAACATAATTGCGGGCTTCGTTCAGCTGAAGATTCTTTGGGTCATAACCCAATGTTTCAAGCGTCACGTCAGCATTTAAAAACGCCGTTGATTTGTTTGCACGTGCAGTACGCCATGCGGTTAGCAACTTTGAAACACGATCTGCTGGAAGTGATGTGCCGTTTGATTTCAAAACCATTTGTGGAATTGGTTCGACTGCAAAATTCATTGCAGCGCGTTCAAGCGCAGCGGCAGCCTTGATCGTACGACCTGCACGACTTAGCAAACCTTCTTGTGTGCCCTGGAAAACAACTAGATTTGCAGGATCAACGTACGCGCCGTCAATTGCGTATGACGCAATTTCATAACCCATGCCATTGGTTGTAATTGTTATACGTTCAGGTGCAATGCGTTCCATTGCGCGGATTTTGCCTGTGTCTGCGTAACGTTCCATAACGTACGCATAAGCGGCAGGGTGAAAGAACAAATCTGAAATTATCCATGACCAAAATGTTGAACCTGGAATGCGTGGGTCAGGTTGATTGATCACACGTGGTTGTGTGACCTTCTCGCCTGTTGCTTCGTTGCGTGTATGCATTGGAAGTGACGCAATTGTTTGAATGATTCCCAACGCACGCGCACACGTTGGCACGCTCATTGCTTCGGCACGCGAAGCCGTTATTACGCCGCCGAAAAGGAATAGATTTCCTACTTCGCTGAAATACGGCGCAATAGCAGCTGCGTCCACGTTGGCGGCTTCGACTGGAACGGCAGCCTTAACCTTTGGCGTGAATAAATCAAAATAACCCATGTGCAAATTGTGTCAGGCTTATACGATCAAACTTTTGAAGTGTCAAGAACCCTGGTTGGGCGTGTCGTTTAATGACGGGAGTCGAACCCGCGTCTGCTGACCAATGGCTTCTGCATGCTGACCATTGGCGGCAGCCAGTTAAAAGTGAAAGCCCCGCCGCTGCTTCCTCGATTAAACGAACAAGTCAAATGTATGACTCAACCAACCATGATGTCAAGATCATTCTCTGGACGTGTCGCAAAGTGTGTTGCAAGGGCAACTGCCACCGCGCCGCACACGACCGATTGGCTGGCACGTCGCCCGATAACCCAGCCGCCGTCACCGCGGCGCAATTGAACCGCTGCCAAAACTTCTTCAGACAATTGGCTTTGTCCACGGTGTTTCAAACGCCCTGAATTGATCGCCGACAACATTTCGTCGCACGCCTGCGGGTACACCCCGTCCATGTCGAAAATCGGAATGCCAGCAGGTGCAAGGCGGGCTGCAACGGCTGCGCTGGTTTTTCTACTGTAAAGAACGTATTCGGTTGGATACTTTCGGGCGTAATCTGCCAGGTCATTGGCAATTGCCTTGTCGTCCAGTTGAAGATCGTTTTGCCAGGTGTGCAGCAACTTCACGACAAATTGTTCCCCGCCGATTTTCTGCGCCCCAACCAATGAAGCGTGGCGTCGATCGGGCGAAAGATCGATCGCCAACCAGGTCAGTTTGTCAATGTCCAGGTCAGCTGATTTGTCTAGGCAATTACCCCATGAAGCCGCGTCAACTGCGCTATTGATCGCCACAACCCAACGGCACAACACTTCAGTCATTACGACGTCAGGCGGGTCGTTCAAAACCGATTTGATGTTGTCCGCGTGAATCAGTGTTCCCATTGACGGGTTTGAATGACGAGCATTCTCCACGCTGATTTCGTCGGTCGGTGCTGACCATTCAAAATACCCAATGTCGTCGGCAACCCCTGCAATTGAAGCAAGGGCACGATCGCGGAATTGATTCAACACGACGCTGCTGGAATCACCCGCGTTTGTGTACGCCATGACCATTGGATTGGTCGCCGCCATAAGCGTGTAGCGAAGCGACGCAAAACTTTCAATGTCGGTCATTTCGCGCAATTCGTCCAGGTGAATCGTCGAAGGTCGGGAAACACCACGGGCAGCCGAACCGCCCGCACGCACAATGAACCGATTGCCCGTAAGGGTTTCAATTTCTTCGCCGCCATGCTGCCAACGTATCTTCTTGACCTGTTTTGCCAGCGAATCATTCTTTTCAATGATCTGAACCATTGCCCTAAATTGTTCAAGCGAAGTGGACAGGCGGTGGGCTGAACCGATTTGCAGGTTTTCGTCCCACAAGAACAACCCGCCCAAAATTCTGATCAGCTGAAGAAATGATTTGCCGTTTTGACGTGCCACAACAATGGTGTTGACAGGCGTTGCCCAGCGTCCGTCAGGCTTGACTTTGTGTGTGTGAATAAGCGCGAATTTCTGCCAGTCCATAAGTTCAATGCCCAAACTGCTGGCAAGGTCGATCAATTCACCCCCGCGTGAGGGTAAATCGTTCAGTGGGGTGTGGATTCGGGGGGTTTGAACGCCCAAAACGGGAATAATGGGTTCTGTGTCCCTACCCAAAACCGTTTGCAGCCCGTTTAAGCCTGTTTCGGTCGGTTGGTGACCTTCTAAGACCTTCTCAGTCATTTTCGTGGCTTTTTGAGTCGTTTGGGGGGAGAATCAAACACGAAAGGGTCAGGGGTGTCCTAGGTTCACTAAAAAACCTACCCCCCTTCGAAGAATTGCAACTTCCACACAATGTCTGAAGATTCCAGTCATCATCAGTGCCCCCCGCCAAGCGTGGCAGTATGTGATCTACCGAATTGCCTTCTCCACCGCATGATTGGCATGTGTATCCGTCACGTTGCAGTATGCGTTGGCGTATCTTGCGCCATTGACTGGTGCTTCCATTGTCTTTCAATGCACTTGCCATTAGTAATGATTCCTTTCCACATGGAATGCCCATGCCTTGCATGGTGTTTGGTAACGGTTTGTTATGTATTTGATTGTTGCGTCTATCTGTCTGAATGGGTCTAAATCACGATAGTGCTTCGATCTCATTTGCCCTAAACCGTAATGACTGCCATTGCGTGCAGTGTACGACCACCTTGATTCCTTAGTGATAATGCGGTTGAAACATTGAAATTCTTTGTAATCAAGAATTCTTGAATGTGCATAAAGTTTCAAATGGTCTATTGAATAATTAGCTGCATTGGCGTTGTGTATCAGCCCTGTCGAAGTAACCGCCAAAATGGCAATACCTGCCCCAAACCGTTTTCTGCGCTTCAGCGAACTAACCGCGAAGGCGGTTCGCTTCTCGCGAAGAAATCGTACTGCAACTGTCAAGCAATTGAATAACTTACGCATGCGCTTGGGCGATTCCAACAGGTTTTGTCCCCCTGTGGATAACGCCTGTGGATAACTTTTAACGTGTAATGACTTCAATTGTGCCCCACCCTTCACGCTTGACTTCATTCTTCGACAATTGGAATTTGCGGTATTGATCAATTACAACACTGGTTTTGACTGGAAATTCCCTGTTTCGCTGCGCTTCCAGCAACAAATCTCGTCGTGTATCAAACACAACCAAATGTGTTTCAAGGCTTAGACGATCAGCTAAACCAAGCCAAATCAACCTGTGCATTTTCATGACATGGGTTGCGTCAGCAATTAAGTCATAACCCTGTTCAACCGCCATGATTGCTTTTGTTCGCATGTGCGTTGTGTATGCGTTCACGTCCATTTCTTTGTTTGCCCTGATTGCGTCAATGTTGAAAACGTGTTCGAACCCCGTTTTGTTGTTTCGCACCCAGGTTGATTTCCCAGCCCCTGGTGCGCCCATGAGTACGGTGATCACTGGTGACCCCAACCCGTACCCTTGAACGAAATCGCCGGTGGTGAATACAAACGATTCATTGGTTGCGTGCAGCAGATTGGTTGGCGTTCTTCATGGATTGACTTATCCACCTGAACACGGATTTTGCACACTGTGCATTCAAACTCATAGATTGGCATTTGAAGTCCCTATCTGTGCAACCCCCATGACTTCGCACTTCGTGCATTGAATTACTTCCACACCTTCGGGCAAATTGTCCGTGATCTTGTGAATTAGCTGCGTTGTGATCTTCTTGCATTTGCGACATTCAAATTGCACTTTGTCCATAATTGGATTTCCTCAAATTCTCTATCGGTTGCAGGTTGATTTGTGTGACCCACCAATTGGGTTGCTTACTGTGTCGATACCGTGGTTTTTGTGCCATTGCGACGGGAATCCACCCTGCAATGAAGTAATGCGGTGACTGACCTGTTACCAAAACGGCAATGTCTGTCGGGCGGTCGTACTCATGAATTATCAGCTGACCCGTGACGTACTTAGTCCAGCGGACTTCGATCGCATTCCCCACGTCGGCTTTGACTTTGTATTTGTTCTCATAAGGGTCAAACGGCAAATTGAAGTATTTGGCAACAACCCATTCACTGCCAATTGCTTCGGCAGATTCGACCAGGTATTCAAACGTTCCCAATTCTTTCTGATACCGCTGCGGGTTGTCTGTGCCTTTGGTTGATTCTGCCGTCAACTTAACGGCTGCCAGCATGCACGTGATTTCTTCTTCTTTGGTCAATTGCATTTTCATCTGCAACCACCGCAAAACCACAACAACTTTTCGCCGCGTTGACCGCGCTGATACCCGAACTCATCAGCCTTCGCCAACATTGAACATTTGTCGCATTGTTCCATTTTGTATTCTGCAACAACTTCGCCGTTTTTAAGCAGTTTGCAAACCATTGTCTGCGGATTGATCAATTCAATGTAATCGCTCATTGTGCGCGCCACATTCCATTTGAACCGAAAACGTACCAAAACGGCTGGCACTGATCGTCGCCGCGTTCAGGGCACATGTAACCGCCCCAATTCTTTTTCCCAGCCTTGACGTTGGCTTCAGATTGTTGCTTCCACACGCGGTCACCATGCTTACACGTTGGAACTTCGGTTGCTTCGCTTGCACCATGTGACGGTGTTCCCGCCATTTCGGCTTCAGCCGCCGTTGCGTAACTGGGCACGGGTTCGTATTTGGTATTCCAAACGTCCAATTCAGCTGACACGTCGGGTTTGCGGGCTGGTGCAGGTTTTGAAGCGGCATTGCCGTCGTCGTCTTCAGGCGCAATTCCACACGCGGTCATAAGTGAATAACGGCGTGCATACGTTAATGCTGACCCAAATGCCTGCGGGCTATTTTGTGCCGCTGGAACAAAAATGCTGCCTGTTTCCATGTGTTCACCTGATTCATGCATGAACACTGTGCTGACAATGACGCCTTTGTCACTTTGGTCTGTGTGTTGAATCAGTGCAATGCCGTTGTCATGCAATGCGTCGATCACGGCTTCAATGCAAACGGCAAGGTCTGCGTACTTTGACCCAAAATACGGGTTGTCAGCCTTCTTCAATGCTGGTGCGAAATTGCGTTGTGCCTGGACAAATGCTGCGGCGATTGCACTCATTCTTTGACCGCCTTGATGTCTGAAGGTATTGCAATGATCGAAGGCTTAGCGTTTGCAATGTGACGTCTGATTGCCTTACGACGTGCCATGCCTTCGCGCTTGCCTTCTTTGAAGCCTTTTGCGTATCCCGCAGCGGCTGCCAAGACCATGAGAATGACGATTCCCACAAGGCGACCCAATGTTTGCGGGTCTAATAGATCAAGTACCATTTTGAATTCTCCCGATTCTAGGCGGTAGGACTACCACCTGAACTCAGGGTGACGCATGAACGCCGCGCGGTCAAGAACCTTGCGTGGGTGTCGGCGTGTCGAATGGTTTTGGTTTGGATTTAAGCCCATTGCCAGCAAGTACGCCGCCCAATGAACCAGTCAAGAAAATTGCCAGGGTTTTCAATAAATCAATAAACGCTGCGTCATTGGGTGCTTGTGCCCCGATTGGCTGCGTCACGAAAATGAGCGCATAAGTGATACCGATTGTGACGATCAAAAACACCATTGCCAGAGTTGTGCCAATTATCAAAATCAGCTGCGCGTGGACTTCTTCAGGGGTTTTGCGACGGGCTGGTTTGTTGTACGACTTCTCCAATGATGTCGTCAGTGCATGTTCCAGTAGGGACGCACTGCGGCTTCTTGCATTCCGCTTTTTCCCAGTTGTCGAATTCTTGGCATTCATAACGTGTCCACCCCTGATACCCGCAGGCGGACAGGGTTAGTGCAAGTGCCCAAACCAACCCTGCCGCTGCGAATCTGCGGTTCACTTCCCCGTAGAACCGAAGGCTTTATCGTTTGGATTTAACCAGCGCAAAATGACTGGTGCGACCGCTGCAACGCCTGCCATTGCAAGGGTCTTTGGGTCAGTCACGCCCGCCATGTATAGGGCAAGTGCTGCTGCCATGAATGAACGCGCCCATGACGCGATCAGGGCTTTGGCTTCGACCATTTTTTTGTCTCCTTCTTTGGCTTCGCTGCCGTTGTCGGTATTTCGATCTTTGGAAATTCGCCCTTGTACGGCACAAACTTTGGAATGCCGAAACCGACAATTTCCTTGCCTTCACCGTATGAACGAACCTTCACCATAACCATGCCACCATTGCGCTGGTCGCCTTTCCCGCTGGTATTGCCTTCGATCGTCAAACATGTTTTTGTGTCGATCAAACCGACAACAATTCCAATGTGTGAAATGCGGTCAACACCGTCATGTGGAAAGTCCATAAATGCCAGGTATCCCAACTGCGGCATGCCTGACCAGCGTTGAATTTCTTTGAATTTGTGTGCGCCAATTGCAGTTGAAACGACTGAATGAATCTTCACGCCTGCCTGCGCTGCACACCAATTGACAAATGAACCGCACCAGGGCAAACCGTCAGCCTTTGTGAATTTGCCGTACTTTGTTAGGTTGTCGCCTTCTTCAATTGTGCCAATTTCAGCTGCTGCGACTTCGATCAAACGTGCATTTGTACCTTGTGGGTATGTCATGGCTTCACTGGAAACACTGCATTTTCAGCGTCCCCACCCTGTTCTGGTAAATCACGCAATGCTTGTCGATAAATTGCCCACGCCGCTTTGTCGGCTGGTGAATCGTCAACCTGTGTCCAGTCTGTACGTGATAATTCCGCGTTGCGCCACAATTTGATTTGTTCCCACTTGTGTTCGTTTGTTGCTTCGGGAAATGCTGGATTAAATTCAAATGTCATGTTATGCCGCCTCGTATGTCATTTTAACTGCAATGTAATCATTTGTTGTCCAAGTAAATGGAACTGTTGCGCTGATGCTGCCTGCTTCCACGCCCCATGAACCAGCAGTGTTGAATGCAGCAACATAAATGCCTGAACCTGTTGGATTTCCTGCCAAACCAACATAGGTCGCTGCACCATAATCGCCAAGGCTAACTGTTCCGTTCATAAAAGTGTAGCTGCTAACTTTTGCAGTAACAGGTATGCTGAAATTAGGAGTTCCGGTTACTGCTGAAGTTGAACCTAAAGTGAAAAAAATTTCGACAAAAACTGTTTTGCCAATTTGTGCGTATCTTGCCTGTAATGTGCCGTTTCCAATTGTTATTCCTGAAGTTGTCGGTGTGTAAGCAGCCCAACCACCGCCCCAACGAAGTCCAGTTGCTTCTGCTGAGTCTGCAATTAAAACTGTGTTATTCGCGCCCACTGCCAAACGAGCAGGTGTATCCGCTGCGGTTGCTGCAATTAAATCGCCTTTAGCGTCGACAATAGTGTTTTGAATAGCGTTTGCGTCGTCTGAAGTTACCCATGTGAAATCCATGTCAGTGTTTGACGCCTTAGACAAAACCTGACCTGACGTGCCGCCTTTAAGGTCTGCCAATGATGTGTCAACGGCTTGTCCAAATGTTTCAAAATCGGCGGGCAGGTCTGTGACCAAGTCCGTCGAAGTGGGCATTTGCCACCCGAAATTGCTAGTTGGGTTTGTCATGTTTTCTCCTTATCAAGTGACAATTGTTGCACGTGCCCAATCAAGCGTTGGCGACACGCCCGACCAGGTGAAAGTGTTTGCGATTTCGTCCCACTGCAATGCCTGCAATGAGTAAGCCGTTGGTGAAACGATCAATGAAACTGAAAGTGTGTTGTACCCAGCCTGAAACGACCAGCCTTCAACAAAACCCTGAAAAATCGAACCCATGTTGGCAGGTAGGTCATTGATCGCCACTGGTTGCCCCATAAACACGTTGAGCAGGTTGTCGCGGTCTGTGTTGTCCACTTCAGGATTTGTCAGGTCAAACGTAATTTCGCTGAAAATAGCCTGCGGGTCTTTTCTCAATGTTAAATAAAAATCCGCCTGGTATTCGGCGTCCACGGTGTTTTCAAGCCTTGTGGAAATAATTTGACCAAGATTCCCGTACGTTGAAATCGAATTTGCGTCGCTGGCATTGGCTTCTTGACCGTTTTTGTATTGAATCGTTATTTGATTTCGTACGTCACCCGCACGGGTTTCAACCCGCAACCCTGCTGCACGTGCCTGATTGGCAGTAAGATCGACGTATCCGTTTGTTGATAGGTATTGACTGCGGTGCGTGGCGTCAGCGTAAGAAATCTGACCCTGTGCGTTTTCGTAAATGTAACCAAGCCCCGAAGTTGCCAGGGTTGAAACCAGCGAATACACGTTTGTGCGTTCTGATGATCGTGCCTGCAATTCGTATTCACCAGGGGTATCGATCTGACCCAACCCCGTATTTTCGGCGTTTGCCCACGTGACGGTTGGGTCGTAATTTGCCCACGACAATGCCGCAGGCACTTCAGCCCAATTGTTGACCAGCAAGTCAGTCAGCAATGACAGAATTTGGTCGCCGTCAAAATCCTTTGACAAAACACCGTCGGTCAATGCTTTTTGAAGTCTGGACAATGCGCCCAATGCGGTGATCGAATAAGTCTGCGTAAATGTCGTCGAACCCACGTCGCGGACTTCAAGCACAATGTCAACCACACTGCCGCCAAAAATTGGCACGTACGCGCCTGACGTATCTTTGACTTCAATTGAAATGCTGCTATTGATTGAAACTGGGATTGTTGATTGGTCAAGGTCGATCAGCTGAATGTTGGCGTAGCCTGCTTGTGCCTGCTCATAAATGTTTGTGCGACCGCTGCGAATCGACAAATTTGCCAAAACCGCGTTGGTGTACGAAACACCGTCGATTTCGACTTTCCAAATTGGATTCCATTGCGTCATGCGATTTGCAGGTTAGTTGCGCCGCCTGTGCCGCGATAGTAGGAATTGTTCAACGTGTCCACGATCGTGCGTGCAGTGCCTTCCTTATCAAATGCACCAGTCACTGTCAGATTGATCGTTGTGCCACTGTCTGCCGCTTCAGCCATTCTAAAACGACCAGGGTTAAAGTTGCTTGAAACAACATTCGTCGCAGCGGCAGCGGCAGTTGAAGCGACTTTGGCAGCCGTTGAAACACCGCCACCGCTTGACGTGGTTGTTGTGCCACCCCCTGAAGGCACTGAAACTGTTGGGATTGACGGCACTGAAGTTGTGACCGTTGGCGTTTTGATCGAAGGCACGCTGACTGTTGGTGTTGAAATCTTTCCGACGTTTGGCAGAAATGGAATTGCGTTGTAGGCAGAAATCAATGCGTTAATTCCAGCAACCGCCCCTGAAATCAAACCGTTCAAAATCTTGACAACGCCTGCAATGACGTCAATGACACCACCGGCGATTTTGCCTGCGACCTGCAACGCCCCGCCCAAAACCGTGCCGACGATTGGTGCAAGATACGTTCCAATGTAGCCGCCAAATTCTTTGAACGTGTCAAGGTTGTCACCAATTGCGTTTTTGATGTAACCAAACGCTTTGATCAAGCCGTTGATGATCGGTGTGAATGTGTTGACAATGATGTTGCCCAATGTCGTGATGACGCCACCAAGACCGTTGCCGTTAAGGCTGAACGCGCCTGAAAATGCATTGATCACTGGCAGCGCGTTTAAGTTTATGAAGTTGATGACCTTTTCAAGAATTGGCAACAATGCAAAACCGATTGTTTCTTTGGCTTCATTGAATGCAACCTGCATGCGGGCAATTCGTCCCGCGTATGTGTCGGCATTACGTGCAGCAGCCCCACCAAATAAATCTGTCAGTTTGCTTTGAACCTGGGTGAAGTCCATTGTCTTTAATTCAGCAGCTGAAAGTCCAATGCCTAATTTGCCCAACGCAGCAGTGTTGCCGTCGTATGCCTTACCCAATGCGTTGGCAACTGTTTCAAGCGGCTTGCCTGTTGCGGTTGAAATGTCCAGGGCAGTTGAAAGTAAATCTTGCGCCTTTGTGATGTCGCCTGTTGATCGAACCAAGCGACCAAGTGCAGGGCGCAATTCGTCGTCAGCAACACCAGTTGCCAATGACATTTGAAGAATCGATTGTTCAGTTGCCTTAATTTGTGCCTGTGTTGCACCCGTTGCGTTTTCCAACGCCAATGCCAATTGTGTTTGTGCCTTTTCGTCTTCGATCGCAGCCTTGACGCCTTCAATGCCGATTTTGACTGCATAAGCACCAGCAGCAGCGGCAGCAGCGACAAACGCTGCGCCAACCATTTTGCCAACCTTGCCCATTTTGTCGCCGAAGGTTTCGACGTCCTTTGTGGCGGTTTTTAGCGATTTGTTGAGATTGTCAACGTCGCCAAGAATTGAAAGTTTAAGGGTACGACTGCCAGCCATTAGTCAAACTCCTTCACAACTTTGACGAACGCGTTTTCCCAACGCTTCACAATGTCAGGCTGGATTCTGCGCAATGTCGGATAGATAAACCAACCGCGCGAACCGCGACCTTCACGACCCGACCACACTGGAAATTGCTTCTTTGTATTTGAACCGAATTCATTGCCCGCCCACAACTGTTGCGTTGTGCCGCCGCCTGAAAATTTCTGTGCCGCGAATCCGTAGCTGATCTCACCAATTTTTGATGACTTTGAAACTTTTGCACCAGTGGCAATTCTGATTTTGGCAGTCTGATTTGTGTTGCTAGTTGCGGCGGCGTCGATCACGCTTGAACGCACAAAATCTGCTAATTCGCTGCTAATGACTTTTGCCTGGTTCGTTGCTTCTTCGTCCATTGCCTTGAAAGAACGGACAATGGCGCGCAATTCATTCTTGTCATAACTGATTGCGTCAGTTGCCATTTGCCTGCCTTTCCAAAATCTCAATGACCGTCAAAATGTCTTCGGCACTTTCAAACTCATTTGGTGATAGCCCCGTTGCCAGGGCTATCTCCCAAACTATTCTGCTAAGGCTTCCGACTGGGTGGCTTTTGGGTTTGCTTCACCGACGATCACTTCGGAAATGGTTTCCGTCCATGCTTCGATTGGCTTGACTGGTTTCCCAGCGGCTTCGCGCTTCATGGCGTGATAGGCAAGGAATACCAAATCGGAAATTCCGATTTTTTCCTGTGCCTGTGAAATTGTGTTCCCCGTGTGCTTCTCCCATTTAACCCACTCAGGTGGCGCAGCCGTATAAGTTATCTGCGCCCCGTCGTTGTATTCAATTGTTATTGGTAATTTCATTTTGTCTCCCGATTGTTAATTCTTAGCTGAATGTCTCAGTAGGTGTTCCCACTACAACAAATGATAGGTCAACGGTCTGCGCGTCAGGTGCTGACCCGCCGACTGCTGGGAATACTGGCATTACGTTGAATGCAAAAACTGCACCCGAAACCGCAGTCAGTGAAACCGCCAATGTTGTGTTTGGTGCTGATTCGCAGGCAGTCCACAATGCTTCGCACAATGAACCTGACGCGCCCCAGTCTGCCAGCATTGAAACGTCAAATGTCCACTGATCGTCAATGTGCTTGTAAGCCTTGCCGTCAAGTGTTTGGTATGTCTCAACTGTTGGTGAATTTGCAAGTGTCGCACTGGTCGCCTGTGCGTCATAGTTAACGGTCGCGATCGTCAGTGTTAAATCGCGACCCGTGATGATCGTTGTTGCCACGTTATCTCCTTAGGTTGTCTGCGTGTAGTACGTTGAAACGTTGATGTCTGCGACAAGCATTGGTGACTGTCCAACTTCAAGAACCGTCGGCTTTTCGATTTGTCCAACAACGTATCCTGCGGGCATTGCCGCAAGAATTCCCATGATTAGTTTTTCCAGGTTATCAAGTGACCCTGCGTTGCTATTGGAAGCAACAATTGCCGTGATTGCAAAATTGATTTGAACCTTTGTTGACGCCTTGCCGATTAGAACAACTTCCATGTATGGCGAATTTGGCACGACCACAATTGCAGGTGGAATTGGTGACTCAGGCACGCTTGCATAGACGTTGGCAGATAACGCGCTGAAGGCGTTTGCTAGGGCTGCGCGTGTGTCGGAAACTGCATTGGCGGGCACTTATTGAACGACCGTTTCAACGTCCAGGTATGGCATAAGCAGCGTGGACACACGATTGGTCAGGCTTCGTCCCATGCGGTACGGCGTAACGGTCATGTCGATACCTTCGATCTGTCCGCCTGCGGCAACGCGTGACTGAAAAACTTCGACGCTAACTGCCAAAATTGCAGATTCAATTGGTGCGCTGGTTGCGTATAAATCAGCTGCTGAATAGCCCTGAAGTGTTGCAGTGCCCATTGGAATGATCTCGCGCAATGTGACATTTGATGAAGTCAATGCAGCGGTGAATGAATAAGGCGTTGCAGTCACGACCGTATGTGTCGCGGTGAATGGTGCTGGCAGTCCAGTCACAATGACTGATTGACCTGCCACAAAATGATGATTTCTTTCGGTGTAGAAATACGCCACGTTGTTTTCAAGTTTGTAAGACTGAATTGCTGAAGTGTTCGCAACCAACATTGGCAAAATTACGGCTTCAGCAGTGTTGATTATTTCGTCCAAATAACTGTCACTGTATAAGGAGACGCTCACGCCTAGCACTGTTCGCAATTGACTGGCGGTGACAATACTAGGCATGAGCGTTCCTTTCGATCGGCTGCGGCGAGATCGGGAGAACCCGCCGCATGATTAGTTTTTGTGGATTATGACTTATTCACACCAAATGCGCCTGCGGCGATCTTTGTCGCGCATGCACCGAATGAATAAACGCCCACCGTGATTGAACCGTCAGCGGTTGATTCTGCACGCAACTGGTATGAAGTTCCTTCGTACCATGTGTATGCGTCAGGGTTGATGATCAAGATTGAATCATCTGTATCTGTTGTCGCAGCAGTATTTGCGGTGACGTATAGATCAAGACCTGCAACACGTCCACGAAGTGAACCTGGTGTTGCTGAACCTGGCTGGTTCATTGGGTTTGTCACTTCATTGTAGATCGGACGACCTGAATCGTTGAGTGACATTACGTTTGACCACTGTGAAGTGTTCATAAGAATGTTGCGTGCAAATGGATTTGCAAGACCAGCAGTTGCGGCATAAACGCTTGCTGAACCACGTGCGACAACGCCAAGCAACTCAGCAGCTGTTGGGTATGTTGTAATTGCAGTACCGTCCGCAGTTGCACCAGCAACAAGTGCGTCATTGACGTACTTATCCTGTGCCTTTGCCATTGCAGCAACCATGTTGCGTAGCAATTCGTCATAGAATAAAGGGCTAGTCCTTGTCAACAACTCCACGCTGAATTTTTGTTGTCCCGCGAACTTTTTGACGTCCACGCTCAAGAACGCGGAATTTTGGTCAGTTTCTGAAAACGCTGCGTCTTCTGCAACAACTGCAACTGTTGGTGCAACTGTGATCTTTGGAATTTCAAATGTCATTCCAGCGTCAGGCAATGTGCCGCGAGAAATCGCGTCGATTGACGGACGAATTGTTGTTGATAGTCCGTTGATGACTTCAGTCAACTGACGTGTTGGAACAAGTCCCGCGTTGTCTGTTGTGTTGTCTGCTGCCAAAACGTACTGACGCGCTGCTTCGTCACCAGTCGCTGCAAGAACCTTGTTCTCCAGGTACTTTGAAGCGGTGATTTCGATACGCGGTGTTGCCTTCCAACCGCCTACTTTCTGCGCGGCTGCGGTTACTGACTGTGCGGCTTCTACCGTCTCAACGGCTTCCGCTTGTGTGACGGTGTTGTCCACTTCGTCTCCTTCGTTTGTTGGTGTTTCTTCCGTTTCAATTGTTGAATCGGAAACTT
>JACCDP011319037.1_pt1 | contig 14820 bp, 8 predicted proteins | sample 7445841 | NCBI WGS metagenome assembly JACCDP01 (sample SAMN15323441, study PRJNA562643) | freshwater metagenome | isolation source: river surface water | place: USA:Blue River Watershed | collected 2017-08-17 | reverse complement strand
GAAACCTCCAGGCCAAGTGCAAAGCCTGCTATAATTTTTGCCAGGCGCTCAACCTTTCCGGAGCCTTTGCAGCCCATCATTTCTAATACTTCAGATTGGCAGGGCAAATGAACTCCTCCTCCCACAGTGCCAATTACAAGGTTGGGAATTTGTACCGAAACATAAAGGCCTTCGTTTACCTTTTTCATTGTCAGAAAACCTGTAGAAGATTCATGAATACAGGCAAGGTCCTGACCTGTAGCTACAAAAAAGGCGGCAATAACGTTAGCTATATTAATATTGTATTGCAACATTCCTTCTATTTTCGCTATACTTAGAGATTGCTGGTAAAACTTTGCCATTTTATCAGAGCTGGTTCTCAGTACCTGTCTGATAACTTCCTCTGTAAGCAAACATTCTGCTGTAACATGGATACCCCTTCCTTCTTCTATGTTTTTTACCGACACTTTTTTATCCGAAGAACCATTAGCTTCAATAACGAAATCCTGAACCTGAATCCCACTGATTTCCCTGAATTTATCAATAAGGTATAGCATAGCATGCCAGGTGCAGGTGGTGGTCATGTTTTGCCCTGAGGCATCTCCGGTGGTGTAAATAAACTTAACATGTACATTTTCTTCAATTTGTATAGGTTCTAAAGCGATCAGCCTTGCGTGGTTGGAGTATGCTTCAGCCCTTTGTTTGATTTGTTGAAAATCATTACGCAGGTAAATGCAAAACTGAACACCTTCCTGCTGCTGATTAAATATAAATAAAGGAACGCGGCTCATCTTTTGCCATTTAACAACAGCCCTGTATCCCTTACTTTTACTGATAGCTCTGGCGCCCCTGTTAACACTGGCAATTAAAGCCCCTTCCAGGGTTCCGAGTGCGGCATAAATAAGCTCTTCTCTGTTATTGTCAATGAATAGCAAGGGACCCGCCAGCCCAAGCGGAATTTCTACACCTCCAATATAGGACTCAATATTATGTTGTATGGATTCTACATCCAGGCGGCATTTGCTGAGTTCATTTACCTGCAGGTTTTGCTCCTTTAAAAAATCGACACGTAACTTTGTTGCCATTGTGGAAACAAGGCCTCTTCCTGGAACTATTGGAATATCTGTAGTAATTCCGGAGTTCTTAACTTCATATATTTTGTCTGTTTGATGTTCCGGCATGAAATGAATGATTGGCTACTTTTCCTTTAATAATTTAATAATGGCTGTTTTGCTGGGTAAGTATAATTGGTATTCTTTTGCAAATATGGTTTTGTTGTTTTTGGGTAAAGTTATTTCAACCACAGCATCACTTTTATCTTTACAAATAATGATACCTATGGTTGGCCTTTCCTTAGTTGATTTAACATAACGATCATAATAGTTCACATACATTTGCATTTGGCCAATATCCTGATGTTTGATTTTTCCAATCTTTAAATCAACCAACACAAAGCATTGTAACAAGCGGTTGTATAATACAAGGTCTACATAAAATTCTTCTCCATCAAAAGAGAAGCGCACCTGCCGGCCACCGAACAAAAAGCCTTTACCCATTTCCAGAAGAAAATGTTCAATCTTATTAATGATGGCTGCTTCCAGGTCGCTTTCGGTATAGGTGGCCTTGGCATCCAACCCTAAAAATTCCAGTACGTAAGGTGACTTAATAATATCCTCTGCGTGTTCAATAATGTGACCTTTTGTGGCCAATTGTTTTACTTGATTTTTATTTTTACTAAGTGCCAATCGTTCGTACAATCCTGTGTCAAATTGCCTTTGTAACTCTCTTACTCCCCAGTTCCCTTGCGTAGCCTCAATCTCGTAGAAACTTCTTTCGTTTTTATTTTTAATACGGCAAAGTATTACATAATGAGACCAAGACAAAGGAAAAGCTGTAACAAAAGATTTCCCAGACACTGTCTGGGATTTTTGTAATTCCTCCTGCAAGGCTATCATTTTTTTGTTTTGCGAAGATTTCCCAGACACTGTCTGGGAAATTGAAAGTTTTTCTGTTTTGTGTTTGTACAGTAAATAAAAAGTACGCATATACTCGAGGTTAGAAACAGAAAAACCATTACCAAACAATTGAGTGAGTTGCAGACTTAACTCTTTCAGGGTTTCTTTTCCATACTCAGCTTTTAATTTTCCGCCTTGCTCATGCTCTATTATTAAACGCCCCAACTGAAAATAAGTAAAAACCATTATGCTATTGGTTTGCCTGACTACCTGCTTACGTGCCTGCTGCACCAGGGTAACAGCCTGTTTAAACAAGGTAGAGGATTTGTCTTTTCTTTGAAGAACTTTCGCTGCCTTTTTTTTACTGAGTATTTTTTTATTCATTGAATGCATTCATTAATTCTATTCAACTTGGTTTTTTCTTTCAATTCCCCTGTCAACCTCATATTCAACCTGCTTTTTAACAGAACCATCCTTCATGCCACTCAGCAACCTTACGGTGCCACTAAGTAGTCATAATAGGGGGAAGCGAAAGATACAAGTTTTTCCAATAAAAAAGTATCAAAGGAGTGTAAATTCGTGAAAAATGACTGTTGTTGGAACAAAGGCCATAGGGCTCTGTTGGTGGTGTGTATCCTGCGAGGCAGCTAGTAACCTCTGCCAGCTACAGTAAAGGTTGGGTGGAGTTCTTAAAGTGTGCCGGATGCTTGGATACCCGGCCTCCCTTTTGGTATAATAATAAGGGATAATCCGGATGAGTGGGTTTTCTTTCAACACTTACAGGAATCCGTACAATTTTAGGACGAAGGAATAAAGATAAGCGAACTGACAAAATATATTCCGGTAAACTGCAATAAAATAATCGGGTTAATTAACTTAAAAATTACCTGTCTTAAAATGACAATTAAAAAATGTCTCCCTGAAAACAGAAACTAAGAATTTATTTGATTAAATTTAAGATAGCGATTTTATAGTAATGAATAATAGCACCGAATCCGCATTTCATACGAAGGAAGTTTTGCAAAACCAGTTAGATCTGAGAACATACAGGCTATTACTGGGATTGGGGGTATTAGCTTATCCGGTAGTAGGGTTTATTGACACTTATTTAAAAAATCCGCCGTTAGAAGATAGTACGAGTTTTTCCATCAGAATAATTATTGCAGCTTTATTTGCTACTGTAGTGGGGCTTTCTTTTTTTGTGCCTGTAATAGCTAATAATATCTATAAAATAATGTGTGCGCTGGTGTACGTGGTAATTGCACACCTGATTTACCTTAACTATCAGTTTGGTTTTCATATTAGCCATATTTTGTTTGTTGCCATCACTTATGTTGGCTCTTGTATGGTTTTTAAAAGAAGCTCGCATGTGTTCATATACACTGGTGTATGCACTGTACTCATGACAGCTTCCCTGATTTTAACACATTATATTTCTGTTGACAAAGCTACCTTGCTGGTTTTTTTTATAACTATAGCCTTACTGATGTTAATTTCCATTAATGCTAAACTTTATTTAGAGAAAAAACTAACCATTAATCAGATTAACCTGAATGCAGTGCTGGAAAATACGCCGGATTTGATTTGGTCGATCAATAGCAAATACAAATACCTCACCTTAAATAATGCCTACAAAAATTTTATCCGGGAACTCGGAAATGCCGAACCTCAATCGGGAAAAATTATGGTATTGGATGAACTCAAAGAAAGCTTTGCAATAAAGATGAAAGAAGTTTTTACAAAGGCATTTCAGGGAGAGCCTTCAGCTTTTGAGTTTTCAGTGAATATTGCAGGAGAAAGAAGGTATTACGATTTTTATTTTAATCCGATTTACAGGCAATCCGGGAGAATAAATGGGGTTACTGCATTTGGAAAAAATATTACCATAAGAAAAAAGAAGGAGCAGGAGGTAGAAGAATTACTGAGAAAGTATAAAGAAACGAATGAGTTGTTGAATAAAAGCAAGGAGGATATTACAGAAAGGCTTTTTCAGATACAGCAATTAAATTATGTACTGTCGAAGAAGGAAGCTTACCTGAATGCAGTACAGGATCACTCGCCTGTGGGTATTTTCGCAACAGATAAGGAAGGGAGATGCATTTATGTGAACAGGAAGTATACTGAGATTTCAGGTTTCACCCTTGAAGATGCTCAAACCCGCTGGGATGAAGTTGTTCATCCGGAAGACCGGGAGCGTATAGCAAGTATAAAAAAGCGCACTTTCGAAACCGGGATATTGTTTAATGAGACATACCGTTACCTGAATGGCGGAAGAGAAGTTTGGGTGCGTGGATTCGGTTCTCCTATTCTGGATGGAAAAAAATCAATGGGATATGTAGGAAGTATAGTAGATATAACCGAGGAAATAAAGTCTGCAGAAATGCTGAACAAGGCCCAATACATAGCACGCCTGGCCAGTTTCGAAAAAGATTTGCAAACCGGTAAAATGATATGGTCTGATTATATCTATGAATTATTGAAATTGCCTAAAGACCTAAATACATCAAATTTTGAATGTGTTTCATTTGTATTACCCGGAGAGCAAAAGAATATTAAGGAGTTGTTAGAACAAGGCGTCGCGCAAGGTGAAGATTTCACTATGAGGTGTATTTTTGTGAATTATAGAAAAGAGGAATTTCCGGTTTCTATTGCCATCAGCCTGCAAAAGAATGAGCAAGGTGTACCACAGAAATTAATCGGAACTGTGCAGGATATTTCTGAACAGGTGGCGGCAGAAAAACTATCTAATGAAATTGTACGCCTGCAGGCAGCAAAAGACTCCACAGATCAGGCTTCAAGAAATAAAGAGGAATTTTTTGCCAACATGAGCCACGAAATCAGAACCCCCATGAATGCCATCATTGGGCTATCGGGATTGTTGGATAAAGCAGGGCAGCTAAGCCCTAAACAGCAGGAATACCTGAAAAGCATACAGCTGAACTCCAAAAATTTGCTGGGAATTATCAACGATATTTTAGATTTCTCCAAACTGGAGGCGGGTAAAATGGAGTTTGAAGAAATAAATTTTAAACCGGCTCAATGCCTGAATGACGTGGTAAAATCAATTGAAAATATAGCCTACCAAAAAGGTATTTTTTTAGTGAGTGATGTGGATGAAAACCTTCCCGGAATTATATCTGGCGATCCGGTTAAATTTAAACAGGTGTTAACCAATCTGATTTCCAACGCCATCAAATATACCTCAAAAGGTGGAGTAACAGTGGAGTTAATACTGATGAATAAATACCTGTCATTTACGGATATAAAAATTAAAATAACAGATACCGGAATAGGCATTCCTAAAGATAAAATAAGCAACATTACCAATCCATTTACCCAGGCCAAAGGCGATACTACCAGAAAATATGGGGGTACTGGCTTAGGCTTAACCATTGTTGCTAAAATATTGAGTTTGCTTGGTAGCAAGCTCGAAATAGAAAGTGAAGAAGGAAGGGGATCTGTATTTAGTTGCGTGATCAACTTCAAGAACATGAAGCAGGAGTTGGAGTTACTGAGTGAGGAAGAAGAGGAAGACGAAATAACGGGTATAATTAAAAGAGCAGATATATTATTAGTAGAAGACAATGAATTTAACCAAATGGTAGCAGTTGACACCTTAATGGACTGGAACAGTAATTTAAAAATTGATGTGGCGGAAAGTGGAGAAGTAGCCATTACAAAAATAAAACAAAAGAAATACGACCTGGTATTGATGGATATACAAATGCCCGGAATGGATGGCCACACGGCAACCAACATCATCAGAAATGAATTGAAGCTACTCTCTCAGGATTTGCCCATTATAGCCATGACTGCACACGCTTCTTCGGTTGAAGTAGAAAAATGTATGCAAAGTGGCATGAATGATTTTATTTCAAAACCCTTTGAAGCTAACCTGTTGTTTACTAAACTGCAGCAATACCTCGTAAAGAATAATAACGTAAATGTAAAACCAAAACTCAGCATGAACATGAAATTTAACCTTATTGATTACACTCACTTTGAAAAGGTGTGTAATGGAAAGCCAGAGAGAATGAAAAAAATGGCAGACATTTTTTTAAAAGACACTCCCAGGGAAATGGAAGAACTGCGGGAATCTTACGAAGCAGGGGTTCCGGCTTTAGTGTACAGGCTGGCACACACACTAAAGCCAAGAATGACGTACATTGGCGCAAATCATCAGGCAAGATTGTGCAGTAAAATAGAGGAACTGGCAGCAAGCAAAGGTGAGCAACTCGAATCACTTATTGAGGAGTTGAATGAATCGCTGCCACAGGTGTTGGACGAGGTAAAACTGCTGGCAGATATGTGTGTGAAGGTGGAAGCCTGAGGTTGTAAATACGCGATGCCTGTTTTTATTCATGTTGTTATGTCATGTGCTTTAACCGATAATAGAAATAAATTCGCGTAAAAAATGACAGACTTATTTTAAATAATAGACAAAATTTTATAGGAAGTAAAAATCTTTTAGTATATTAGCTATACCATTAAATCCTATCTGCTCTATAATTAAACCCTAAACCTATGACAAGTCCAACTACACTAAATTTGTTTATTGTTGACGACGACGATTTTTTTTCCGAAATATTAAAAGATCGTCTCGGAGAAAATAAAGTACTACAGGTAAGTAGTTTTTCTTCTGCAGAAAAATGCCTGGAAGCTATTAATCAAAAACCCGATATTATTTTATTGGATTATTACCTCAATAAAGATAATCCGGAGGCTATGAATGGCCTGGAAGCCTTGAAGCAAATAAAAACCAAATCACCGGAAACGAAAGTAATTGCCTTAAGTGCGCAGGACAGTTTAAAAACTGCAGATGAGCTATTGGCTGAAGGCGCTTACGATTATGTGATAAAGGACAAAGATGCCTTCAGGCTCATTGAGAAGAAAATCTCCTCCATCATTGATAAAGTGTAATTGATTATTGGTTTATTGCTCCTGGGCAATTTCCTGAAATAAGTTTAGGATTTAATAAAGGTATGCAGAAAGAAAGTTGTTGGTATAAAACAGAAAACAAAACCATTTATAATCCAGGGCGTGCTAACTGCAATTCAAAAAACAGGAATAGATTTTTTGTTAGAGCAGCTTAGGAAGCTTAACTCGGGTAATGAACCCGATCCGCTTCCTGCTAACGCCGATATGGGCTTAAGCGATTGTTACAAGGAACTGCTGAAATTCAGGGACAAAGAAAAACAACTACCCATTACTGAATTTATTAATTCCCTCGACCTGGCACTGGTGGTGGAGGATAAGAGCGGTAATATTATTTTAAGCAATGAAAAATACCAACAATTGCTGGAATTAAAAAACAACCACACAGAGATACAGCATCATAAGGAAATAAAGCCCATCCGACCAAAACAAATTACCGGAAGAAGAGCGCCGGCTGACCCAAATGAAAAACAAACAGATCAGGCCCTGTTACCGGAAGGAAGTGAAAGTATAATGGTGATTGGATCTAGGAGATACATCCGTTCCAGAAAGGTCTTAAAGAAAATTGGTTACATTACTTCTTACTCAGAAATTACAGGGTTTAAAAAAGTAGAAGATGAACTTAAATCCAGTAAATCTAACTTAAGGGCGGCTATAGATGCCGCCAATCAGGCCATATTACTGTTGGATAGACAGGGAAGAATAGTGGTGGCCAACAAAAGTGTTAGTTTTTATGCCTTACTGATGGGGATAAAAACCAGGCTTACCAAGGGAACCAATGTTTTTGAAACCCTTACCGAACCATACAAAACATACATTGGTGCTCCATTTAAAAGGGCTTTGAAAGGTGAAGTACTCGAATTTGAGCGGGAAATACCTACAGCTGTGGGGCGTTTATTTTTCTTTGCTACCTATGCCCCGGTGAAAGCAAATGAGAAACAGGTAACCGGAGTGGTAATAAGTTTTTTTGATGTAACAGAGAAAAGAAAAATTCAGGAGCGTAGCGTGGAATTAATCAGAAAAAGAGCCAGAATGAAAGAAGAAAGGGTAAGGCTTGCCGCACTGATACAGGGACAGGAAACGGAACGTAAAAGACTGGCCAGAGATATACACGATGGATTGGGACAGATGCTAACTGCCATACGTTTGCAGATAGAAATGGCTGATCCTGTTTCGCTGGGTATGGAAGAAGAAGAGAGCTTAAAAAATATAAAAAACAATATACGGAACACAATAGCAGAAGCCAGAAGAATAGCGCATGACCTGATGCCCAGTGTGCTGGAGGATTTTGGCTTAAGCGCAGCCTTAAAGCTGCTCATAAATCAATACAAAAAAAGCAGCGGCATTGAAATTCAATTTGTAGAAAGTAAAAAGGCTTCGGCCAAAACGGAACAGGGACACCAGTTGAAAATTGCCTTATACCGTATTGTACAAGAGGCATTGTCAAACATAGTAAAACATTCGGGTGCAACACAGTGTATGGTAGCCCTAAATCATCATATACAAAACATATCCTTAAATATCAGGGACAATGGCAACAATTTTACCTATCCTCTGAAAAACGGACAAGGTTTGGGGATACTAAGCATGAAAGAGCGGGCGGAATTGCTGAACGGAAAATTTTTTATTGAGGCCGGAGAGCACAACAGTTGCCACATACAGGTGGTTATACCTATAAAACCAAGATATGGAAAAAATTAAAGTTTTGCTTGCAGATGACCATACGGTGGTTCGGGAAGGATTTAAAGCCCTGCTCAATAATTCAGGTTTTATTGAAGTGGCCAGAGAAGCCTCTGACGGAGAAATGGTTTTATCCCGTCTACACGATGAGCACTTCGATCTGGTAGTATCAGATATTACCATGCCCCGGATGGGAGGAGTAGAATTGTGTTCGCAGCTTAAGCGGAAAAACCCGGGGATGCCGGTATTATTGCTGACCATGCACAGCGATAAAGAATACGTAAGCAAGGCCATTGAGGCCGGGGCTTCGGGCTACCTCATGAAAGATTGTGAGAAAGAGGAATTGTATTTAGCCATAAAAAAAATTGCTTCAGGTAGCACTTACTTTAGCTCCCAGGCTACCAGTTCTTATACCGAAACAGAACAACGAAAACCAGAACAGCTACGTATGGTTACCGAACTAACCAAACGTGAACAGGAAATATTACAATTGGTAATGGACGGCTTGCCCACCAAGCACATTGCGGAAAAATTATACATCAGTATACGAACGGTAGATAAGCACAGGGCCAACATTATGGAGAAATTTAATGTGCACAGTACAGTAGAGCTCATCAATTACGTACTCAGGAATAAAACAGTTTGAACTTCAGTTTTTTGTCACCAACCACAGGCAAATAAACTGATATATTACGGAGTACTATAGTTAACGGTTGTAAATTGACAAAATTGTACACTGTATTTTTCTAAGTATTTATACTTAGGTAATATACGTAGTTTACCTTATACAATACATTGGTTTTACTGAGTAAATTAGAGTTGAAATGGGGGGGTACGGCCTAGCAGTACACTGCCAGATTATATTTTATTTGTTGACATATTTTAAAGGAATTGCTTTATTTATTATTTTTTGCGGATTAACTATAAATTCAATAAAAAATGGCAAAGATTAATCATAGTAATTTTTTGGATGTTGTGGACGACATCTGGACATCTGCAAAGGAGATTGGTATCATGCATTTAAATTCTAAAGAGGAGGAGTTTGATGGTACCCACTTTTTAATAAAGGGGAAAGAGTTGAAAAACTTCGGTACTTGCGGGTATTTAGGCCTTGAAAAACATCCTAAATTAATTGAGGGGGCTATTGATTTGGTGAAAAAATTCGGAACCCAATTGTCTATGTCCAGGGCTTATGTAAGGCCCACCTATATCCAGGAGCTGGAAGAAACCATGTCTCAGATTTTTGATGGGAATAAAGTAATAGTATATACGGCAACGTCTACAGCGCACATCTCTGTAATCCCTTCCATAATAAAGCCGGATGACTTGATTATTTTGGATCAGCAGGTGCATTACAGCATTCAGTACCCTTCGAAAAACATGAAACTGCAGGGTACCGAAGTGAAAATGATCAGGCATTCGAATTATGATATGCTGGAAGATATGATTAAGGAAGAATATAATAAGTTCAGAAGGATATGGTATATGGCAGACGGGGTGTATTCCATGCATGGAGACATACCGGATACTGATAAGTTAAAGGCATTGATGCAAAAGTACCCTAAACTGCACTTGTATTTTGATGATGCCCATGGTATGGGCTGGGGAGGAAAAAACGGAGCAGGAAATATTTTTGACAGGATGGGGGTAAGCGACAGAATTATATTGATATCAACGCTGGCTAAAGGGTTTGGATGTGTGGGTGGGACAGCAGTTTTTGGTGACCCTGAAATGTATAGAAAAATTGACACCTATGGTGGAGCCTTAACCTATACCCATCCTCTTTCTCCTGCAAACACAGGAGCGGCATTAGCCTCAGCAAGAATTCATTTATCAGATGAAATATACCGCTATCAGGCAGAACATAAGGAGTTAATGGACCACATGAACAAACGGTTGAAGGAGTATAATCTTACCAATACTTCATCTCCGGAAGCACCCATATATTTTATTGGAGGTGGGCCAACTAAAGTAACTCATAACCTGGTGAAAAGAGTTTTGAATGAGGGTATTTATGTGAATACTGCAACGTTTCCAGTTGTTCCAAATGATAAGTCTGGATTAAGATTTACCTTAACCAGACACAATACCAAAGCAGATATAGATGAACTGGCTCAGGTGTTGGCTCATCACTTACCTAAAGCTATTGAAGAAGTGGGTGAAGACATTGAAAAAGTATATCAAACTTTTGGTATGACTACTACTAAGAAACCAAAAGAAACAGAAAGTACTTCAAAGCTGGATGTAAAGATATACAATACAATAAGAGATATTGATCCCGCAATGTGGAATTATGCCCATAAGGATTCCGGTAACATTACTCATTCAGGAATGCAAACGATGGAGCAAATATTTTCTAGTAATTCATTACCGGAAGAGAATTGGAGTTTTCATTACATAATAATTAAAGATTCGAGCGGAACATTGGTGTTGTCAACTTTTTTTACTGGCGCATTATACAAAGACGACATGCTGGCTTTAGAGAAAGTATCAATGAAGATAGATGAAATTCGAAAGAACGATCCTTATTATTTATGTTCAAAAACTCTTGCAATGGGTTCACTTTTTGCTTTAGGAGACTTTTTGTTTATTGATAAGGAAAACCCGGAATGGAAAGAAGCATTTGATTTAATGATCGAATCAGTTGCAAAAGTGAAAAAAGAAATAAATGCAACAGTTGTTATTTTCAGAGATTTAGTGGAAGGGCATTTTGCTAATAAACTATTAGAAGAAGAGGGGTATACAAAAGTGAGAATGCCAAACTCTTATAATTTGGAGTTGCCAAAGTGGAATAATACTGAGGAACTGCTTAATTTAATTGACTCATACAACAGCAGAAAAAATATCAGAAGGTATGTGTTGAAATATGAGCATGAATTTACAATAAATGTTAGACAAACATTAACAACAGAAAGAGCAAAAAAATACTATAAGTTATTTGAAAATATAAAGGAGGCTAACTATGCTTTTAATTTTTTTAAATACCCACCATCAATAACACATAAACTTTCAGAATCAAAAGACTATGAATTTGTAGAAATATGTTTAAAAGGAAGTGAAGAACCGGTTGCTGCTGTTTGGTGCTTTATTGGGGACAATCATTATAGCCCTTTGGTTGCAGGGCTAGATTATCAATATGCAAAAACACATTTTATTTACAAGCAACTTTTATTTCAGATTGCTAAACGTGGGAATGATTTGGGAAAACAAACTATTTTCCTGGGTTTTTCTGCAGACACTGAAAAAATGAAGTATGGCCCGAAACAGATCATTTCATTCGCTTTCATGAAAGTGGATGACACATATAACCTAGAGCTTATCGAATCGTTTTCGAATAATTAAAACACAAACAAATGAATACAGTTGAAAATGATTTTATCAGATTCTGGATAGAGGGGGGCATAATGTTTAGTGAGTATAAAATACCAGTAAACCTTACGCTTGATCATGCAAAGAAAATAATAGAATTGAGGCATGAAATATCCAGAGGGGAAAAACAATACTGGTGTTATAATTTTACTGGTGTAAAAGATTTCCCAAAGGAGGTAAGAGATTACGCTGATATTCATGGTCAGGAATTTTTACATGCTAGCGCAGCGATTGTGAGTTCTCAGATCACGATGTTCATTGTGAACATTTTTGTAAAAATAAAGAGCCCTCAAATTCCTTTCAGAGCCTTTAAGAGTAAAGAAGACGCTATAAAATGGCTCAATGAAAAGAAAAAAGAATTTGTAAAAATCCCAGCATAAACAATGCCAAACGAAAGAACCATTTCTTCTATACTGGAGATATTGAGAAGGCTGAATACCCACGAGTTTTCAGAGAATTCAATTACTTCAGGGAATAGCATAGAAGATGTATTGGCGGAAGCGCAGTTTTTGGATGCTCGTTTAGCAACCAATAAAAAACGGCTTCGTGGTATTGTTGAACGGGTTGCTGATTTTAGTAATGGGGAATACAACAAACAATTACCCATTACCGAGAAAGAAGATGAGCTGGATGTAATTTCCATGAGCCTTAACACTTTTGCCGAGGAATTAAGCAATAACTCCATTAGTGTTAAGGCTTTTGACGATGTGTTCAACTCCCTGATCTCTCCTTTTTTTATTGTAGATACCGTGCGCAGGGCAGTCACCAAATTCAACGATGCTACGGTTAATTTTTTCTCGTACAAAGAAAAAAACATGTACCTCATTCATGTTACGGAATTGCTCCCTGCCGACCTCATCTATAGCATCGAGCATTTTACCGGACATAAAAATAAAACAGCCAGTATACAAACCACTTTTTTCAAAGACGGGAAGGAACGGCATACCATTATTAATTTCAGTAAACTCAGTTCGCATTACCAAAGTAATTTACATGTGGCTGTTTTTTTAACAGATGTTACCGCAAGGGTAGAAAAAGAAAAACTAATTAAGCAAAAAGAATTAGCCGAGAAATCGGCTAAAATGAAAGAGGAATTTCTGGCCAACATGAGCCACGAGATTCGCACGCCCATGAATGCCATCATAGGGCTCTCACGACTCATGAGCAAGGCCGGTAGCCTCAATGAGAAGCAGACAGATTATTTAAAAGCAATTAATTTAAATTCCAATAACCTGCTGGGCCTCATAAACGATATTCTGGATTACGCAAAAATTGAAGCCGGAAAAACAGAATTGGAAAGAAGGCCCTTTAACCTTAAAGAAAATATTACCGCCCTGCAAAACTCTATGGGGCATATCATAAAAGATAAGGGAGTGGAGTTTAGGGTAAATTACGATGAACAATTACCTCCCTGGGTATTGGGAGACTCCTTAAGACTGAATCAGATATTATTGAACCTGCTCTCCAACGCTAAAAAATTTACGGCGGAAGGTTTTGTAGATTTAAATGTGCAGGCTGTTGAGCTCACTAAGGAAATGGTAAGTATTCGTTTCGCTGTAAAAGACAGTGGAATAGGTATTCCGGAAGATAAGCAGGCCACTATATTTGACTCATTTACACAAGCAAGCTCTGATACTACCCGGAAGTTTGGTGGAACAGGTTTAGGCCTGGCCATTGTGAAAAAATTAGTTGAGCTGCACGGCAGTACCATTGGTATTCATAGTGTGGTGGGGCAGGGTACAGAGTTTTATTTCATAGTGAACTATCAGGTGGCTGCTCAGGTTGCCGCAAACATGGAGGAAACAGCTGTTGGATCTAAAAAGGCCCTGAAAATATTGCTTACGGAAGACAATGAGTTTAACCGTATGGTGGCCATTGATACCCTGAAAGACTGGAACTCATTAATTGAAATTGATGTAGCCGTGAACGGATTAGAGTCGGTAGAAAAAGTGAAAAACTTTAATTACGACCTGGTGCTAATGGATATACAAATGCCGGAAATGGACGGACATACGGCTACGGAGGTAATTCGCAAAGAATTGAAAAGTGATGTACCCATCATTGCTATGACGGCACATGCTTCTTCGGCCGAGGTGGACCGTTGCCTGAGAAACGGAATGAATGATTACATACCCAAACCTTTTGATACAGCCCAGTTATTTGAAAAAATATACAGCCTTACCAAAGAAGGAGCCAGAGTTAAACCTGTAGAAACGGCTGTTGCACACGAAGAGCAAACAACAGCACAGCCATCAGCAACAAAAGAAAAACCAAAAGAAAAAGCTGAAGAACAAAAATTGCTGGTAGATTTTGAGTTATTATACAACAGTGCCAATGGCAAGCAGGAACGTATAGAAAAAATGGTGAAAATGTTTTTGAGTGATACCCCCAGGGAAATGGAAAGAATGTATCAGTTTTATGCTTCCGAAGATTATGATGGACTCAGGAACCTGGCGCATTCGCTTAAACCTAAAATGACTTATGTTGGACTGCCTTCACTCTCTGAGCTGGCGAAGGAAATTGAAAACAAATCGGCTGAAAAAGCGGGATTGAGCATATTAAAACCCCTGATTAAGAAATTCTCTCAGCAAATTGAACCGGCGATGGAAGAATTAAAAAAGGTGTTAAATGAAAATATGCCATGAGAAATTAAACATAGAAAAACACTATTGTCCGGGGAAAACTTTCTAAAATTATGACAATCAGTAATAATTGTGAATTGAATAAGACTTACAATTACCAAACTCAATAGTTATAGAATAAAGATTTAAAAGCGATGTTCGCTGGGCGCGTAGATACTGACGATTCGGTGCGATTTGAAAGTTTTGCAGCCCTTGTTCGCGCCGATTGTGCGACGAGCAAAAGCTTTCAAATGGCGAATCGTCTTGATTTTTTGCATACT
>JACCDP010672483.1_pt1 | contig 14820 bp, 12 predicted proteins | sample 7445841 | NCBI WGS metagenome assembly JACCDP01 (sample SAMN15323441, study PRJNA562643) | freshwater metagenome | isolation source: river surface water | place: USA:Blue River Watershed | collected 2017-08-17 | reverse complement strand
GGGGGGGGGGGGGGGGGGGGGGGGCTTCATTAGACGAGGCCCGGTGCCCTGGGTGGCGGCTGATACACCCCAGAAAATACACTAACTTCATACTGTCAACATTAGCAGGATAGTTACTGTAAGTATTATTAAGTACTTTAAACTTATGGTTATTAGTGTTTTACAAATTAATCATTGCAGCGGGCTCGGGTCGACTGGCCTATCCTGGCCCGGCCAGGCCTTGGCAGGTAAGGGGGGGCTGATCAGCCCGCCTAGGCAACGCCTCCGCCGGCGCTCGTCGGCCTTCCGGCGGGGCTGGCAGCTTCTTGTAGAACTTGGATGTCTATTCTTCGCCCGGTCAGCTAATCAATTTATCGCTTCGATCTCAGTGCCATCCTAACAATCAGGCATGGGCAACAGTAAGAAGAACATCGCTGACCTGAAGGCCAAGGCGCTCGCCGGAGACGTCGATGCGAAGCATGACCTCGGGATGGCCTATCGCCGCGGTGACGGCGTCCCTGTCGACAAGGAGAAGGGGGCAAAGCTGATCATCGAGGCTGCGGACGGCGGGTGCAAGTTGGCCCTGTCCAGCGTCGGGGTTTGCTACTATTTCGGGGACGGAGTTCCCAAGAACCATCGCCTGGCGATGAAATGGTACCAGGCCGCGGCGGCCGCCGGGATGGTCTCGGGGTTCTTTAACGTAGCCGATCTGTTCGATGACTCGGACGAGATCCCCAAGAATCCGGTCGAGGCCTTGGCCTGGTTCACCTGTTCCCTGGGGATCATGCCTGACGCGGCCGAACGCATGCAGCCGATCGCGGAGCCTTTGTCAGACGAGAACCTCGATAGGGCGGCTCGCCGGGCCGTCCAAATCATGAAGACGGCGCAGGCCGGCAAGCCGCTGGACATGGTTGGGGATTTTGCCGCTGTTTCGCCGATCCGTGGTTCAAAACGACCCCCGGAAAGCACCAAGGCCAGCCTGCTTAGCTACCTGTTGATTTTCCATCATCACTGCCAGTCCGAGTTTTCCGACGGGCTGCTTTTGCGCGAGATTCTGGAGGGCAAGTCTCCGATGTACATCGCCTATGACGAGTCGGTCGAAGAGAAGGTGCTTCGCGACCTGATGGGTGATAAGGACAGGCTTGTCAGGGTTGCTGGCGTCCACCGGCTCGAGGACGGGAGCACCGTCCTCCGGGTCTATGACGACTTCAGGCACATCGAGCAGCGCTTAGGGAAGCACTTCGGACGCGAGGTGAGTGCCCAAGAACTGCAGGAACTTGTAACCAGTTCGAAGATCAACCACGTGATCATGAACCAGGGGCTCCCGACCGCCTACGCGTTCAGCCGGCGAAGCGCTTCTGATGGCACGAAGACAGAGGATCCACCCAAGGTCGAGCCAGTGAAACCTCAGGCGGAGACTCCCACCCCCGCCCCGATGCCGATGCTCAGGACGGATTGGGACGAGATCGACGAGGAGGATCCCAAGGGGTACTACGCTTACTTCGGTGTCGCCCCCTCGGCCGACCTCCCTGCCATCAGGAGGGCCTATGAACGTATCTTGAAGGAATGCGCGGACAACCCCTTCGTAATCAACGAGGCCAACATCGCCTACGGGGTTCTGTCGAACCCTCACAAACGTCGCTACTACGATACAAACCAGGCTGCCCTCTCCAGGCGGATGGCGGAGACCGAGCGGCTGGCTGCTGCGAATCGGGAATCGGCCCATCGAAATCGCTACGCCGGACGAACTATGGGCCAGCCTGTCGAGAGAGGGGGTGAGGCGCAAAGGCCGGCGCCCAGTAGTGGTGGCTGCATGGTCTTCCTTGCTCCCCTGATCGTGGGGGTCCTCTGGTTGCTTGCCTGACATGGAGCCTACCCCACGAGCTTCGCTCTTCGCCGTTCCCTGTCCTGTGGCTTCTCAGGCGGGTTCGATTTTCACCGGCACGAACGGTTCCTCGACCCATTGCGAGCATTGTGAGAAGAGGGTGGCAATCTTGGCCGGCAAGTCACTGCTCGAGATTGCCGCCTACATGAAGGCCAATCCGGGGTCGTGCATCGTGATCGGCGGAAAGCTTGGCACGAGAGGTGGTGGCACCGTCGATCCTAGCTAGAACCGCGCTTGAGCGTGCAGATGGCATCCCTGCCAATCTCGGCAGCAGGCTGGCTTCCGTCCTGACGCTGGATTGCCAACCCTGGGCCTCCTTAGTCTGTAGCTCGTGAGCCATGTTAGGGTGTCTCAGGTTATTTTGGTGTTGTTGTAAACACCCCCAAATAAGACTCTGTTGGACCAACAAGCCGTGACTACCCCGAACTGATCCGGTCACGCTAAATTGGGCCGCGGGGATGCTCCCCAGTCCCCGGCGCGCACCACCAGCCTTGCATGTGGTTGGCGCTTCAGCCCGGCTCGCGCCGGCCGTGGTAGGCAGTCAGGATGGCCGCGATCTCGGGGAAGCCCCGGAGGGCCTCGGGGATGGCCGCTGCGGCCTTGGTCGCCTCCCCCAGGGCGATCAGGGCTTCGCCTTGGCGGGATACCCCGTCCAGGTAGTCGGCGTAATGCTTCCACCCCTGGGCCAGGTTGAAGTTGGCCCCCGGAAACTCCCCGGCTAGCTTGGCCTGAAGCTTGAGGCCGGTCTTGAACGCCCCCTCGGTGGCCTCGCCCATGCCATTAGAGGCCCCTGTACGGCCCGTCAGGACCCAGCAGTCGCCGATCCAGGGGTAGGTGTCGCCCGACAGCTTGGACAGCTTGATGGCCCGGTGAGCCCACAGGAACGCCGCCTCCTGGTCGTCCAGGTGGTCGGCTGCGGTGAAGCCGGCGTAGTAGGCAGCCTGGGAGGCCTTGTCCAGGGTGCCAGGCGCCCCGCTGAGGGCCTCGGAGGCCATGGCCAGGGAGTTGAGCAGCATGTCGTAGGTCCCCTCCTGGCTGAGCAGCTGCCAGTTCTCCAGGATCACGTGCCCGCCGTACAGCGGGTTCAGGAGTATCGCCTTCTCCGCCTCGGCGAAGAAGAGGGAGATTCCGACCTTGGGGTCTCCTGCGGCCTGGAACTCCCGGCAGTCCTCGACCCAGGCGGCCAAGGCCTCCTGCCTGGCCTTGTCCCCCACCAGGGCCATGTAGCGCTGGTAGGCCGCTTGGGCCGCAGGGCTCCCGGCATCCGGCTCATGGTCGGAGGGCAGGGGGTTCCCGGCTGCGCTGAGGTCGGAAGGCATGAGGCCTATTTACCCGGGTCGCTCTGTCCTGCCGACTCCGTTTGAGCCGTAAACTCAAGAGCGGCCTTCTGGCCCTCGGCAACCTGTTCCTTGGTTAGTTGCAACTCTACCAAGTCAATCAAAAGGGATGTGAACCTACGTTGGTCGAAGCAGTAATTGTTAGATGTGGGCGGGAAAACATTTGCTTGGGCAATCAGCAGCCACTTGTAGGCCTCGATCCAGTTCTTAGGGACGGCGTCGCCGCGCAAGTACATAACCCCACATGCGAGTTGCGCGTTTGAATAGCCATACTTGGCGGACCTAATGATCATCTTGGGCGCCTCTTGCCACATGTGATGCACGCTGCTTCCGTCGATGTACCAACCAATCCCTTGCCAGAACAATGGTTCGCGTTTGCCGGCGTCGGCTCGTCCTTTGTCCTTCTCGAAGTCGCTGGCATCATCCTTTCTTAGCTCGATGTCCTTCAGGTAGGCTTCCAGGGCTAGTTTGAGCGCATCCCGCCTATCTAATGCGACGACTTTCCCCTCGGCCTTAAGTGTGGCCAGTTTTAGGGAGGCCTTGGTGCTTCCCAAGCTCTCTGACATGGTCAACAGCCGTAGGCCTTCCTTTATCGGGTCCTTGATTCCAGCAGCATCCATGCCGTCAACCATCCTGCATCCAATTTCGTAGGTGATGTCAGCTCCTTCCGCCCTGTTAATTTTAGTAGTCCCCTTGGGGAAACGGAACTCGCCGGTTTCGGCATCCAGTTCCAACACGGTTCGTCCTTCGGCAAATGAAGCGATGTTGGATAGGCAGAGGAGCGATAGGGCGAAGATTGTCAGTTTCGGGTTCATTTAGGGTGGATCGATGCCTTATTGTTATACGTTGGTTAACGATTACGCCGCCCAGTCCTTGCAGAGCAGCTCGGCCTGGAGAAGGATCGTCTGGACGGCTGCGTCCTGGAAGTCGGGCGGGTAGCCGTACTGCCGAAGGATGCGCTTCACCATGACCCGGATGGCGGCCCGGGCTGACTCACGCATGGTCCAGTCGATGGTCGTGCTCTGACGGACCTTGGTGACCAGCTCGGCGGCGATGACCTTGAGCTTGTCGTCGCCCATGGCCTTGACGGCGCTTTCGTTGTTCGCGAGGGCGTCGTAGAAGGCGATCTCCTCCTCGGTCATGTTGAGCTTCTGGCCGCGTTCGGCCGCGGTACGGACCTCCCGGGCTAGGTTCAGCAGCTCCTCGAGGACCTCCTGGGTGGCGATGGCCCGGTTGTGGTAGGCATTCAGGGTCTTCTTCAGCATGTCGCTGAATAGCTGGCCCTGGACTGCGTTGCGGCCGGAGCGCAGCTTGATCTCCCCGGTCAGGAGCTTGGCCAGGAGCTCGGCGGCGACGTTCTTGTGCTTGATGCCCTGGACCTCCTTGAGGAACTCCTCCGACAGGATCGAGATGTCCGGCTTCTTCAGGCCGGCGGCGGCGAAGACGTCGATGACCTGGCCATCCGCTACGACAGCCTTGGAGACTAGTTGCTGGATGGCGGCCTCGAGGTCGATGTCCTTGCCCTCGCTGTCGGCACGCTTGGTCAGCTGGGCCTGGATGGCCTGGAAGAAGGAGACGTCGTCGCGGATCTTCTTGGCGAGCTCCGAGGTGGCGCTGAGGGCGAAGGCCTTGGACAGGTTGCCGACGATGGCCACGAAGCGCTTCTTGCCGTCAGCTTGGGCCAAGATGTGTTCCTGCCCGGCAGGGATGAGGGCCAGGCGCTGGGCCGGGGCGCCATTGGACCAAACGGAGTAATCGAACCCGTGGAACATGCCGTTGGCCTGTTCGTAATGCATCTGTAGGGCCTTTTCAGCCTCCGCGGCGTCGATGCTGGGGGTGCCCTTGCCGCCGCTCTCGGTGTAGGTCGAGAGGGCCTGCTTCAGCTGGTCGGCCAGGCCTAGGTAGTCGACCACCAAGCCGCCTGGCTTGTCCTTGAAGACGCGGTTCACGCGCGCGATGGCCTGCATGAGGCCATGCCCACGCATGGGCTTGTCGGCGTACATGGTGCTCAGGCAGGGGGCATCAAAGCCCGTGAGCCACATGTCGCGCACGATGACGATCGAGAAGGGGTCCTTCGGGTCGCGGAAACGCAGGGCCAGCTCACGGCGGCGCTGTTTGTTCCTGATGTGGTGCTGCCATTCGGGGCCGTCGTCGGCCGAGCCGGTCATGATGATCTTGGCGACGCACTTCTTGCCGGACTCGGCGTCGTCCTTGTCGTTGGGGGCGCCGGCCCACTGGGGGCGGAGCTTGATGATGGCGTCCAGGAGGTCCACGCAGACCCGGCGACTCATGCAGACGATCATGGCCTTGCCCTTGATGGCCTCCTGTCGGCGCTCGTAGTGGTCGACGATGTCCTGGGCTATGAGGGCGATGCGCTCAGGGGCTCCGACAAGGGCCTCCAGGGCCGCCCACTTGGACTTCAGCTTACGCTTCTTGTCCTCGTCTTCGCCCTCAGTGACTTCCTCGAAGGCGCCGTCGATGTCCTCGATCTTGGCCTCCTTGAGCCCTAGCTTGGCGACCCGGCTCTCATAGTAGATCGGCACCGTGGCGCCGTCAGCGACCGCCTTCTGGATGTCGTAGATGCTGATGTAATCCCCGAAGACCCCGCGCGTATTGGCGTCGGTCTTCTCGATGGGGGTACCGGTGAAGCCGATGAAGGAGGCGTTCGGGAGGGCGTCGCGCATGTTGCGCGCGAAGCCGTCGATCAGGTCGTATTGGCTGCGGTGGGCTTCGTCGGCGATGACCACGATGTTCCGGCGCTCGGAGAGGGCGGCCGTCCGATCGCCTTTCTCCTGGGGCATGAACTTCTGGATGGTCGTGAAGACGACCCCGCCGCTGCCGACCTTCAGGAGGTCGCGCAGCTGGTCGCGGCTGTCCGCCTGCTTGGGCTGCTGGCCGACGATCTCGAAGCATCGGTCGAACTGGCCGAAGAGCTGGTCATCCAGGTCGTTTCGGTCGGTCAGGACGACGACCGTGGGGTTCTCCATGGCCGGGTGCTTGGCGACCCGGCCTGCGTAGAAGAGCATAGAGAAGCTCTTTCCGGAGCCCTGGGTGTGCCAGACCACCCCGGCCTTGCGGTCGCCTGCCTGGGCGCTGGCGCGGACGGTCTCGTCGACCGCCTTGTTGACCGCATGGAACTGGTGGTAGCCGGCGATGACCTTGGTGGTCCGGCCCTTGTCGTCGTCCTCGTAGGTGACGAAGTGACGGATCAGGTCCAGAACCCGGGTCTTGGCGAAGACGCCCTTGATCAGGACCTCGAGCTCGATCGAGCCCTTGGGGGCCTCGGCCTCGCCGTCAATAGTGCGCCAGACCTTGAACCATTCGCGATTGGCAGAAAGGGAACCGATGCGAGCCTGGATGCCGTCCGAGATGACCAGCAGCTCGTTGTAGCGGAAGATTGCCGGCACTTGCAGCTTGTAAGTCTGGAGCTGCTCGTAGGCGGACCAGATCGTTGCGTTCTCGTCGGTCGGGTTCTTGAGCTCGATGACCGACAGCGGGATACCGTTGACGAAGACTACCACGTCGGGGCGGCGGTTGACCTGGCCCTCGACCACCGTGAGCTGGTTCAGCGCCAGCCAATCGTTATTCTCGGTCTTCGCGAAGTCGACCAGTCGGACGTGATCGCCGGCGATGGATCCGTCGGCGCGGGGGTATTCCACCTCCACGCCGTCGCGCAACATCGCATGGAAGCGACGATTGGCCGTGATTAGATCTGGCCCATCGACGCGCAGCACTTTGCGTAAGGCCTCCTCCTTGGCCTCGGAGGGCACGGAGGAGTTCAGCCTCTCGATTGCTTCCCGGAGGCGTCCCGCCAGGATCACATCACCGTAGGTCTCTCGCTCAGCTCTAGACTCTCCGGGGGCGAGATTCGGGCCATGTTCGATGGCGTAGCCCAGCTCGCGGAACCAGCCTAGGGTGATGTCTTCGACTGTGCCTTCGTTAAGGGTCATTTGATGCCGAGTTGTAGAAGGGCGTATGATTCAAGGGCCCGGGTGAGCACTGATACGCTCACGCTCATGGCCTTTTCGGTGAGCGCTCTTTTTGCCCATGCCCATCCCTCGTTGTTTCGGGCAAGGTTTAAGAACTCGTGACCTTTCCAGCTCAAGTCGGTGATGCGACAGCACGCAGGCCTGCCTACTTGATCTTCGACGATGCTTCCTTCGAGGTATCCTGCCCCATGTAGATGCCGGGCGTGACAATACACGGTCATCTGATCGTATTCGCCCAAGGCGGGAATGTCTTGATACTCGCCTGCGGGAATGGCCTCGGCAAATAACAGTATTTCACGAATCAAATCAGTTTCTAACTTCATGGTGCATTCATCGAGAGTTCGCCTCTGAGCAGCTTTGGGAGCAATAAGTCTCGCATCTCGGTGAGCTTGCGCGATTGAACTTCGAGATTTCGGATTTCTTCGTCTAGGGGTCCTGATAGTTTCTCGAATGAAGCCACGATTTTTTCTGTTGGTGTGACAAAGGGGATTTTTTCGAAACCGTCTTTATTAATTGATCCAAAAACCGTGCCCTCTGCGTCGAACTTCTCGAAGTGAGGTCGCAGATTTTCAACTGCATGATAAGTGAAGCATTTTGCGCCGCTATTATGGCGGACAGCAGCAACACCGCGGCCTATGCAGCAGGCTTCTGATGCCATGTTGATGTCGCCGACTGGTGCGCGGACGCTAACCAGGGTGTCGCCTTCATTGGCAAGGCGGGTCGGGGCGGTGCAAAAAATGCGGCGCTGGGGGAAGCGGAAGCCAAAGTCAGTGCTTCCTTGGTAGAACGGCAATCCGGATGCGACCTGACTGTAGGTTTCGCCTGGTGGCGATTGCCCCATGGTTAAGCTAAACGACGTTTTGATGGTGCCGGCACTCCATCCCTCTGGGATCTTGCCCAGCTCCGAGTCCGCGAAACTGTCTGGAAAGAGGTCGGCGGTGGCCTTGTCCATACCCGTCGGTTGGCGGCCTGCGGCCTTGGCGTGGACCGGATCGAAGTCGACGAACCAGGACTTGAACAGGGCGCGGGCCATCTGCTCCAACGTCTCGTTCATCTTGCGGTTCAGTTCGATCTTGTCGTCCAGGGCACCGAGGATGCCTGCGATGCGCTTCTGTTCGGAAACGCCAAGCACACGACAGGGCATTCCTAGCAGCTGTTCGCGGCTGACATTTGGAAAGGTGGAACCAGTTGCTGCCTGCAGTAGTTGTGACAAGCCAGCCTCGATGACCGCGCGTACATAATGCGCTGTGTCGTTGCCATGCTTTGGCCTAATGGCTGCCAATCCTCGGCCTATGGCGTAAGGTCTGTCTGCCCAATTCATTTTCCCTGTCGTAGAGCCGCGAACGCAGAAAAGTATATCCCCCTTGGCGGCCAACTTGCGGGCGTCGGAAGTGTATTGTACTGGGGTGGGGTGGTGACCACCGAATTCGGTTGGCCCATTCAGTAGGGGCATGCCTTTGCCAGCAGTATTACAGGCTTCACCTTCAGGAGATTGCCCCATTACAATCTCCGCTATATCTTCGAGCCGTCCTTGGGGGGGCTTACCCATGTTGGCCGAGAGACCTGAGGTTGGCCTTGATGAGTTGCTCTAGTCTCGCCGACTCGGCGAACTGAGCATTAAGCTCGGCGACAAGCCGCTTCATTTTCGCGTCGTAAGGCTCGCCGTCGTCTTCGACGTCCTCGGCACCCACGTAGCGACCCGGGGTGAGTACGTAGCCGTGCTTCTTGATCTCTTCTAGGTTCGAGCCCTTGCAGAAGCCGGCGACGTCTTCGAACTTGGCCGCGCCTTTGTCGCCGCGCCAAGCGTGATAGGTGCCGACGACCTTGGCGATGTCAGCGTCGGTCAGCTCGCGGTGCACGCGGTCGACCATGGTCCCCATATTGCGGGCGTCGATAAACAAGGTCTCGCCCTTGCGGTTGCGACGTTTTCCGTCGGCCTTGTTGCGCGCGAGGAACCAGAGGCAGACCGGAATCTGGGTGGAGTAGAACAGCTGGCCTGGAAGGGCGACCATGCAGTCGACCAGGTCAGCGTCCACGACTGCCTGGCGGATCTCTCCTTCGCCGTTCTGGCCGGATGACATGGCGCCGTTGGCGAGGACGAAGCCGGCGAAGCCCCCCGGGGCCAGGTGGTGGATGAAATGCTGAACCCAGCCGAAGTTGGCGTTCCCCTTGGAAGGGATACCGTATTTCCAGCGGACGTCCTGAGGGTCGAGGGACCAGTCGGAATCGTTGAAGGGTGGATTGGCGATGACGAAGTCGGCTTTGAGGTCCTTGTGTAGGTCGTCGCGGAAGGTGTCCTCGTTCTTGGGGCCGAAGTTGGCTTCGATGCCACGGATAGCTAGGTTCATGACCGCCAGGCGGCGGGTCGTGTGGTTGCTCTCCTGGCCGTAGACCGAGATGTCGCCGATCTTGCCGCCGTGTGAGCGGACGAACTTCTCCGACTGGACGAACATGCCGCCAGAGCCGCAGGCCGGGTCGTAGATGCGGCCCTTGTAGGGGGCGAGCATCTCAACGATGCAACGGACGATGCAGGATGGGGTGTAGAACTGGCCGCCGTTCTTGCCCTCGGCGGAGGCAAACTGGGTCAGGAAGTATTCGTAGACGCGGCCTAGGACGTCCTTGGAGCGGTTTTCGGCGTCGCCCAGGCCGATCGTGCCGACCAGGTCGATGAGCTCACCTAGGCGCTGCTTATCGAGGCCAGGGCGGGCGAAGTCCTTCGGCAGGACGCCCTTGAGCCGGTCGTTGTCCTTCTCGATGGCCACCATCGCGTCATCTATGACCTTTCCAATCGTCGGCTGGCGGGCCTGAGACTGGATGTAGGACCAACGGGCGGACTTAGGCACCCAGAAAACGTTCCCGGCCAGGTACTCGTCCTTGTCCTCAGGATCGGCGCCCTTGTCGGCCTCGAGCTTCTTGCGCTGCTCCTCGAAGGAGTCGGAGATGTACTTGAGGAAGATTAGGCCCAGGACCACGTGCTTGTATTCGCCCGCGTCCATGTTGTTGCGGAGCTTGTCGGCGGCCTGCCACAGCTTGGCTTCGAAGCCAATGTTGGCGGTCGAGCTAGCCTGGACTGGCTTGTCTTTCTTGGGTCGTGCCATGGGTAGCCCCCATGGATACCCCAGCCCGCCCCCTTGGCAACCCCTCGGTGCCCCCAGGGGTTACAAACCCAGGGGGTGATTCCCAGGGGCAGGGGTAGGTCGTTTTATTATAAAGCCCCTGGTCCCTGCCCGGGCAGCTCGGGCTAGTTGCCTGCTTGGCGGGCGCGATCCATCTGACTCGCAACGCCGTGTTCGTAGGAGAACATCATATCCCCCTGGGTCCCGTAGATCAGCCAGTCCTTCATGTCGGTGACCGCGTAGAGGCGTTGGTTGGTGCACATGCCGGTCAGGAAGGAGAACAGGTCAACGAGGTAATGCGTATCGTCGACCTTGGCCATGATCTGCCCTTGGTGCTGAACCCGGCCATCCTTGATGGTGTGGAAGTATTTTCCAACAAGGGGCGAGCCTTGGGCATTGGTGGTGGGCGTTTTGGTCTCTGCGGTGGTTTTGTCTTTCATGTCGGCGTAATTACGAACGTCGATGACGACATGGCGCAACGCCAATGTACTGACAGTTCAACTACATTATGTAGGATGAAGTTTCCGACATGCCGCATTTTTCCGCGGAGCTCGGGACGAAAATAGGCTCGTGAATCCGGGGGCGTACCCGGGGGTCGGATAGGGCGGGGGAGGGGCTAGCCGGTCAGCTCGGGGAGCTCGTCGATCGCGGCCCGGACGTTGTTCCATTCGCCTTGGCTGTAGATGTTGTGGACGTCGGTGCTGGTGTGGCCGACGATCTGCATGCGCACGTCCTGGGCTACCCCCTTGGACTGCATGGTCGACACGAGGGTGGTCCGGAAGCTGTGGAAGCTCTTCTGGGGCTGGCGGCTCTTGCCGGTGGTCGAGCGCTGCGGGTCGACGCCGGCCTTCTCCATGATTTCGATGAACTGGGTGCTGACGCCCGCCCGGCCCCCCAGGTCCTTGCCGGCGAAGGAGGGGAGGACATGGTCCGCGCCCTTGGCCTTGCTGAGCAGGCGCCATTCCTCGAGGCGCTCCTTGAGCGTCCGATGGATCGCGATCTTGACCCAGCCCTTCCGATTCTTGCCGGTCTTCTTTTGCTGGAAGGTAACCGATGGTTCGGTGCCGAGGTCGAAGGACTCCCACCGCAGGTCTAGGCAGTCCCCGATACGACCCCCGGTGTAGAAGCCCAGGTGCACCAGGGTGCGCCACTCCTCGTCCGGGCAGGCCTTCAGGATTTTGTTAACCTCTGGCACCGTGAAGGGGATCTTGGCCTTGGATTCGCCCTGGGGTGTCTCAACCGTGTCGGCCGGGTTCACGATGCACAGCTGCTGCTTCTGGGCCTTCTTGAAGATCATGCGCAGGACGACGATGCTTTGGCGGATCGTGGCGGGGGAGGTGCCGCTCGCAGCCCGGGCCTTGACGAAGGCCTGGATGTGGTCGGGCTTCACCTTGTCGATCGGTTGGAGCGCGGCCTTGCCTAGGTGGCTCAGGAACTTACCCACGGTCGTCTTGTAGGACCGGAGGGTTCCCTCCTTCTTGTTGACCTCCTTGGCCTTCAGGAACCCTTCGAAAAACTCCTTGGTGCTAGGGATGCCCAGGGATTGTCCGGTGATCAGCTCGCTGGCCTCCTGGGCGTACTTGACCAGGGTGTTGGCGATCAGCCCGTCGTTGCGCTTGGCCTTGAGCGCGATGCGCTCGAGTTCGATCATCACCTTCTTGGCCATGGCCCTGTCCGAGGTGCCGGTCGTGACGCGCTTCCAGCGGCCGTCCGGGCCCTTGAATTTGGCGAACCAATTATCCGACTTCGGCTGCTTGTAAATCCATCCCATGGCCAGAAAGGTATGACCACAAAGTATGACCAGTCAAGGACCGCCACGGACGGTTACAGACGCTGAATTGTTAGGAAATAGCGACATTCTTCATGCGTATGCAAATCGTGGGTTCGAATCCCATCCTCTCCGCCACTTTCCATCAAATGTGACCAGAAAAACGCGTTACACGCGGTTTTTTTGTAAGTCGTTTATGCAAATCGAGTCATATCTTGTCCAATGATTGTCCAATGAAACCCACGCTCTTTTCCGTAAGTGTCAGGGCGTGCGGAGATTAACTCTCCTCCTGGAAAATTTTAGCATCCCATCCTCTGTTGGGGCTAGTCACGCCTTGTTGGTCCGGGCGTCGTGCTGAATTTAGGGTCTTTGCTTGAGTAGCTCGACCGGACCACATCCAGCCTGATCCCTTGCGCTGCACCGCTAAGGTAGCGTGATCTCTGTCTAGGTGCACGCTTAAGGCCGCGCCATCCGGCTGCTTGTTGACTCTAGTGGCAGGTTGGCCTGCGTTAGCTCATATTCTTCTGCTTTTAAATCTGTCGATAAATCTAATTCCAACTTAGAGTCGCGGGAAGCCGGCAGATATGTAGGCTACGACGCAGCAAAGGATGCTCCAGAGGATGGTTGATGCAATCGGCAGCAACAGCCTGAACCAGCGACTTCTAAGGCCATCATCTTTCTCGCCCCACCATTTGATTGCTAGGACCATGAGCAAGCCCGGACCGGCGGGATATGCAATTGTCCATTCGTCAAAAGCGAAGCGTCTATCCTGGTAGGTAGCGATTACGGCAAGGGCGAAAGTGGGCAAGCCGGTGATGCCTGCAAGAATGCTGATGGCTATCCTTCGTCGGCGGAAGGATTCTAGCCATGACGGCGGCATGACTTTCCTGGGTGTGCATAGCAGGAATGCGCTAGAGAAGAGGGCGGCGCTGATGATGTAGGTCGCGAGCTTACCCAAGGTGGGAAGCTCGCTTGCCGTCCTTAAAATGGATAATCCTGCGAAGAGGCAAAGGCCTGCAGACCAAGCCAGCACCAGGAATTCGCCAAAACTCGTCAGCCCGGAAAGGAAAGGCTGAGGCGTCTTGCACGAATCTGCCGCCGGTGTTGGTGGTGGGGTAGTCACGGTTTGTTGGTCCAGCAGAGTGTAACTTTCGGGGGGTGGTGCAACAACACTGGTGTTGGAGCATGGATGCTCATGCCATGCTGGTCCAGGGGTGCGCTGCATTTATGGCCCTTAGCAATCGAAGCAGGGTGTGGCCACATCCTGGCTTGGTCTCTGGGTGCACCTGATAAGGTGTTGGTGATCTCTGTCTAGGGTGAGGCTTAGGGTCGCGGCGTCCGGCTGTTGGTTGACTCTGATAGCTGCTTGAACTCAACTCCTAACGACCCCAAGCGAAATGCGCGCTCCTGGGGTAAACGACGAAACCAGCCCATTATGGATATCATCAACCAAAACCAAGACGAGGTTCAGGTTCGACTTACCGTCGATGAAGTCGTCGCAATCTCTAATGGCCTTAATGAGGCTCTGGAGAGCCTCGAGGAATGGGAATTCCATGTGCGGATGGGTGTTACGAGGAGCGAGGCGGAGGGCCTGTTGGAAGCCTTTCGGAAATCACAACACGATAGTGGTTGGCTTCGCCTTGTTAGCTCATCCGGCACTAAGAGTTTGTGGCCTCGTCTTGCGTGGTAGTGGATCTATTCTTCGTACACTCGGAGGTCGCTCCAAGTGCCTGAAAGCTTTTTCGACTTCAGCACGGTGCTCATGTCCAAGAAAGTCTCGAAAGTGACTTCCTTGCCATCTTCCCATGAAGCTTCGCATTCTTCGCAGACAGATAACGTTTCATTGGTGGCAATGATTTGTGTGCGAATAACCCACCCTTGTTTGCAGCGTGGACAGCGAGTCTTCATGGGAAATTGGTAGGGTGGGCTGGAGTTGTATCGGCGATTCGTGGTTTCCGGGCAAGTCTGGCTTGGATCGCCCAGCCAATTGGACTCTAAACTTAGTAGGCTAATGAACCATGACTGAGCGAAGCCGTGACCGAGCCGCAGGTCTCTGACTATTCGGCCAATATTTCGGCTACTTGTTCTAGCCAAGCATGGGCTGAGATGCCGTCGGCGCTCGGCAAATAATAGCATCCAAGTTCCGACTCTAAGCTTAATTCCAGGGTCTTTTCGTCCTCCTGGTCTAGGTGTTTTATTATGGCTTCGCGCAAGCGCCTAATCTCGGGAGGAGAAGCGGCTCTTTTATACTCATGCACTACCTCTGTGGTCGTTTGTGCATCATATCGCCAATCTTGATGAAAATAGGAGGAGAAGAACTGCTTCAGCGCCATACGTTCACTGGAGTTCATGTGGTTGGTGGGGTAGTCGCGGATTATTGATCCAGCAGGGCGCACTTAAAGGGTCGCTTGTTGATATGTCCTTCGTGCTATTAGAGTCAACCAGTGAGCCCAGGATGGGTGTCGCAGGTCGTTGCCCCGGTGACGCGACCAGCCAGCGAATTGGGCCCTGATCGACCAAGACGGAACTACTCCATCTTTCCAAGGCAACCCTTAGGAAGGGGTGGGGCGGTTGACAGCCTCTGGTCATACTCGTAGAAGGCCATATGCGTGTCCTACCCCGGCTGCGGATTTTCGGATTATCGGCCCTCGCCTGCCTTTGCGCCGTCACCGCGAACGCCAAGGAGGCGCTCGACACGCTGCGCGCCAAGGCCGAGAAGGGCGAGGCGGTCGCTCAGAACGAGCTT
>JACCDP010970572.1_pt1 | contig 14822 bp, 14 predicted proteins | sample 7445841 | NCBI WGS metagenome assembly JACCDP01 (sample SAMN15323441, study PRJNA562643) | freshwater metagenome | isolation source: river surface water | place: USA:Blue River Watershed | collected 2017-08-17 | reverse complement strand
GTAAGCAATTACAGACCTAGATGGATGGTGATCCCTCGCAAGAGGACAGGATCCGGCTTATAGGGCGACTCTTCTTTATATTTGTTTGGCTTGTAGACTGTAGTTTAATTCTCTGATCAAACGGTAATTAACTTTTTGACTGAGCCGGCAACAAAACAAAGTTAATTTTTGACTGGGAGAAAAATGAAGTCAGTGACCTTTAAAAAATACGGCTCGTCAGAGGTCTTGGAGATTTCAGAGGTAGAGATTCCACTTATTGCAGAAAACCAAGTGTTAGTAAGAATTAAGGCGGTTTCCCTAAATCCTGCAGATTGGCACTTTATGCGTGGAGTGCCGTATCTAGTTCGCCTACAAAGCGGCATTTGGAAACCTAAGTCAGGAAAATTTGGACTGGATATGGCAGGAATTGTCGAGGCGGTGGGTGCAAGAGTCACTGAATTCAAAGTTGGCGATGAAGTCTTTGGCCAAAGCAGGGGAGCTCTATCCGAATTCGCAGTAGCGACAGAAAATTCTTTGGCAATCAAACCTTCAAATCTAGACTTTGTGCAAGCTGCAGCGGTGCCGATGGCGGGCTTTACAGCAATTCAAGCCTTGCGCGATAAGGCCGGTGTCAAAAATGGGCAGAGCGTCTTAATTGTCGGCGCATCTGGTGGAGTTGGAACCTTCGCAGTCCAGATTGCAAAAGTATTTGGTGCCTCTGTCACTGGTGTTTGCAGCACAGGCAATCTCGAATTGGTGAGATCGATAGGTGCTAATCGACTTATTGATTACACAAAAAAGGATTTCTTTGCCGGCGCAGAAAAGTACGATGTTATAGTTCAAACCGCTGGAAATTACTCCTTGAAGCAAATGCGAAAAGTATTGGCATCCGATGGAACCCTTGTCCTTGCCGGAGATTCAAGCGGAGTAAAAGCAGTTTTTGGCACGAGGTTTATCTTTAGAATCCTCAAATCACTTGTGATAACAAAGTTGTCTAATCAAAAAGTGCCTCCATTTTTAGCTAAGTCGAGCAAGCAAGATCTGGCCACGCTCTCTAAGTTGATTGAATCTACAAAGGTAAAGCCAGTTATTGATAGAACATATTCGATGGCGGAGGTAGCAGAGGCTGTTTCATATTTAGAGGCAGGCCACGCCCGCGGTAAAGTGGTTGTAACAATCTGAGCGACTTAATCCAGCACAGGCAATCCTTGCTGTTTGAATCAAATGGGCTTTAATTATCTGCATGAAGGCTTGATTTAATGTAGCGATCGTTCATGGCATAAGGGATTACATTGATTGATACTTGAAGCCGAGCTCCATAGCTACCCGTACAAAGACCTTTTACTATGAAGTCTCTAATTCGTAGACAATGCCTTAATTGGCTAGTTATGATCGTTCACCGAGTTCAATCCGTGGAGGCGAAATGAGTACTTTTCTAACTGAAGCAAGTGAAATCCAAAGCGATTTAGCTGCTGTCCGTCGCCACATTCACCAAGAGCCAGAGATTGGTTTGGACTTACCAAAGACTCAAGCGAAAATTATCGCTGCGTTAGATGGCCTCGGTCTTGAAATTTCAACTGGAAAATCACTCAGTTCAGTAACCGCCGTTCTGCGCGGTGCTAAATCTGACAAAACTGTCTTGTTGCGTGCTGACATGGATGCTCTACCTGTTACAGAACTTGCTGATCTTTCATACAAGAGCCAGATTGATGGCGCAATGCATGCCTGTGGTCATGATCTACATGTTGCGATGCTAATTGGTGCCGCTAAGTTGCTTACAAAGAACAAGTCACAACTTAATGGCGACGTGGTCTTTATGTTTCAGCCAGGAGAAGAAGGCTTTGACGGTGCAGGGCATATGATTAAGGAAGGCGTCTTAACTGCAAGTGGTCGAAAAGCTGATGCAACATATGGAATTCACGTGATGTCATCATCGGTGCCAACTGGAACATTTACAACAAAGCCCGGAACCATGATGGCTTCAGCCGATGAAATACATGTAACTGTTGTCGGCATGGGTGGACATGGTTCACAGCCGCACACTGCAAAGGACCCAATTCCAGTTGCTGCTGAAATGGTGAGCGCGCTGCAATTGATGATTACTCGCTCTTTTGATGCCTTCGATCCAGTTGTAATTACCGTTGGACAATTCCACGCAGGCACAAAAGCAAACATAATTCCTGACACAGCCGAATTCCAAGCAACAATTCGAACTTTCTCACCAGAAAATAGAAGTCGGATCAAGACCGAAGCAGTTCGCTTGTGTGAATCAATTGCTCAGGGTTATGGATTAAAGGCTGAAGTTAAGGTTGTTGAGCAATATCCCGTCACCGTGAATAACGATGCACATGCGCAATATGTGGGCAAAGTTGCTAGCGAAATGTTCGGGGCAGAGAGCTACATGGATATGCCGCACGCAATTGCAGGCGCTGAAGATTATTCACGTGTTCTAGAAGCTGTCCCAGGTTCTTATATCTTCCTTGGAGCTTCCGTTGACCAAGACTTCACTAAATCTGAAGTTAATCACTCACCACGAGCGATGTTTGATGATGCTGTGCTGTTTCGAGGAACTGCTCTACTAAGCGAGTTAGCAGTGCGTACCCTCAACGAAATGGTCTAAAGCGACTAGAAGTTTTCGCGTAAGGATTTTGTTAGTAAAACCAGGACAGATGTGACGGATAGGACCGCGGCCAAAAATACGTAAGTAGTACTAACGCCAAAACTTTCTACCGATAATCCTGCCAAAACCATACCGAGTGGTGGTGCAACGTAGAAAACCGCCGTTTGTATGCCAAATACACGACCTTGTAAGTGTGCAGGAATTCGTTGTTGTACCAAGGTGTTTACAAGCGGACTGTAGGGTCCCCATGATAGTCCTAAGAAGAATCCCGCTGCCATTAACAATGGAAGTGCTGGAAGAAATGCCATAGGGATGATGCTTATTGCACTTCCTAACATGATCAATCTAATTAAGGTCTTTCGGCTAACTCGCTTGCTAATCCATCCATACCCGAAAGAACCTATGGCAGAGCCAGCTGCAAGCGCTGAGATAACAAGCCCAAGACCAGCTGGATTGTCCACATTTTCAAAATAAGTTGGAAGCACGATTCCTTCAGTTGGTAAATAAACCGCTGCCAGAATCAATAGAGCGATGCTGAGTGTTCTCAATAGCTTGTCATTCCATAAAGTCTTAACGCCAACTCGTAATCGAAGGTCGACTTTCTCGCCGGATTCCTGTGCTGAATCTTTTGATTCCTGGCCCAAGTCACCTACGCGTAAGAATGCAATCGCTAATGCTGCAACAACAAATAGCACCGCTGCGGCCCAGAAAGAATTAACCGAGCCAACGGTAGAGATAAGTGCTGCACCAATAGCGGGACCGAAGATCCATGAAACTCCCATGAATCCTTCGTGAATACCGTTGAGGCGATCAAGATCTATTTCAGATTTCTTTGCCACATCTGACAGCAAGGTCTTTCGGGCGGTATACCCAGCTGGATCAAAAACAGCTCCAATGACCGCAATTATCAAAATGGATGTATTTGTTAAACCAAATGTGGCAGCAACAATGGGAAATGCCGCAACCGAAAGTGATGAAAGCAAGTCTGCGCCAATACTGACAGCCCTTCGACCTAAGTGATCGACCATCCATCCACCAATGGGGGACACAATAATTGCAGGCAGCGCTGAAACCGCAGCTACCAATCCCGCAAATGCAGGCGAATCAGTTCTTTCAAGAATCAACCAGGGGATTGTGATCACGACAATCGAGTTACCAAGTGCCGAAGCAAAATTGGAAACTTGAAGCAGGATGACTGAAGACTTCTTCCTCATGGTGCCTGCAATCTTATTGGCTTAGCTATTTGTAAAGTTCAGATTCTTAGAATTCCCTTGGAATCTTCATGTTTTGCCGATTTCAGTAGGCCTTTGCTCGGGAAGTAGTTAAAGATTCCTCTATGAGAACTCGAATCGCGCTTGTTGCAATAACACTAACTGTCGCATTAACTGGATGTGGGGTTACTGATTTAGCTAAGCAAGCAGCAGATGCAACTGCATGTAAGGCCCTGGATTCGACAATTAAAACGATCACTGATTCATACCAATCTGGCGTTATTGATTCTGGCTTGATCACCCAAATTGATGCTCTCATCGGAGACCAAGCACGTGCATTGCTTTCGACAGGATTGGCCGAAGACTTGAAGTCTTTAACTACAGCACTTAAGGACACAAATTCTGCAGAAGGTGCACAAACTGAGCTAAAGGCATTAACTGATTCAATCACCCAAAGATGCAGTGATGCAGGAGTCAGTGGAATAGGCCAGTAGTACTGATTTTGCTAGACTCGGACAATGTCCTCTAGCACCAAGCATGGTTCATTAGGCGCGCTCACGCTAGGCGCACTCGGTGTTGTTTTCGGAGACATCGGAACAAGTCCAATTTATGCCTTGCGTGAATCTCTTCGTACCGCTGGCACAGAGGTCTATGACATCTACGGAGTTGTGTCTTTAATCTTCTGGTCCCTGATGTTGGTTGTAACTCTTAAGTACCTAGTCTTTGTTCTGCGAGCTGATAACAATGGCGAAGGCGGAATCCTTTCTCTCTTCGCCTTACTTCCAAGCAAAGTTAGAAATGCCACCGGAGGCACTAAGTATTTCTTTGTGGTCTTCTTGCTCTTAGGAACCGCGCTATTGGTTGCAGATGGAATGCTGACTCCAGCAATTTCAGTCTTGTCGGCAACAGAAGGTCTTGAAACTTTAAACTCAGCGTTTGCAACGTGGACAGTTCCACTGACAGTCTTAATCTTGGTGACTTTGTTTGCTTTTCAATACAAAGGTAGCAATCTATTAGGGAAAATCTTTGGTCCAGTTATCCTGGTTTGGTTTATAACTCTTGGATTGTTTGGATTTATCAAGGTTGTAGAACGCCCAGAAGTTATCGAAGCGCTTCTACCAACTTACGCACTTGATTATGTGGTTCACCATGGCTTCCACACCTTCATCATTTTGTCCTCTGTGATCTTGGCTGTAACTGGCGCAGAAGCTCTGTATGCAGATCTAGGTCACTTTGGTAAGCGACCTATACGAATCGGCTGGATTTTCATAGTTGCACCTGCATTGGTTTTGAACTACCTAGGTCAAGCGGTTATTGCTATTCAAGAACCTGGAGAAGACAAGAGTCTTTTCTTCGCACTTGCTCCTAATGATGCCCTACGAATCTATTTAGTCGTTCTTGCGACTTTAGCCACGATTATCGCGTCTCAGGCATTGATTACTGGCGTTGCATCGCTGTCACGCCAAGCAGTGCGTTTAGGGCTTTTGCCGCGATTAAAGATTGTGCACACTAGTTCTACAGTTATTGGTCAGATCTATGTGCCTGCAGTTAACTTAATTGTTGGCCTTGGTGCTGTCTTCCTTGTGGTGAACTTCAAAACTTCAAGTGCGCTGGCAAATGCTTATTCGTTCGCTATTTCCGCAACGATGCTGATGACAACTATAGCTTTTGGCTACGTTGCGGCTGAAAAGTTCAAGTGGAGCAAAAAAGCGCTGATACTCATTATTCCGGTCTTAATTGCTATCGACCTTTCATTCTTCTTGGCAACAGTTACAAAGATCTTCAAGGGTGCATGGGTTCCGTTGCTTATTGGCTTTGCAATCACATATGTGATGTGGGTCTGGCGAAAGGGACAGGCAGCTCTAGAAAACGCTTTGCGCAAGCAAGACATGAGCTGGGAAGAAGTTGAACAAATCATCAAATCGGGAGATGTCTCGGTAATTCCTGATACTGGAATTTATTTGTCGTCATCTGCACTTAAGGTGCCGCAAGCTCTGATTGCTCAAATTAACAACTTGCATTCATGTCCAAAAGAGATCCTGATTGTTAGTGTGATTCAAGGCGATGTTCCAATTGTTACCGCAAAGCCGATCCTTAAAGAGGTCAATGAGCGCGTGAAACAGCTGTATGTCTGGGTTGGTTTCAAGCAAGATGTGAACATTCAAAAGACGATCATTGAGCATGTAATGACGGCAACAGAGGAAGCAGAATGCACCTATTACCTAGCAGATCGTAAGTTCCTTGAATCTTCTAGCGGTTCCCTTAAGGGTTTGACCGAGAAGTTGTTTGGAATCCTGCATAGAAATTCAGCAACCGCCTCTGGTTATTTCGGGTTACCTGAAAGTCGCGTTATTACTCTGAGCACTCAAATGGATCTTTAGGCATAAGTCACATTTGGCCAGTGTGATCTTGCATCACTAGCTTTCATATATAATTTGTTTATGCGATTTCTGATTTCCGTTATTGACACTCAAACTCGTGCTCCTCATACGCCTGAAGAGATGAAGGCAATCGATGATTTCAACGACAAGATTGAAGCAGCGGGACAACGTCTGTTCGCATGTGGCATGGATGCGCCGTCAACAGCACAAGTCTTTGATAGCCGCGATGGTGCGAACCAAAGAGTTCAAGGTTCACATCACGATAGCCAGGAATATTTCAGCGGTTTTTGGATCGTGAAAGTTGATTCACTTGAAACCGCTCAACAGTTAGCCGCTAAAGGATCTAGGGCCTGCAACAGAAAAGTGGAACTTCGCCCTTTGTTTGGTTAAACCTTACTTTCAAAAAGCCATCGCTTTCGCTCTGATTCAGGCAATCTCTCGATTGCATACCGCAACATGGTTCGGGGCATTTGACGCGAATGATTTGCAAGAAAACTCCGCAACAACATGACATCTTTTTTACCTAGTTCCCGGAGCATCCATCCCACAGCTTTGTGAATTAAATCTTCTTTATCTTTCAGTAGTGATTCCGAAATGATGATGGTTGGTTCTAAATCCCCAGCTCGAATCAAGGCAAAGGTAAGGATGATGGAAACACGGCGCTGCCATAGAGATTTTGACTTGGAAAGTTTGATCAGCAGTGGCATTGGATCTTCGACTTCAGTCAGGTAAACACCCATCCAAGGCGCCGAGACATCAACAATGTCCCAATTGTTAATCCGCTCGGCCCGTACTTGTTTCAAATAGAAATCAAAGATCCTTTTTCTATTTTGTGTCTTCTTTGCCGTCTTAAATTGTAAGTTCAGAATAATTGCTGCACATAAGCGTGCTTCATGGAAGGGTGAATTAAATAGTTTTTGAACCTCTGTCAGTTCTAGATTCTGATGCTTTTTAGCTACAGATCTAGTTTGAGGAACTGATCCACCAAGAAATACATCGCCCTCACCGTATTCGCCGGGAGCGGTCTTATAGAAGCGAGCAAGGTCGCTGACTCTGCCTTTCTTGGAAAAACTCTTTAAATCCTCAAGTGCAACTCTGGCGCTCATGCGAGAAATATACCTTTCAACTATTTCCACCCGAATGATCGTTACTATTAGCGTCTGGATGTTGATTGGGGGTTGAGATGATTGAAGCAATTGTTCTTGGAATCATTCAAGGCCTAACCGAATTCCTACCAATTTCATCTAGTGCCCATATTCGAATTTTCGGTGAGTTCATGGATGGGGCTAATGACCCAGGAGCGCGCTTCACTGCGATCACTCAAATTGGTACTGAATTAGCCGTCCTGATCTACTTTAGAAAAGATATTGCCGCAATTCTTCGCTCATGGTTTGAGCAAGTTGTTCAGCGCAAGGAATTAATTGGAGAAGCCAAGTCGCAGGCTCGAATCGGTTGGTTGATCATTATTGGGACGGTTCCAATCGTTGTACTTGGATACCTAGGCAGCGACATCATCGAAAACAATCTTCGTTCACTATGGCTAATTGCAACAACCTTGATCGTCTTTGGCGTGATTCTTGGTTTAGCAGATACCTATGGAAAACGTGAGCGAACTTTAGATCAGTTAACCAATCGTCACGGAATTATGTATGGGCTTGCACAAGCATTGGCTTTGATGCCAGGTGTTTCGCGTTCTGGCGCAACGATAGCTATGGGTCGATTCCTTGGGTACAAACGTGAAGCTGCTCTGCGTTACTCGTTTCTTTTAGCATTGCCCGCAGTTTTCGGCAGTGGGTTTTACCAACTTCAAGGTGCGCTTTCATCCCAAGAAAGCAATGTTTTCTCACTAGCCGAAACCGCTGTCGCTACCGGAATTGCTTTTCTTGTGGGTTATCTAGTTATCGCTTGGTTGCTCAAGTTTGTATCAACTAAGAGCTTCATGCCATTCATCATTTACAGAATCGCCTTGGGAACTCTGCTTTTGATTCTTTTGGGAACAGGTGTCATTTCGGCATGAGCAAGGCGTTAGTAGATAGGCATTTGAAAAAGTTTGAACTCGGACAGCGCCAGATTCTCATTGACTTGCGGGAAATGATCGCAGCAGAGCTTCCCACTGCAACAGAAGTGATTAAGTATGGAATACCGACCTTCATGATCGAAGGCGTGGCAATTCTTGGCTTTGATGGCTACAAAAAGCACAACAGCCTTTTTCCATATAGTGGATCAACCAATTTACTTCTAGCTAAAGAATTAGCTGGCTATGAGCAAACCAAAGGTTCTATTCATTTTGCAGTAGACAAAAGATTTCCAAGGCCACTTTTGAAGAAGATTATTAAAGCTCGAATTAGCCAAATTAACGCGGGCTATCCAAAGCGAACGGGTGAGTACTTAGAATTTTATGGAAATGGAGTCTTAAAAGCCACCGGCAAAATGAAGGCTGACAAACTTCATGGTGATTGGAAATGGTTTAGAAAAGATGGCGTGATCATGCGCTCAGGTAGTTTTAAAAATGGCCAACAAATTGGGGTTTGGATCACTTACGACCAAAAAGGCAAGCCATATAAGAAAACCAATTTCGGTTCTTAGTCCCGATTGGCAAAGAGTTAAAAACACTTCTACGATTGCGCGGTGTTTGAATTCCACAAGTTCCCACTGACTAAGCCATTAGCAGACAAGTTTCGGGAAAACGTTTCTGGTTCAAAAGATGGTCGACCAGACTGGGTGAATTCAATTGGACTCGGAAGTGGCCCTGGTTTATTTGGACCAGACAGTGCGGTGTGGCAAGTACACGGAACTATCGCAACTTTAGTCGGAGGCGTTCGCGCACTTTTGTTACAGGCAGCTCATCCTGCACCTTTAGCAGGAGTCGCCGAACATTCACGATATGAAACAGATCCGCTTGGACGACTTGCTGGAACAACTAGATGGTTAACGGTGACAACTTTTGCCGCAGAAGAAGTTATTGAACGCGAAGCTGCACGTGTCAACGCAATGCATGAGCACGTAAAAGGTGATTTCACCAATAAACAAGGTGGACACCAAAGTTACAAAGCAAAAGATCCCCGCTTTTTGCTTTGGGTACATTGCGCGTTTACGGATTCATTTTTGAAGGCTCACCTTGCACTTGGCTATCCAATCGATCAAGGAGCAGATGCCTACGTTTCCCAATGGAGCAAGAGCGCGATTCCACTTGGTTTAACCAATGCGCCGATGTCAGTTGCAGAGCTTGAGGCAACTCTTGATGATTTCAGAAACAATGATTTGGCACGAGTCGAACGAACTGCAGATGTCGTTCGTTTTATTATGGAGCCACCTTTTGGGGGAGCCGGTAAGTTTTTCTATAAAGTTATATCTAATGCTGCTATTGCAACTCTTGATCCTCGCGAATTAGAGCTGTTGGGATTGAAACCACGTTCGAAAATTTGGCTCCGAGTTTCACGCATAAGCCTTGATATTTTTCTCGCAATTCTTGGACCCGAGCCACCTGCAATGAAAGTCGCTCGCGAACGAATTGCAACTGGCACAATTAAGCCATGACCGCGATCCCAGTTGTAGAACTTTTAACACCTGATCAATGGGAACGTGTACGTGCCATCCGACTGAGAGCACTTGAAGATAGTGGCCATGCCTTTGGTGGCACCTTTGAAGCTGAAAGTGCTGAAGATGAAGCAACCTGGCGTTTAAAGTTTGAAAAGAATGATTTCCTGATTGCATCAGTAGATGGTGTGGATGCAGCTATGCTTTACATAGAAGTCCTTCAGGGAGATTTCGGTGCAACGTGCTGGATCGGTGGCTGCTGGAGCGATCCCAACTTTCGTGGAAAAGGCTTAATGCGGGCAATGTTTACCTATATTGATGGACAAGATAAAGATTGGAAAGTTCAGGGCTTAGGCGTTTGGACAGACAACTTCAGTGCCATTGCGGCATATGAGAATTTAGGTTTTGTAAAGAAGGGCGAAGACACAGCAAGCACTCGCCAGCCCGGCAAGTTCTATCAGCGGATGATCAGAAAGAGCGCGGTTTAAGCGTTTTCTAGTTTGTAGCCAAGGCCACGAATAGTTTGAATCAAAACTGGATTAGCAGGATCTGCTTCTACTTTTGCACGAAGTCGCTTGATGTGAACATCAAGAGTTTTAGTATCTCCGTAATAGTCCCCGCCCCACACACGATCAATTAACTGGGAGCGAGTTAATACACGTCCAGAATTTCGCATCAAGAATTCAAGTAATTCAAACTCCTTTAGCGGCAGAGCAACTGGGTTTCCGCTGACAAAAACTTGATGTTTGCCAGTGTTTAGACGAATTGGGCCAACTTCGAGTAAGTCTTGATCTTGATTGGATCCATCTTCGCTTTGACCTCTACGTAGGACAGCCTTAATTCGTGCGATTAACTCTCGTGATGAATAAGGCTTTGTCACATAATCATCGGCGCCTAATTCAAGACCTACAACCTTGTCGATTTCAGCATCTTTTGCAGTTAACATAATGATGGGAACTTGTGACTGGGTGCGAATTGTTCGACAAACTTCAACTCCTGATACTTCTGGAATCATTAAATCTAAAAGAATAAGGTCGGCTCCATCTGCATTAAACATGTTGATTGCCTGTCGGCCATCTTCGGCAATCGCAGTTTCAAATCCCTCTTTTGTGAGCAAAAAAGCCAAAGCCTCAGAAAAAGATGCTTCATCTTCGACAATTAGAATTCTGGTCATTCTTTATCCCCCAAAGCGCCACTGTATTCTGGCAACATTAATGTGAAAGTACTTCCGACATTTTCGGCGCTCCACACCTTTACATCTCCTCCGTGTTTAGCAGCTACGTGCTTAACTATTGATAAGCCCAAGCCAGTTCCTCCTGTTTGTCGGGACCGTGCAGGATCAACGCGATAAAAACGCTCAAAAATGCGAACTAAATCAGCTTCCGGAATACCGATGCCTTGGTCTGTGATTGAGATTTCCACAATGTGATTTTTGACCCGACTAGTGACTGCGACCTTGGTGTTTTCTGGTGAATAATTGATTGCGTTATCAATTAGATTTTGCAAAGCCATAATCAATTGATCTCTGTCACCCAAAATTTTTGCTTCTGATTCTTCATTAAAATTAACAGTTACTCCGCGATTTTCTGCATTGATCTGGGATTGATCAATTGCTTCTTTCACCAAATAGGCAACCGAAACTTCAGTTGGTTCTTGCAAAGGATCCGAATCTTGTAAGCGAGAAAGATTTATAATCTCCTGAACTAAATCGGTTAAGCGTTTTGCTTCAGATTGCATGCGGGTTGCAAACTTAACAACCGATTCCGGCTCATCCTTGGCTCCAAGAACTGCCTCGCTTAACAGCGACAAAGCGCCAATCGGAGTTTTTAGTTCATGGGAAATATTTGCAACAAAATCTCGACGAACATCATGAATTCTCTGTGCTTCACTTTCATCTGAAATCAACACCAAGACATACTGGTTTTCAGTCAACGGCAGGACATTGACCGTTAATTCATGCTTACCTTCACCGATCGGCCCGCGAGGCAGATCAATACGTCCGGTTTGCTTGGCATTTGAACGTCTTACAACTCGTACTGTTGCAAGCAGCTCCGGATTTTCAAGTCTTCCATCTCGTAAAATTCCCAGTTTCTCGACACCTGATGTTTTAAATGTTGCAATATCACCCGGGGCGAGAATCAATGAGTCGCCATCAAGATTTTCTAAGGTTTGTAGCAGTAATTCGGGCAAAGCGGCTGTGGTTGAAGGTTCGACCACCTGGCGCTTAAAGAGCATGCCGAAACTGTATCGGTTCAAAACCCGAGTTAACCGTCCGTTTACCCTTTAGCTTGCGTATGTTCAGCATGAAGCCCTATGTTTGCGCCATGGCTCTTATCCGCTCCGCATACCAAGATGAATTAGATGGTGTTTCCCAATCCTTGGTTGATCTAACCGGCATGGTCACTGCTTCATTGGTGAAAGCTTCAAAAGCGGTACAGACTGCGGACTTAGCCTTGGCCGAAGAAGTCATCGCATCGGATATCAAGATTGATGATTATCAGCATGAACTAGATGCACGCATCATTGACATCATCGCCCGCCAGCAGCCGGTGGCATCTGACCTTCGAGCCTTGGTGACAGCGATGCGCATGAGCGCAGACCTTGAGCGTATGGGCGACCTTGCACACCACATCGCAAAGGTTGCTCGTCTTCGCCACCCAGAACTCGCAATTCCAGAATCTTTGATTTTGCCGTTTACTGAAATGGGTCACGTTGCAGAAAAGCTATCGATTATGGTTGCAGCGGTGATTACCACCCGCGACACAGAGATGGCGCTGCAGGTTGAAAAGGATGATGATGAGATGGATGACCTTCACAAGAAGGTTATTGCAACGATCATCAAAGATGATTCCGGGCTGTCATTGGAATCGGCAATCGACCTGACTCTGCTTGGCCGCTATTACGAGCGCTATGCAGACCATGCGGTTTCGGTTGCACGTCGCGTGTACTTCTTGGTTACAGGAACTTTCGCTTAATTAAATAACCTGCATATCTCACCCCAAGTGGGGTGATGTCGCCTTGCCTCTCGCACGCTCAGGCATCACCCTTTAACCATGAGCGGCACAGAGATTCTCACCCCAGCGATTGATCGCTCTCGCTTAGTGCCACCTGCGATTCCGGCCACAGCTATTTCTCGTAAACACCTTTTTCACCTATTTGAAACTGATCTGCCCGGTGTCACCGTGGTCGCCGCACCAGCCGGATTTGGAAAGAGTTCCCTGGTTTCTCAATGGGCGCAATCTGTCGAACGTCCAACAATTTGGCTGACGGTAAATCCGCAAGATTCCATGCAAAGTTTTTTCGCACATGTTCTGGAATCAATTCGAATAGTTTTCCCTGGCTTTGCATCCGAGTTTGAAAACGAACCTAGTCCTAATGCTCTTCACAACATTAAGAAACTGACCAAAGCAGTAGCAGAGATAAAAAACGGCATCAATTTTGTACTTAATAACGGAGCAATCGATAACCCAGAAGTCGCAGATTTTTCTCAAGAGCTAATTGATTATCTTCCAGACAATGTTCATTTGGTAATCATTAGGCGAGTTACCCCAACTACATCCCTGGCAAGATATGCAAGTCTTGGAAATCTCAGTCTGATCACAAGTCAGGATTTAAAGTTTTCCCCGGACGAAGTTTCTCGAATCGCTGACCTTAACGGGGCTGATATCGATAATGATCACTCGCGTAGTTTGCTCAAGAAATGTGATGGCTGGCCAGCAGCAGTTCAAATGATTACTCGAGCAATTGCTAGAGGAAATCTAAGTACAAATTTTGAATATGAATCTGGATCAAGCCCGCTTGCAATGCTTGCTCTTGAAACTATCAATTCCCTGAATTCGGAGAACAAATCCAAGATTTCTCGGTTAGTTTTGCTGTCAGAGTTTGATCTTGAAACGGCGGCTATCGTCCTGGGAGAAGACTTTTCGGAAAGCTACATAAATAAACTAGCTACAGATGGCTTATACATGAGCGTTTCTTCGGGCACTAACCGAATCTACAGATTCAATGACATTGTTTTCGAAGTATTGTCTCAACAGAGTTTCATAGATCCCGAAGTAAAAAAGAAGCTACATGAAAAACTTGCCTCACACTTTTGGGACAAACGAGATTACGGAAAAGCCCTAGAACATGTTTTTAAGTCAGGAGACAAGGAAAAGTTTCAAGTTTATTTGGACACCAGTATTCGTCACATGGCGGTCATTGGCCGAGGCGACCAATTAATTAAATGGTCTGAATACTCGGGTGATTCATCACCGAGCGGTGAAATGATGAAGAAGACGATCAGGGTCGTTGGTCACCTTGTGAACCTTGAATTTGAGCGAGCAGAAGCTTTAGCAACAGAGCTCGAAATCATTTCCGAACAAAGCAAGGAACTGGCATTTCTTACTCAACTTACTTCAATGGCTTTTGCTCACATTTACTTCGCGCGGGGAGAGTTCACACGCTCACTTGCGATGATTGACCGAGCCCTGATTACTGATTCTCCTTACAAATCAATTGAAAATACAGATCGCATCGCTTTGCTAAGGCTTAAGGCTGGAATTCACTTTCTTTATGACCAACCAGAAGAAATCAACGAATGTCTTAAGAAAGCTCGAATCCTTTTGAATTCTGGCAATGTAATCAACGCCCCGTATTACATTACTTGCATTACTTCACTTTCATTATGGGCTGAAGGACGTTTTTTTGAAGCCGCCGAGCACGCATCAATTGCGATCAATCAGGCATCGATTACTGGTTATGCATCAATTAGCGCGCCGCTTGATGCATATTTAGTTTTGGCTCGCTGCCAGCTAGAACTTTCCCAATTGGATAAAGCTGTCGAAACATCTACATTGCTTTTTGAGAAATCTTCGGAACTCAGCATCTGGCCTTGGGCGCTAATGGCCGAAGGCACGGCTGCGCGAATCAAGATTACAAAGGGACAAGTTCCCCAAATGATGGAAATTGTTAAGCAACAACGAGAAAGACTTGCCAGTTTAAAGTTTGCACACGAACTAAGTTGGCTAGTTGACATGACAGAAGTCTTTTTACGTTTTGTTCTTGATGATTGGGATCGTGCCGAAGAATTACTTCGCCGCATGCCGAAAATCG
>JACCDP010304524.1_pt1 | contig 14823 bp, 11 predicted proteins | sample 7445841 | NCBI WGS metagenome assembly JACCDP01 (sample SAMN15323441, study PRJNA562643) | freshwater metagenome | isolation source: river surface water | place: USA:Blue River Watershed | collected 2017-08-17 | reverse complement strand
TGCCTGAAGAAAAGGATTACCTCGATACGGTAAATCATGCAGTTTTGCTGCCCAAACTACAACTTATGTAAAGAGAAACCTTAAATTCATTTGGAAAAATTATAATTAGAGAGTGTGTTACATGTAATGGAATTACACCAAAACTTAAAGGATCAAAACCTTTTATGCTTTTACATCAACATGTAGGACAGGTAAGCTAAATTAAGCTAATGGGCTCATGCCCCATTGATAGGTTTGACCTCTTTTCCAATGTGACTTTCTCCTTCTATTTTCTTATTTGTTGTAAGAATTTTTATTAGAGTGTTATTGGTAGTTTCTGCGCCATCTTTATTTATTTCGTGGTTAGGGTTAGAATTAAACACTTTGTCTTTTATTCCTTTACTTTTAGTGGTAAAAGATAAATTAAGAAGTGAAGCAGCAATTAAATATTTTTTAACCCAAACATTAGCATCTATTCTATTTATTTTTGGTTCAACTCTCAATATTTTTGGAGTTGTTGATTCTTTTTTTGGTATACTAGTTTTAATTGCACTTTCTATTAAATTAGGTGCTGCACCTTTTCATAGATGATTAATAAGTGTAGGGGAAGCATGTCCTTGAATTATTCTTTTAATTTTATTGACAATTCAGAAGATTAATCCTCTTTTAATTGTTTGAGGAAGTTCTTGTTCGAATCTAAGTTTATATATACTTATCATTTTTTCATCTATTTTGGTGGGGGGGTTCATGGGACTGGCTCAGACGGACTCACGTTTAATACTAATTTTTTCTTCTATCAATCATGTTGGGTGATTAATAACAAGATTAATCTTTAATTTATGATTGGGTTTAATTTACTTTTTAATTTATTTTTTTATTCTTACCCCAGTTATGAGAATTTTCAAAAGATTTAACGTGACTCATATTAACCAGTTAACTTCTTTAAATCTTAATCTAAAAGTTCAACTAGGTTTATTTATTTCGTTATTGTCTTTAGGGGGATTGCCTCCTTTTTTAGGGTTTTTACCTAAATGAATTGTTCTTCAGTCGGTTATCCAATCTGAATTATTTCTTTTAGGTTTAGGTCTTGTTTTAATAAGTTTGTTTACTTTATATTACTATCTTCGTTTAAGATTTTCAGCTTTAATTTTAAATAGAGTTAAATTTTCTTTTAAGAAGGATTTACAACTTGTTAATTCTTTTTCTTTTGCCCTAATCTGTTTTAGTTTCCTGGGATTGCCAGTAATTTTTATTTTATAGAATTTTAAGTTAAGAAAACTAAAAGCCTTCAAAGCTTTAATTAAGATTTAGTCTTAAATTCTAGTAGGTAGTAATGATGACCCATATTAATAGATTTGCAATCTAAAAGTTTTATTTTAAACTATACTACCCCCCCCCTAGTTTAGGAGAAAAATTCTCGTATTTAGATTTACAATCTAATGCCTAGGCTCGACCACTAAACTAATTGCGACGTTGGTTATTTTCAACTAATCATAAGGATATTGGGACATTGTATTTTATTTTTGGAGTTTGATCAGGAATGGTCGGAACTGCTCTGAGTATACTAATTCGTGCTGAGTTAGGACAATCGGGTAGACTTATTGGTGACGATCAAATTTATAATGTAATTGTTACGGCTCACGCTTTTGTAATAATTTTTTTTATGGTTATACCAATTATAATTGGGGGATTTGGAAACTGGTTAGTTCCTTTGATACTAGGGGCGCCTGACATGGCTTTCCCCCGCTTGAATAATTTAAGTTTTTGATTGCTACCTCCAGCTTTAACTCTCTTACTTGTAGGGGGGGCTGTCGAAAGAGGTGCAGGTACTGGATGAACTGTTTATCCTCCTCTATCGGCAGGTATTGCTCATGCAGGAGCTTCTGTAGATTTGAGAATTTTTTCTTTACATCTTGCAGGGATTTCTTCAATTTTAGGAGCTGTAAACTTCATTACCACTATTATTAATATACGTTCTCAAGGAATAACTCTTGATCGAATTCCCTTATTTGTTTGAGCTGTAGGAATTACTGCTCTTTTATTATTACTTAGTTTACCTGTCTTAGCAGGAGCTATTACTATGCTTCTAACAGATCGGAATTTAAATACTTCTTTTTTTGATCCTGCGGGAGGGGGGGATCCTATTTTATATCAACATCTTTTTTGATTTTTTGGTCATCCTGAGGTTTATATTTTAATTTTACCAGGATTCGGAATAATTTCCCATATTATTAGCCATGAAAGAGGAAAAAAGGAAGCGTTTGGTACCCTAGGAATAATTTATGCCATGTTAGCTATTGGAGTTTTAGGGTTTGTTGTATGAGCTCATCATATATTTACTGTAGGTATAGACGTAGATACTCGAGCATATTTTACTGCAGCGACAATAATTATTGCTGTACCTACAGGTATTAAGATTTTTAGTTGACTAGGAACCCTTCATGGAACTCAATTGGTATTTACCCCTTCTTTACTTTGAGCTGCTGGATTTGTTTTTTTATTTACTGTAGGGGGTTTAACAGGAGTTGTTTTAGCTAACTCGAGAATTGATATTATTCTTCATGATACATATTATGTAGTTGCTCACTTTCATTATGTTCTTTCTATGGGGGCTGTGTTTGCTATTTTTGCTGGGGTGGCTCATTGATTTCCATTATTTACAGGATTGACTCTTCATTCAACATGGTTGAAAATTCATTTTGTTGTAATATTTATTGGAGTAAATCTAACTTTTTTCCCTCAACATTTTTTAGGTTTAGCTGGAATACCTCGTCGATATTCTGATTATCCTGATGCTTATATAGCATGAAATGTTTTATCTTCAATTGGTTCAATAATTTCATTTGTAGCAACTCTAGGTTTCATTTTTATTATTTGGGAAGCCCTCGTTAGTTTCCGCCCAGTAATATTTGCTACTCATATATCTACTTCTATTGAGTGACAGCACTCTTTTCCCCCCGCTGAACATAGTTATAATGAGTTAGTCTATATTTCCCAATTCTAATATGGCAGATAAGTGCAGTAGATTTAAGCTCTACATATGAAAGTGGAAGTCTTTTTATTAGAAAATGGCAACCTGAGCACAAATTGGACTTCAAAATAGAGCTTCCCCTTTAATGGAGCAACTTATTTTTTTTCATGATCATGCATTATTAATTTTAATCCTGATTACTACTTTAGTAGGGTATTTTATAATTAGTCTTATAACTAATAAATTTGTTAATCGTTATTTATTAGATGGTCAAATAATTGAAATTATTTGAACAGTTCTTCCTGCGGTTATTTTAATTATTTTGGCTTTACCTTCTTTACGATTACTTTATCTTATTGATGAGACTACGGAACCTAGAATCACCCTTAAAACTATTGGTCATCAATGATATTGAAGCTATGAATACTCAGATTTTAATAATATTGAATTTGATTCCTATATAATCCCAACTAATTCATTAAATGATTCAGAGTTTCGTCTTTTAGAGGTAGATAATCGAGTAATTTTACCTTACTTAACTCAAATTCGTTTACTTGTTACTGCTGCAGATGTAATTCATTCCTGAACAATTCCTAGACTCGGAATTAAGGCAGATGCTATTCCTGGCCGTCTTAATCAGTTAAATATTTTGTTTAATCGACCTGGTGTATTTTATGGTCAATGTTCAGAAATTTGTGGGGCTAATCATAGTTTCATACCTATTAGTGTAGAAGCAATTAACCCCCAGGATTTTCTTACTTGAGTTAAGCAATATTCATCAAATAGCTTAAAGTAAGCAAGAGCCTCTTAAGCTTAGCTATGCCAGGTAACGTTTGGCTTTGATGGAGAGATTAATTAAAAAAATAATATAAGCTTGTCATGCTTAACTTACTAGTTTCTAGTATCTCTTTGTGCCACAAATTTGACCCATAAACTGACTTGCTCTTTTAGCATTATTTATTTTAACATTTGTATTTTTTATTTGTTTTATTTATTTTAGTGATACTCAGGTAAATAGCTACTCTAAGGTTTCGATGGAAGCAAAAACTTCTAACCTTAACAATTTAAACTGAAAATGATAGCAAATCTATTTTCGATTTTTGATCCTGTAGCCTCTTTTAATCTTCCTTTAAATTGACTAGCTTCTTTTTTTGGATTATTCATTTTACCTTGAATATATTGAATTCAGTCAAATCGTCATAGAAAGCTATTTCAATTAGTTAGTTCTCAATTGCATAGAGAGTTTAAAACTTTAGTTGGACCTTCTGCATCTCAAGGACATACTATATTATTTATTTCTTTATTTATACTCATTTTATTTAATAATCTTTTAGGCTTGGCTCCTTATGTATTTACAGCTTCTAGTCACTTAGCAATGACACTAAGTCTAGCTTTTCCTTTATGGTTAGCATTTATGATTTATGGTTGATTTAATCATACTCGTCACATATTAGCCCATCTAGTTCCTTTAGGAACCCCAGGTGCTCTGATACCTTTTATAGTACTTATTGAAACTACAAGAAATGTTATTCGTCCGGGTACTCTTGCTGTTCGATTAGCCGCGAATATAATTGCAGGTCATCTACTTTTAGTTCTCTTAGGTAATCAGGGACCATCTATTGCATCTTCTCTTTTATCTTTTTTACTAATTACACAAATTCTTTTACTTACCCTGGAAAGAGCAGTTGCTGTTATTCAATCTTATGTATTTGCTGTTTTAGCTACGCTCTATTCTAGAGAAGTCGTTTAAAAAAAATGTCAAATTATATAAATCATCCTTTTCACCTTGTAGATAAAAGCCCCTGGCCTCTTCTTAGCGCTTTTAGAGTAATAATGTTGGTCTCAGGTACAGCTAAGTGATTTCATACTTTTAATATAGATTTAATATTACTAGGACTTCTTACAACAACTCTAATCATAATACAATGATGACGAGACGTAGTTCGAGAAGGAACTTACCAAGGCTTACATACAGGTATAGTAGGTGTAGGTTTACGTTGGGGAATAATTTTATTTATTACTTCGGAAGTTCTTTTTTTTGTTTCTTTTTTTTGAGCTTTTTTCCACAGAAGTCTTGCCCCAGCAGTAGAAATTGGTAGAGCTTGACCTCCCGCAGGAATCAAACCTTTTAATCCTTTTCAAATTCCTCTTTTAAATACTGCAATTCTTCTAGCTTCAGGGGTGACTGTAACTTGGGCTCATCATGCAATTATAGAGAATAATCATACTCAGGGTATTCAAGGATTATTTTTAACGGTATTTTTAGGACTTTATTTTACTTCTTTACAAGCACTTGAGTACTATGAAGCTCCTTTTTCTATTGCGGATGCTGTTTATGGCTCGACATTTTTTATGGCAACAGGGTTTCATGGATTACATGTAATTATTGGGACACTATTTCTACTAGTATGTCTTGTTCGTCATAATTTGAATCATTTTTCTAGAACTCATCATTTCGGATTTGAAGCTGCCGCCTGATATTGACATTTTGTTGATGTAGTTTGACTTTTTTTATTCATTTCAATTTATTGATGAGGTAACTATCTTTTTAATATAATAAGTATATTTGACTTCCAATCAAAATGTCCATTTTATGGAAAAGATAATCATTCTTTTAACTCTTTTTTGTTTCTTAGTATTTCTTATTACTTGTATTGTAATACTTTTATCTTTGGTTCTGGCAAAAAAAAATTTTTTAAGCCGAGAAAAAGCCTCTCCTTTTGAATGTGGGTTTGATAGAAATTGTAATCATCGTTTACCTTTTTCTTTACGATTTTTTTTAATTACAATTATTTTTTTAATTTTTGATGTAGAAATTGTTATACTTCTACCTTCAATTGTTACCTTAGTAAATTCTTCAATTACTAATTGAAGAATTGTATATATAGTATTCTTACTAATTTTATTAGGCGGAGTTTTTCATGAATGAAATCAAGGAGCCTTAAATTGATCCCTCTAATCAGGGTTGTAGTTAACTATAATATTTGATTTGCATTCAAAAGGTGTCTTTTTAGACCTTCCTTAGAGTCTGAAGTAAAAATTTACATTTAGTTTCGGCCTAAAAATTGACTTGTCAGGTCCAGACTTTTTAGTTGAAGCTAAAGTTAGAAGCACTTCACTGTTAATGGAGTTTAGAAAATTTATTTTCCAACTAAGGAAGCAAAAGTCAGAGAAGAGCTGCTAACTCTAACTCTAAGCGGTTTGATTCCGTTTGTGTTTCTGCAGTTATAGTATAAAAATTACTTTACATTTTCATTGTAAAAATGAGGAAATTTCTCTAACAGCTGTCCTTAAAACAAAGTTTATACTAGCATCTTCAGTGCTATGCTTTAATTTTAAGCTATAAGAACAATTAATAAAGATAAAACCAAGAAAAATTCATATCACAAATACTACAAAATGAGTCTTTAGAGTATTATTTTGAATTTTTGTAAGAAGGGGATTTAAGTTAGAAGAATAACGATAAGTGCAAGATGTAACTAAGTATTCTAATCAACCCTGGTCAAAAGTCTTAAGAAAATTTTCTCCTCTCTTTAGAGGTGTAGAAGATGAGAGTTGACCTCTTAAATTTGGTAAGAATCATATTCTTCCAAGAAAAAATAAGAGAGGGTTAGATATAGATCTAAGATTCAAGTTGAAATTACATATTCTTAAAGTAGAAATAATTGAAAAAGAAATTATTATCAGTGCCCCCATTTTTAAAATTGTAGGCAAAAAAATCAAGCTGGGAGAAGAAATTAGAAGCCAGCTTAGAGTAGGGCCTGATACTAAAGATACTGCAGATAAAAAAATAACGGGACTAACTAAAATGTAATCTTCATCACAAGATGCATGTAATGAATAAGATCCAATAAAGTTAACAAATCTTCTAAAAGCCAAACGGATCGAATAAACTACAGTCAACCCTAAAGAAATAAATATCATGAAAATAATAAATATATTTCACGATGATTGGCAGGCAAGCTCGACAATTAAATCTTTTGAATAAAATCCAGATATAAATGGAATCCCGCATAATGAGAGATTTGCTAGATTCAAACAAACACCGACTAAAGGGTAATTGAGAGAAAGACTCCCATAGATACGGATATCTTGAGATCCTCCTACCCCATGAATTAAAATTCCTGCACAAAGAAATAAGAGAGCTTTAAATAAAGCGTGAGTAACTAAATGAAAGAATGCTACTCTATAGAGACCAAGAGAAATAGAAAATATTATTATCCCTAGTTGTCTCAGTGTAGAAAGTGCAATAATTTTTTTTAAGTCAAATTCAAACACAGCTACAATTCCTGATATAAATATTGTTATTGTAGAGATAAAAAGAAGAACTGGAGACCAAGTTTGTTCAAGTAAGTAAGAAAATCGAATAAGTAAATATACTCCAGCAGTGACTAAAGTTGAAGAATGGACTAAAGCAGAAACCGGAGTAGGTGCTGCTATAGCAGCAGGTAGTCAAGCCGAAAAAGGGATCTGAGCTCTTTTTGTTATTGCGGCTGCTATTATAAGAAAAGGCAATCAAATATTATCTGAAAAGAATTCAATCTGATTTCAAACTGTAAAATTAAAATCTCCGATTAGGCTAAATCAAGCAATGGATAAAAGAACACATACATCCCCCACTCGATTTCTTAAAACAGTAAGTATTCCAGCACTGCTTGATTTTTTTGTAGGGTAATAAACAACTAGACAATAAGAGATTAATCCCAACCCATCTCACCCCAAAAGGACTCTTAAAATATTTGGTCTTAAAATTAAGAAAATTATAGAAATTACGAACCCGAATACTAAATAAATGAATCGGTCAGCATCTTTATCTGAACTTATATAGCTTATTCTGTACCAAACTACTCTTGAAGAAATACAAAATACTACACTTATGAATAAACATGATATGTAATCAAAAAGAAGAGTTATTCTCAAAGACAATGTATTTCCTCCAATTACCCATTCTAAGAAAATAGTCTTAGAGTTTAAAATAAGAAATAGACTTATTATAAAAGTAATAATTATTATATTAAATAAAAAAAAAGAAATTTTTTGATACAAGTTCTTAGACACGATTGAAGGTAAATTTTACATCTTAGATGCCACAAATCTAAATTTTTTTTAAACTACATCAATTAAGAAAATATATTCACAAGCACAGGAAGGAATAGGATAAAAGGAGTGAAATGAAAAAAAAGGACTAAATGTTCACGATAAAAAGCATCTACTATAAATGTTATCGATGATAACTTATTTCCATGCTGAGTAGAAATGAATAAGTAAAGATTATAGGCTCCTGCTAAAAAAGATAAAACTCCTACTAAAATGGCAGTTAGTCTTATTCATCTTATAGAAGAAATAAAAATATAAATTTCCCCAGCTAAACTCGGAGTAGGGGGAGCAGCCATATTTCTAATTCTGAAAATGAATCACCATAAGGATATAAGTGGTATAATTGTAATTATTCTTCGGAGTAAAATTAATCTTCGTGTGCCTGATCGCTCATAAATTATTCCTACTAAACTGAATAACCCCGAAGAGCAAAGGCCATGGGCAATTATAATAATAATAGCTCCTGCCAAGGCCATGAAAGAGTTTAAGCAAAGGCCTACTATTACTAAAGCCATATGAGCAATTGACGAATAAGCAACAAGAGATTTACAATCAGTCTGACGGATGCAAATAAAAGAGGCCACAATTCCCCCTAAAATTGCCAAAGAGATTAGTCATGACGAATATGTAAAAAGGTCAAATTGAAGAAAAGGTAAAATTCGAATTAAACCATACCCTCCTAATTTTAAAAGAATACCTGCAAGGATTATAGATCCTGCTACGGGTGCTTCTACGTGAGCTTTTGGTAATCATAAATGGCCAATATAGACAGGTATTTTTACTAAAAAAGCTGTAATTATACAAAAAAAAAGCACTCAATTTAAAAAACTCGAAAATGAGAGTAAGTTAAAATCCAAAGTCTGATCAAAAAAATCTACCCATAAAATCCCGAGGAGTAAAGGTAAAGATGCCGCTAGCGTATAGAACAATAAAAAATAAGAGGCAGTAATTCGCTCAGGCTGATATCCCCAACCTATAATTAACAAAAAAATCGGAATTAAAGTGCTTTCAAAACTGATATAATAAATAAGTAGATTAGAAGTTGAAAATCTTAATAGAAGGAAAAATAGCATAAATGTGCAGAAAAATAAAAATATTTTTGGAAAATTCTTAGAAAATTTGATATAAAATCTTATAAGAAATATTAACGAAGTAATTCATAATGATAAACCCCCTAATAAAAAAGCTACATTATCAATCTGAATTAAGTCGATTATTCCCAGATTATAATTTCCCATAACTAATATTCATAAAAATGTTGAAATTATTCTTAACCCAATTACAAGAGATCACTCCCCAAACACTAACGGTAATAATAAATATATCAATCCAAACTTTAACATTAACAATTTAAGAAATTTAGAGAGTTAAATTTATCTCCTCCAAAAGAACGAACGATAAGAATTAGTAAGGATAAACCTAAAGCTCCCTCACAAGCAGTTAGAGTTAAAAAAACTAAAACAAAAGTAGAGAAATTAATAAATCTGGCAGATACAAAGTAAAATAAAGAAAATAAGAAAAGTATTAAACCTTCTAGGCTTAATAAAGTAGCTAAAAGATGTTTACGTTTAGAAATAAAACTAAATAAAAAAATTGCTAAACCTGTTGATAGAAATACACTTAAAGGATGGAGTAAGTAGGGAACAAATCTCACTTATCTTAATACCTGTCTTAATAGTTTAAATTAAAACTCTGGTCTTGTAAGCCAGAAATAACGTCAGTTTTAAGGCATCAAAAAGATAGAATTCTATATCGTAAACTCCCAAAGTTTATATTTTTTTTAAACTACTTTTTGATATTTTTATTCAATCTTTTTTCTTGATTCTTGGTTTAAGTTTAATCTTACTATTTCCTCTTTTAAGTCATCCTTTAAGTATAGGATTAAGAATTCTTTTACTTACTGTAATTGTAGCAGTAACAATAGGTTTAATAACTTCAAATCTATGGTTATCTTACGTGCTTATTTTAGTACTTTTAGGAGGTCTTTTAGTAATTTTTATTTATGTTTCACTACTGGCACCAAACGAATTATTTGAATTTAAGTTTAACTATGTAAGCTGATTAGTTACTTTTACCCTATTCTTTTGAAGATTTATTTTAAATTTAGGAATTGAAGGAAATAAATTAAATAGAACATCTAACTGTCTTAATAGCTTAGATACAAATGAGTTATCCTGATTATCAAGTCTTTACTCCTGGGACCTTTCTATTCTTACGATGTTTCTTGTCTTGTATTTATTTTTAACCTTAATTGTGGTTGTCTCAATTACCAAAAATGATTTCTCTTCTCTACGAAGCTCAAATTAATGGCAACGCTACGAACTACTCATCCTTTAATTAAAATTATAAATAACGCTTTAGTAGACTTACCTGCTCCAGCGAATATCTCATCATGATGGAATTTTGGGTCTCTCCTAGGACTATGTTTAGTTACTCAGATTGCTACTGGTCTCTTTTTGGCTATACATTATACTCCTCATGTAGATATAGCATTTTCCAGAGTAGTCCATATTGTTCGAGATGTTAATTATGGGTGGCTTCTTCGAACTATTCATGCAAATGGAGCTTCATTTTTCTTTATTTGTCTTTACCTACATGTTGGTCGAGGTATATATTATGGCTCTTACCTCTTTGCTCTAACATGATTTTCTGGTATTGCACTTTTACTCTTAACGATAGGAGCAGCTTTCATAGGATACGTCCTTCCTTGGGGGCAAATATCATTTTGAGGGGCGACTGTAATTACTAACTTACTTTCCGCTGTACCTTATGTAGGAGACCTAATTGTCCAATGAGTATGAGGAGGATTTGCGGTAGATAATGCTACTCTTAATCGGTTTTTTACTTTCCATTTTCTGATTCCTTTTATTATTGCCGCGGTTATAATAATTCATCTGCTTTTTCTTCATCAAACTGGATCAAATAACCCTCTTGGTGTTAAAAGAGAAACTGATAAAATCCCCTTTCATCCGTATTTTACAATTAAAGATCTTGTGGGGTTTTTAGTAATACTAATATGTCTAGTTCTTCTAACCCTCTTGTCGCCTAATTTATTAGGGGACCCTGAAAACTTTAATCCAGCCAATCCTCTAGTTACCCCCGTTCATATTCAGCCAGAATGATATTTTTTATTTGCCTATGCTATTTTACGTTCTATTCCTAATAAGCTAGGAGGAGTTATTGCTTTACTACTATCTATTCTTATTTTAGCTATTTTACCTTTCTGGCATAAGAGAAACTTCCGGGGTTTAAGATTTTACCCTTTAAATAAGTTCCTCTTTTGATTTATGGTGGGAACTGTTTTTATTTTGACATGAATTGGAGCTAAGCCCGTTGAAGACCCTTATGTATTTATTGGCCAACTGTTTACTGTAATTTATTTTGGTTATTTCTTACTTTCTCCATTTGTTTTAAAATTCTGAGACACTCTCTTAAAGTAGATTGTTTAACCTAAAGTAAGGTTCTTGTTTTGAAAACAAGATATAAAAGTTTAAATCTTTTAACATTCTTTAAAAATTATTTAACACAAAATTAAAATTATAATTCCCCCCACCAAAATCAAGTAGATTAGAGAGAATGGCAAGAAACATTTTCAGGCCAAATATATTAACTTGTCATATCGAAATCGAGGAAGTGTACCTCGAACTCAAACAAATAAAAAAGAGACCACTAAAAATCCAGGAATTAAATTTCAATTTCTAACCCCTCCCAGAAAAATAACTACAAATAAAAAAGATATAAAAAGAATTCTAGTATACTCCGCTAATATGATTAAAGCAAATCCCCCACTTCTGTACTCCGTATTGTAGCCTGAGACCAGTTCTGATTCCCCTTCAGCAAAATCAAAAGGAGTACGATTAGTTTCTGCCAAACAAGAAATGAACCAAATTAAAGATCTAGCAGGAAACAAAAATACAAATCATATCCCATTTTGGAAAAACGAAAATAAATTTCATTCAAGCCCCAATGTTACAATAAGAGGGGAAATCAGGATAAGAACCAAACTTACTTCATAAGAAATAGTTTGAGCTACCCCACGAAGAGCTCCGAATAAAGAGTACTTTGAATTAGATCTCCAACCCGCTGCCAAAAGACTATAAACTCCTATCCCTACGCAACATAAGAAAAAAAGCACTCTTATATTAAATGAAACTAAATTAAAATTAGAGGGAATTCTTGTTCAAACATATAAAGATAAACCTAAACTAAATATTGGTGCAATAATAAAAGGTAAATAATTAGAATATGTAGGAGGAAGATGTTCCTTAGTAAATAATTTAATAGCATCTGCGAAAGGTTGCAAAATTCCCCCTAAGCCAACTTTATTGGGCCCCTTTCGTAACTGAATGTACCCTAAAAGCTTTCGCTCAAAAAGAGTAAAAAAAGCGACCCCCACTAATACACAAATTACTGTTAAAAGAAGTATTACAAATTGTATCATAATCAGCCATGGGACTATCACCCACATAAGTAGATCCTAAATCTAATACATTATCTGTCAGACTGACACTTTTCTCTTAAAATTAATTTAATTCTTGATTTAAAAAATTGATTTTAGCTTTATGATCCTTTCGTACTAAAAAAGCTATTTTTAATTTGGGGATAGAAACCAACCTGGCTTACGCCGGTTTGAACTCAGATCATGTAAGAGTTTAAAAGTCGAACAGACTTTCCAGCAAAACTTCTGCACCTTGCTAACTTCTTAATCCAACATCGAGGTCGCAAACCTTTTTATCGATATGAACTCTCTAAAAAGATTACGCTGTTATCCCTAGGGTAACTTAGTCTTTTAATCTCACTTTAAGGATCAATATTTCAAATATATTTGTTAAATAAAAAGAGTGATATTTTTTACTCTCTGTCGCCCCAACAAAATTTAATAAACAAATTAATTATCTTAAATAAATTCAATAAGTAAATTAAATAAAGCTCCAAAGGGTCTGATCGTCCTCCAAAACAATCTAAGCTTTTTCACTTAGAAATGAAATTCAATAATTTCACTAGAGACAGCTATTTTCTCGTCTCACCATTCATACCAGCCTTCAATTAAAAGACTAATGATTATGCTACCTTAGCACAGTCAAAATACTGCGGCTATTTACTAAAAGCATTGAGCAGGCGGTACTTTTCATCTTACGAAAAGAGATGTTTTTGATAAACATGCGGAAAATTTGTTTGCCGAGTTCCTTTAATGAATCTAGTCCACTAAAACTTTCACCTTTATTAAAAATTTTATTAAACAAATAAGTCTACTAATTTTAGCATTTTTTCTTAAAAAATATTATTATTTTTATTATTTCGATATAAAAGTAAGGATACAAAAATATTATTAATTTCAATGTAAATTATAACAAACTTTATATTTTAAGACCATTATTAAACCTTAATTCATTAAAGATATCTATAAATCCTATACATGTTATTATAGGAGCTCATCCCCCTACAACTTACTTAAGATTTTTTAACTCAACTAACAAAAAAGTCTTATTAAAATCTTAACTAAATTAAATTTATTTCTCGAAAAACCAGATATAGTAGTCTCGTTTGGCCTTTCACCCTACAAAAAAATTATTAAAAATTATGCTACATTTACTAGACTTTCTTTGTAACTCGACTACATTCGGGATCCTTTAATTTTAAAATCATTTTACTAAACCCTGATACACAAGGTACGATTAATTGTATCTTCTTTTTTAAAATTGAATTTTCCTTCAACATTCCTTTACAGTACTTTCCTCTATTAAAGTAAATATTTATTCTTTAACTAATACTAAAAAATTTTAATTGTAAATACAAGATGTTTCTCTTACCTAAAATTCTTAAGTGAAAATTTTAATGAGAACTGATTTGCACAGGTATCTATTCAATGTAAATGAATTGCTTAACTAGTCAAGCTCCACATCATTTCTAGATACACTTTCCAGTACATCTACTTTGTTACGACTTATCTCCTCTTAAGAGGAGAGTGACGGGCGATATGTACACATTTTATTACCTTATTCAACCATTTATACTTAAAATAGTTTACTAATAAATCCACCTTCAATTATTTAAAAAATAAAAATCCGTTTTTTTAATTTAAATTGTAGCTCATCACTACCTCTCTATAAACTGCACCTTGACCTGAAGTCAAAAAATTATTTTAATTGAAAACATCCTTTTGGAGTAATCTGACAACGGAGGTATACAAGCTAAACAAAAAGAGGAAAGATTAAACGAGGATTATCGATTACAGGACAAGCTCCTCTATTTGGATAAAATGCCGCCAAAATCTTTGGGTTTGAAGAATAACTTTTACTACCCTTGTTTACATAATAAGGAATAGCAGGGTATCTAATCCTGGTTTTTAATCCAAATTTTTTAGTTCCTATAAATTTTTAAAGGATATTTAAAATTTTATATAGATTTCACTCATAAAAAACAAATAATTTACTTTAAGAAATTTAGTTGTTAGCTAATTTTAACAGTAATCTTTACTTAAATTCTTCGTCTAACCGCGACGGCTGGCACGATTTTGGTCAATTTTAAAGATTTAACTAGGTCCATCTTTAGATGTTTCCTAAAATTATCTACTACATTTGTCATCTTAAATTCACTTGTTAATATATAGATTTAACCTAAAGCAAAGACTAAGCCAGATTCAAACTTTTTACATGTAACACACTCTCTAATTATAATTTTTCCAAATGAATTTAAGGTTTCTCTTTACATAAGTTGTAGTTTGGGCAGCAAAACTGCATGATTTACCGTATCGAGGTAATCCTTTTCTTCAGGCA
>JACCDP010287291.1_pt1 | contig 14824 bp, 15 predicted proteins | sample 7445841 | NCBI WGS metagenome assembly JACCDP01 (sample SAMN15323441, study PRJNA562643) | freshwater metagenome | isolation source: river surface water | place: USA:Blue River Watershed | collected 2017-08-17 | reverse complement strand
GGGCAGCCTGCGACTACGGCTACGGCTACGGATACGGCGACGGCTGCGGCTACGGCGGCTACGGCGACGGCTACGGCTACGGCGACGGCGACGACGACGGCGGCGGCTACGGCTACGGCTGCGGCTACGGCTCCGTCAACAGAAACGCGCGGCGTATACGCGCCCTTACGCGCACATAGGGAGAAGTTATGAGCGACATTGTGGAGAGATTACGCGACGCCCGCAACTGGCTAAACAACGGTTATTGCTGCGGACAGAAAGATAGCGATGACACATGCGCTGCGCCTGCTTGCCTCTTTGGTGAGTCACTCAAGGAATTTTATGCTGCCGCCGACGAGATCGAGCGGCTGCGCGATCTTGTGCAATTAGCGTTCGGGCTGCTGTGGGCAGACCGCCCGAATGAGGCGCGTCGTCATCTGTCGGACGCGCTGACGCAAGAGCAGAAAGGCAAGGGAATCGCTGCCGCTCGGGCTGGCCAGAAATACGCTAGCGACGAAACGCCCATACCGTCGCCAGTCGCAAAAGCCATCGAGGCGCTGGAATACGCAGCGAAAGACTATCAATGGCGTGCAGACGATACAGATGACCATGGTTGGATCAAGTATTCGGCTGCCGCTGTGATGTTGAGACATTGGGCGGCTGGTCTTGGAAAGGACGATACATGAGCAACGATATAACGATTGTTCCACCACTGATTGAGTCATGGACGTTTAAGCTGTCGCAATATCGGTGCGACGTTCATGGCGAGCATTCAGCAATGGTTCACATCAGAGCGGTATCGGACCAGCGCATCGAGACGCGTCGATACTGCATGTTCTGTGTGATTGATTTCTTGGACGCAATGGGCCTGAAGGAAATGACACCTGATTCTATTGCGCAGGAAGGCAAGCCGTGACCCATTGGACCCACCGCTTCCTCGCCCTCGCCGCGCACATAGCCCAGTGGAGCAAAGACCCGAGCACACAGGTCGGCGCCGTCGCTGTCAGCCCTGCCCGCGCGATCGTCGAAACCGGCTACAACGGGCTGCCGCGTGGCGTGACAGACCACCCGGACCGTATGGAACGGCCCGCCAAGTATCTCTGGACCGCTCATGCGGAAGAGAACCTCGTCGCCCACGCGGCGCGCGAGCGACTGCAAGGGACCACCGTCTACGTGACGCATATGTGTTGCTCGTCCTGCGCGCGCATGCTGATTAACGCTGGCGTGTCGCGCATCGTCGTCGGCGGCGGTAAGACGAGTATGCCGCCTGAACAGTTCCAAGCGGCCCTGCAAATGTTTTGCGAGGCGGGCGTCGAGCTGTCGGTGACTGATTGATGTGGGACTTGATAACCGCCGTCCTGAATCTTTGGGGCGGCGCTTTCATGCTAGGCGTAGCCGCCAACAAAAAACCCCCAGAGTGATCCGGGGGTTTTCTTTTACGCCTTGCGGAGGTTCACCACGTTGGGCGCGGGCGGTTCCTCGACCATGCGCCGCAAGTCCGACTTGCTATAGCGTTCCGCCACGTCAGGAGCGGCAAACGTGTGCTTCTTTGTCAAATGCTCGCCCGAGGCGATCCGGCCCACGTCAACCCATCCAGCTTCCTTGAGCGCGTGCAAGAGCGCCGCTTGCGGAATTTTGACGCCAGAAGGGGCAAGCGAGGCCACACGGTCGCACAGCGCGTGGAACGGCGAGGCGACGACGCCCCGCGCAAAGTCTCCCTGACGCAAACGGATCATGTCGACGAGGAAACTCTCGGCCATGCTCATGCTATGCTCGACAAGGTTCATTTTAAACTCGGTCACGAGCGGCGTCGCCGCCGGGCCGAACTTTGACACGTCGCGGGCATACAGCCAGACGGCGATCTTCTCAAAGCCACCCTCCTTCTTGTACCAGTCCCACATGCGGTCTGAATCAGCTTTTGTCATGCGCGGCGCGTGAGACCAGATGCAGAACCAACGCCGGTCCTGCGACGGGAGCGAGATCGGCACCGGATCGTTTGTGAACGCCAGCACCATCATCCGGTTGAGCATGGTGTAGGGGTGCAGACCCTTGCGGTTGATCGACAGCGTTTCCGGCGGGGCGGCGATGATCGGCTTGAGCTTGTTCGCCAGCGCCCGGCGCTCTCGCGCCTCCGGCTCGCGCAGCTCGTTCAAGATCAGGATTTCGCTCTCAAACTGATAGCCCCACTGCGAGGACAGCCCTTCGTTGTCGATCAGACCGCGGTTACGCGCGTCGGGGCCGCAGACGGCCCATATCAGCGGAGCCCACATAGTGTCCTTGCCGCAACCCTCGTCGCCGCCGTGCAGCACCGCGTGGTTGATCTTGATGCGCGGGTTTTGAAGCTTGAACGCCATGACGTCGAGGCAGTGGTTTAGCTCCGCCTCGTCCGGCACCAGCTTGCGGCAATGATTGAGCCACAGCGACACGTCACCCGGCGCGACGCCGCGCACGTCAGGCCGTGCGTCGCGCCACCGGTTCGCGAATACCTCGCCGTCCTTAGCGACCAGAACGTCGTCGCCCGCCGCGTAGGTGATGCCCGTCAGCGCCCGCCCGCCGAGCGCCTGCCGGTTCTCGTCGTAGCAGACGCTCGCCTCGATGCGCCGCCCGCCGTGGATCGACTGGCAGGGAATGTGCCGGTAGAGCGCGTTGAACGTCCCCCGCGTCAGCTCCCTGCGCTCGACCAGATCGAAATACGCGTCGTCGTCCATGACGTAGGCGTAGCGCGTGTGCCATTCCCTGCGCTCGACCCGGCCCGCCTCTCGGCGATCGACCTCCGCAATGACCCGCGCCGTCTCGTCGGGGAACGATTCGGTCGGCGTTAGCTTGGCAAGCGTCTCCTCCATGCGGGCCGCCAGCAGGTCGTCGCGCAGGCCCGGCGTCACCTGTGGGCCGCCCTCGTCGCAAACCCACTGGAGGTAGGCGCGGCTGTCGAGATGCTGGCAGTGACCGTGGTAGCAGCAGAACGACCGGTCCAGCGGCTTGTAGCGGGCGGCGATGCTGCCATCCGTGTGTTCGGCGTGGTTCGGGCAAACGACCGACAGCCAGCCCTCCGGGTTGATGTTGGACAGCACCAGACCGTGCTCGTTCAGCCATTGCAGGACGCTATCCTTGCCAGTGTCGCGCAGCCGAAACGCCACGCCGCTGGCGGTGTCGGCCTCCGCTGGCGTGACGCCTAACGCCGCGCAGATGTCAGATAAGGTGTATTCGCGTCCGGGGTAAAACTCGACCAGCCGCGAGGCAAACCGGGCGCGTCCGGGCTTGAGGTTGACGGAGCCGGGGATGCGGAAGTTGCGGACGCAATTGGTCGCGCCCGGATCGGTGAAGCCCGCGTCAGCGATGGCCTTGATCGCCGCCGTAAACTCGCCCTTGGTCGGCTGTTCGCTGAACGCGTAGCCCCACTGAAAGGTTTCCGGCGACGTTTCCATAATCCACGTCGGCGCAAGCGGCGGCGTCTTCGCCTTGGTCCCGACGTCATCCAGCATCATGGCGAGGACGAATTCGCAATTTGCCGCGCTGGCCGACAGCCTACCATCCTCGAAACGGTCGATGATAAACGATCCCGTGTTGAGATACCAAGCCTCGCCTTCGGCGCGGCGCTTCGATGGTAGTTGCGGGATGTATGTGTATTTGAGCGATCCGTCCTTGTGCCGCGCAGGTTTCCCGTCGCGCAGCGCGAGCTTCTGGCGCACGATGAGCGCCGTTTCGCCTTGTTCCGCCAATCCAGCGATGTAGTCCACGAAATCCATTACTTGCCCCTTGTTCACTTCCCGTAACGTGTCATGACCGCGCTCTCTGCGCCAAGGGGCAACCCCTCGGCCCACGTCGGCGGCGTGACCATGATCTCTTTCATGCGGGCGCTGGCGGCCTCGACCGCCGCTTCGTCGCATTCCGCAATGATCTCGTCGTGAATATGCGCCGTCACATGAAACCCCTCCGCGTCCAGACGCCTTAGCGAATGGCGCAGGATGTCATGCGCCGTCGCTTGCGTGACGTTCTCGCACGCCAGACCCGGCCACAACCGACCGCGCGGCCATTCCTTCGCATCCGCGCGCGGCTTCCATGACGCCTTGGCGTAGCTGACGCCGCCATCGTCGTCGAAACGGGCGTAAGGATAGCAGAGAACCCGACCTGACGGCAGCACGTACCAAAGGTGGACCCCATCGAACAGGTAGGTGACGCGCCCGGCGCTGAACTCGTGGCCCTTGTTGCGCATGGCGCGCAGGTAAGCCCGCTCCAGATCGGACCAGAAGCGCGGCCCCCACGGGTTCGCCGCCCGCCACGCCTGCACCATCCGCCGCGCCTCGGGCTCGGGCAGGTTCAGGCCGTAGACGCGGCCCATCGCGGCGAAGGCCCCGACGCCGCCCGCGAACCCACACGCAAGCTCCTGCACCTTGCCAATCTGGCGCTGGTCGCCGGTCACGTCGTCGAACGACACGCGGAACGTCGCCGCCGCGTTGACCTTGTAGACGTCAAGGTTGTCGCGAAACAGCGCCAGCTTTTCGTCTCCGTAGCCCGACAGCCACGGGTTAACGCGCGCCTCAATGGACGACCAATCGTAAACCACCAGCTTGCGCCCCTTGGCGGGCACAACCGCTGGGCGCAGCATCGACTTGAGAACGTCGGTGACGCGGCGGCCAAACTCGGGCACGATCTTATGGCCGCGCACCATCGCTTGCCGGACTAGTTCAGCGTCCTTAGCGCACTTGCGCGGGAAATTCTGAAGCTGAAGTCCATAACTTGAAGCACGACCTGTTGCTGATCCGCCAGCAAAGACAAGCGCCCCTCTAACTCGCCTATCATCGCGGTCAGCAAGCGAAGCTGCGCGTTGGAACTTTGCAACGGACGACGCCCATAGGTCGTCTGCACATTGTATGACATCCGCGACGTGGGCCGGTACTTCATCAGGGTTTTCCTCTGCAAGCGCCAGCAGGTTGCCGCGCACCGTCTTGTCAATCGAAACTTTCTTCTCGCCGTCCTTGTACGCTGTCATCAGCTCCAGCGCTTGCGGCCCGACGCGCTCGCGCACCCACTCCCGCATCCGGGGGCTGCGCACGCTCGTGATCTCGCCCCTGGTGATCTCGCGGACGTCGCGCTCAATCTCGACCAGTTCCGCCGCTGCGTAGCGCACGGCGGCATGGCACAGCTCGACGTCCACGCCGACGCCCCGGTCGTTGATGCGCTCGTTAACGTGATAGTCAAGCAGCTCGTCATCCGACAGGTCGCGCATTGACCGGCTAACGGCGCGCATGGCTCTGACGTCCATCTCGCAATAGCGGATCATCTCGGCCATCAGCGCCGCATCTTCGCGGAAGGAGCCGTCCGCTTGCGGGATCGACAGCGCGCGGATGAGCTGCGCCCCGCGATGGTCCTTGCGCATCGACACGCCAGCGAACCGTCCCACGTCCTCCAGCGAGCCCGGCGCGCAGTTGGCGCGGGCCTGCGAGGCGGTGCAGTAGAATTGTTCCAGCTTGGGCTCGTCGAACCCGTGATCGGGCGCAAGGACGAACCAAAAGATCAGGCGCTCGAACGCGGCATTGTGCGCGCGTATCTGCCCTCGATGCTGCGCCACCCGCGCTGGGAACGGCTGCGCTGGCGTCCATGTGACGACCTCTTCGTCATCGAAGGCGTAGGACATGCACAGGACGCTGGTCGAGCGATCCTGCGCGTAATTGTAGACGCCCGCCGCTGGCAGATCGACGCGGCTGCGGGTTTCAAAATCACACCAAAGAACGGACATGCTACCCCCCGGAAGCGTTCGCGGGCGGCTGACGAAGGAGCCACGTCAACCGCCCGCGCCCGTCTAGCTCCTAATCAAACGCCACGCCGACGACGGCGGCCTTCGGGAGCTTCGGCCTCGGCTGCGGGGGTGACAGCGGGGCCGGAGTCGGTGTCCGCATCGCCGTCCATTGAGACCCAATTAACGATCTCGAAAACCGGCGTGTAGATGCGGCCATATTTATTGTGAATGTAATGCTCTTTTTTAAGCTTTACAACCGGAACCGGCTTGTTCTGGTCCCTCTCGACCTGCGCTGCGATGTCCAGCGCAAGCTTCTGGACGGCCTTGCGCCCGCCCAAGCTGTTCGTTGCAAAACGCACATCAAGTCCGGCGTCTTCGCCCGACACGCATTTGAGCGAGAAGCCTGCTTGCGGCTCCCAACCCCTCTGCGCGCCTGCTGGCGCGGGCTCAAGCTCCGGCAACGGCTGCGACACCGACACCATGCGCTCGCTCAACACTTCACCTTCGCCCCACGCGATATAACCGTGAACAAAAGAAAGCGGATTGATTGCCCACTTGCTATCATCTTCAATTTCAGTCAAGTCAGCGCCAAACACCCAGTGTCCGGTCTTGTCCATCCTCAAAAGAACATCGCCGCCAACGGCTTGAACGTTGACGTTGATGTTGCGCAGACTCTTGGCGAGATCAGCGACAGAGGGAAGATTTGCGTTCTTGAAAGCGACCATATTTGACATAAGAGTGCCTTTCCTTACCGTAGCTTACTGAAAGCAGCTGCTAACTGCTTTCCGATTTGCAAGACCGCTGGCCGAGGATCCTCCTCGGGCGCCAGCGCCGTGCCTGATGAGGCGGAGACGGTCAGGTTCTCCGGCATGGACAGCTTCGCTTTCTTCAGCAGCTCATCCGCCTTGGCCGGGGATATGACCGACGTCTCCACCAATTCCTGTTTTGGCAGCCCGAGGCCGACCAGCGCATCCAGCGCCGTCGTCTCGTCTGCCCATTTGCGGATGGCGCGCTTCTGCACCAGCTTGAAGCCCGGCACGGCCACGCCTTCCTCTAACGTCTGATACGCCAGCGCCCGAAGGGCCGGGATCCATTGCTCCAACAACTCAGCATCTTTGAGGTACCGGGCCATTTGGCGAGTGTCTAGGTTGTGCAGCGACGTGTGCAGCGCCCGCACCGCCGCGCCTATCATCACCGGACAAATCGGCTTGGCGGCGCACCACCGGCAGTGGTCGCCCGCCGCCAGCGGCGCGTCGGGCTGTTGCGCGCGTTTCACGGCGGCGAACAGCTCGCGCTCGAAATTCAGGATGCGGCCCACGTCCGTCACCCACCGCTTGATATGGTGCGGCGCGTGCGCGGGCTGGACAATGACGCATTCGACTTCCTTTGCGCCTTCAAATGCCCACGACGTTTCCGGCGTTCGCATGGCGGCGGCGGCGTAGAACATGTGCTGCGGGCTCTCTATGACACCCACAGGCAGATTGCCAAACTTCCAATCGACAATAACAACGCGTTCGCGAATGCGCCCCACAAGATCGGTCGAACCAAACACGCCGGGCAGCCGGCCCCCGAACCCGACGCGTACCTCGACGGCGAACTCCATCTCCTTGTCGGGGTCGATCTCGTCAAGCGCCTCCAGCGCCGGGCGCAGCTTGGCGTCGAACAACGCTTGATCCAGCGTTACGCCAGCGTAACTCACGCCGATACAAGTTTCGGGCGTAAGGTTGCCAAGCAGAATGTCAGCGATCACGTTGTGCAAGAGCGTGCCTTCGTCGGCGTAAGAGGACGAAGGCTTGGGCGGCATCTGGCGCACGAGCGCCACCGAACCGGGGCAAGCGATAACGCGCTTGGCTGTCGAGCCGCCAACAATGTCTGAATGGTCTGCCATTTGTGGTCCCTATTGATTTTTACTGACTTGATTCATATCGTAAAGAAATCTGTAGCACAACAGATTTTTTGATGATAGGTGTGAACAAATGAGGGAAAGCGAAATTGAGCGGTATTTCGATTGGACGGTGCAGTCCTTGGGCGGGCGCACGTACAAGTTCCGGTCCGTCACCCAGCGCGGCGTCGCGGATCGAATCGCGTGCCTGCCTGATGGCAGCGCATGGTTTGTGGAGCTGAAGGCCCCCAAGGGGCGGCTGTCGCCGCTGCAACGGCTCTTCGCGGACCAGATGGAAGGGCTGAACCAGAATTACGCGTGTCTGTGGTCAAAGGAGAAAGTGGACGAATGGCGGCTTACTACAACGAGATAGACCCTTACGCAGCGCAATGGCTGCGCAACCTTATGAAGAAAAACTTGATACCGGCAGGGGATGTAGATGAACGCTCCATTATCGCTGTTTCGCCCGATGACCTTATTGGGTACACGCAATGCCATTTTTTCGCAGGGCTCGGAGGGTGGGCCTACGCCGCCCGCCTCGCCGGATGGCCTGACGATCAACCCTTGTGGACCGGATCACCTCCTTGCCAGCCCTTCAGCGTCGCCGGTAAAGGCGCGGGGCAAGCAGACGAGCGACACCTTTGGCCTGAGTTCTTTCGACTTATCGACGCCATCCGGCCGTCTGTCCTATTTGGTGAACAAGTCGCTGCGGCAATCGGAAAGGCTTGGCTCGACGGAGTGTTTGCTGACTTGGAAAGCGCGGGCTACGCCTGCGGGGCGGCTGTATTACCAGCTTGTGCCGTCAACGCGCCGCACAGACGAGACCGGCTTTGGTTTTTTGCCGATGCTGCCAACGCCAACGGCCCGCGAGTCGCGCGATTGGTCGAGAGGCCGGATACTAGCTTCCCTGGACAACGGCACTGGCGTGGCAAAGAGAATTTGCTCGCTAACGGACCCTATGTCGGAGGAGATAACTGGCCTAAACCCCTCATTCGCAAGGTGGATGATGGGGTATCCGCCCGAGTGGGACGCTTGCGCGCCTATGGAAACGCCATCGTCCCGCAAGTCGCGGCGGAAGTGATAGGGGCGTATCTTGACGCTCGCCCTTAGGCCTTACCAAGAAGAAGCGGCTGATTTTCTGTTCGAGCGCGACCGGGCGCTGATCCTTGCTCCGGTCGGCGCAGGTAAGACGGCGATCACGTTGACCGCGCTAGACGATTTATGGCGGCACGGGCATCTGAAACGCGCGTTGGTGCTTGCGCCCAAACGTGTTTGCACCGATGTTTGGCCTGTTGAAGGGCCGAAATGGTCTAAATATCTTAGGTTTGTTGTTGGAGTGGGGACGCCTAAACAGCGGAAAGCGGCGTTCGCGCCGCCTGCCGAAACGGGCGCAAATGTTGTTGTTCTCAATTATGACAGCTTGCAATGGTTAGCGGATATAATTCCAGAAGAAAAAAGTTTAGCCGACATAGGTTTTGACGTCATTATTTTTGACGAGCTGACGCGGCTTAAAAACCCCTCTGGAAAACGGTTCAAGGCGCTAGAAAAAATTGTTAAAGGCGTTCCGATACGCTGGGGTCTGACCGGTTCGTTTACCTCAAACGGGCTGGAGGACGTCTTCGGGCAGTGCAAGATCGTAGACGAGAAGCTTCTGGGCCGGTCGAAGGGCGCGTTTCTGCAACGCTACTTCGTCTGCCTCAACCGCGACTTTGGCGAATGGCTGCCGCGTAAGGGTGCGCTGCAACAAGTCATGGAGACGATTCGCCCAGCGACTTACGTGCTGGAGCCCGGCGTCTACGCCGACAAGCTGCCGCCTCTGCACACGGTCGAAATGCGCTGCGACATGGCCGACCGGAAGCCCTACGACCGCATGAAGCGCGACTACATGCTGACGCTGACCGACAGCACGATCACGGCGATGACCGCCGCCGCCGTCACCAACAAACTGCAACAGATTGCCGGCGGCTGGGCCTACGACACCCGCACGACCCCCAGCGCCACGCCGGGGCGGTTCGACGCGCACAAGAGCGCCGTCTGGTTCTCGACCCACAAGTTCGACCTGCTCGAAGAAATTCTTGTGGAAAACCAGCGGGACAACACCATCGTCGTCTACAACTACAAGGAAGAGTTGGCCGAACTGCAACGGCGCTACCCCAAGGCGGTGACGATTGACCAACCCAACGCCATCGACCGATGGAACGCGGGCAAGATCGAGCTTCTGCTAATCCACCCCAAGTCGGCGGGCCACGGCCTTAACCTTCAGCACGGCGGCAACAAGATCATTTTCCTGTCGCTGCCGTGGTCGCTGGAGCTGTACGAGCAGACGGTCGGACGGCTGCATAGGGGTGGACAAACAAAAAATGTTTGGTGCTACGTCCTTATTTGCAATAAGACTATTGACGAGACAATTTGGGCGGCGCTGCGCGATAAGCGCGGGCTGGCGGATATAGCGTTAGAGGAATTGAAGAGATGAACGACGTCACCAGCCTAAACTGGCGCAGCCTGAACGAACAGCTTACCGGCCTGACCGAACAGCAACTTAAGAAGATGATTGACGACGAGATGGAGCGGGGCAAGCGCGCTTCCATTATCGTGCGCTTGCACCAGCGGTATACTACTCTGCGCGCCGCCCGCGAGCGCCGCGAGCTGCTGGCCCGGCTAGGCTAGAGCCCTCGGCAGTAGCCCTCGCGGCGGGCGTTGTTCAGACGGTTGCCGTCAATGGTCTCGCGGGTGTCTTTCTTGGAGTAGGGCGTCGTCGGCCAGACGGCGCAGGCGTTACTTGCAGTCTCGGCAGAATTTCTCGTCCAGCTCGCGCAGCCGGTCAGGATTAGTGCGAGCGTCATCACCAGAGCTAACCGCATTCTTGACCCTTTCCGCCTCTTCCCAAGCGATGATTCGCCGTTCGTATTTCTGCCCGTCGCGGTGGCCGGAGATGTAGAACCCGCCGCACGCAAGCGTTGCGACGAACAGCGCCACGGTCCAGCGCCCAGCGGCGGTGAGCAGGAACGGCGGCATCAGGCGTCCCTCGCCCACTTGCGGATACGCTCGCGCATGACCCACGCGGCGGCTGCCGCCACGACGAAGCACAGCACGAGCGCCACGATCTGCGCGTGACCGTCGAGCGCGCCGACCGCCGCCACTGCGCCGCCCGCGCCTGAAACGATCTGCACGGCGGACGCCTGCATGGTCGAGCTGGCGACCAGCGGCGGCTTGGGCGTCTGCTTGGCGTACCAGCGGGCGACGTTGAAGCCGGGGCAAGCCTTGGCGGCGACCTCGTTATGGCCGCGCACCTTCTTGATGTCGGCGCGGGTCTTGATGCTGTCGATCAGATCGCGCAGCGCCCGGTCTTGTTCCGGCGTGAAGTTCTTGCTGAACGGGTCGTTTTCGCTGGAGCCGTGGCCGCCGATCAGGCAGATGCCAATGGAGCCGGTGTTGTGGTTCTGCACATGCGCGCCGACGACCGTCTCGGGGCGGCCCTTGCCGACCTGCCCGTCGCGGTCGATGATCCAGTGATAGCCGATGGAGGCCCAGCCCTTTGCCTGGTGCCAACGGGTAATCTCTTCAATCTTGGAATTGACGCCGCTGCCGCCGAACCATTCGGGCCTCGTGGCTGAACAGTGGACGAAGATCGTGTGAACGGGAGCGCCGTCGTGCCGGATCATTTATCGGCCTTTCCGTCTAATTTATCGTAGATGCGTTGGAACATATCTTCGATATGCCGCATTGTCTTGCTGAAGTCGTCCTTGCTGACGTAGCTCTTCGGCAGGTCAACCTCCAGCGCGTGCAGGTCGCGCTTGAGGCGTTCGGTCGCGTCCCAGAGCTGACGCGCAAACCAGCCGATGCCGGTCAAAATGATGCCGCCACCGACGTTGATGATCGTCTGCACGTCCATTCTCGTTCCCATTTCAAGTCTATCGAGTCATAGTGTTCTGGTTGTATTCTTCACGCGACATAGCGTTGATGGTGAGAGGCACAGCCGTCGTTGACGCGCTGAAAGCGCCGGCGCTCATGCCTCGCTTGGGAGCCAAACGCGAAGGTCTAGCGGCTTGTTCGGCCAATTCGACAATCTTTTCAGGGTTGTTAATGAGCAAGTTCTTGAGCGCGGTTGTGGTCTTCCGGTCCATGCGCTCTTGAAACCGTCGCAACGTGTTCTTGCCCGCCGTGTAGAGGGGAGAGAAGAACGGCGGCAGCTCTTTGGCGGACGTACCAACCTCTTCCGCCAATTCGGTCGCCACTCGCGTTCCGCTGGCCTTGGTGCCGGTGACGGACGTCATTTCGTCCATCTGACGCACAAGCTCTATTTCGCGTTTGACCTGTTCCGCTAGACCTTTCAAATTTGTAATTTGATCCGGCGTCAACGCTTCGCGCAGCTTTTCCGGCGTCAACGCCCCTGGTGCAGGGGCTTGCTTGGCCGCGTCCGCCAAATCCTTCTGGAACCGCGCGGCGCCCAGCGCCTCGTCGTAGGGCTTGGTGTTCTTGCCCAGCCCCGCCAAGATCGCCTTGCGGTTTTCGGTCAGATACTTGATGGCCGCCGCCGGATCGTTGTTGTCGATGGACGTGACCGCGCGGCGGATCAGCTCGTCAGACAACGCCGTGCGAGCGGTTGGCGTTAGCCGGTCGCGCACGAAACGCATGTCCATTGGCGACTTGAGCGCCAGATCAACCACCTCGTCCGCCGACTTGGCTTTTCCAAACTTGGACGCTTCCGTTGCCAGCGCGTCCATCGCCTGCTGCACGCGGGTCGTGTCGTCGCGGACCTGCGCCATCGTCTCGCGGACGTTCAGCCCTGCGTCTTCCAGCGTGTCGAGCTGGCGGGCGTATTTCTGCTCGAACGCCGCCGCTTTCTTGGGGTCAACGGCGCGGGTCGTGGGGCTGACTACCGCGCGGCGGTACAGGTCTAGTACGCCTTGCTGCATGGAGCTGAGCGCGTTTTGGTCGCCTTGGAACGTGCGGACGAACTGCGCCGCGCCTTCCTCGTTCTTGAGGAACGCCGCGACCTGTTGGCTAGGCAACGTGCCGGGCATGTTGAACGTGCCCTGCGACAGCATCTTGCCGGTCTCGCCCGTGCGAAACATAGGCGTTTGTTGTTCGCGCACGAGCCGGTTAGCTTCGCGATACAAGCTCTTGGCTTCTTGAGGAACCGGCGAAGATTCCAGCGCCGCGTCCATCTGATTGATGACAGACCGAATGCCGTTGGCGCGGGTCGGGTCGATGTTCCGCGTTGCGTTCATTTGCTTATTAAGCGCCCGGCGGACGGAGTGAAAATCCTCCAGAGACACAATAGGCGCGACTGGGGCAGCTTCCGCCCCCGGCGCGATTGGCTCCAGCCTCAAAATATTGCGGACGGCGGGCGACACCTGCGTTGGATCGACCATTGTGCCAATGTTGCCAACAAGTCGCTCTGCGGCTTGAAATGGCCCGGCAAGATTGATGCTGGGCTCGGGCAGATCGGCCTCAAAAGATCTGTCGTAAGCCGGGCTGATGACTTCGCGCTGCATCTGCCGCGCCCGCTCACCGCCACGCGTTTGAATTGTCTCGCCAACACCTTGTTGGCGAACGGTCGGCAACGGCTGCGCCGCCACCTGCGCCGTGTTGGCGAGCGTCTGCTGCTCGTCGGCCAGCTCGCGCATGAGCGTGTCGCGAACTTGCTTGAGCCGCGTAGCGTCTCCGGGGGCCAGCGCCGCCGCTTGCGTCTTGAGTGCGTCGTCGATCTGCCGAAGGCGGCCCTGAATAGCCCCAACAATTTCTTGTTGTCGCTTGAAAGCTTCTTCGGCGGCTTTTGCACTGCCGCCCGCAAGGCTGGCCTCCAAGCCAGCCAGCTCGACGTCAGGGCGCCCACCCAGCGCGGCGGCTTCGGCGGCGGTGCGCCGAGGCACGCCTTCCATTACGGGTTCTTCAAGCCCTTGCTTAACCGCCGCTGCGCGCGCCTGAAGCTGACCACCTTGGTCAAGCTTACCCGCAAGCAGTTTGTTGGCCGGTCCAACAATGGGCGCGGCTACGGTCATAGCTACGTTTTCAAGCGCCGGAGTGACGGCGCGCAAGGCGTTAACGCCGACCGGAACAATTCCGCCCGCCGCCAGCCCCGCCGCCGTCAAGGCCAGCGGGTTGCGGACGTCGCCATACTCGGCCATCGCAGCCGGAACCGCCGAACCCGCGCCGCCCGCCAACGTTTGCAAAAATGGTTGTTCGGCCATGACGTTCGCCACGCCCTGCGAAACCGGAGACGTCAACGCGGGCGTTATTGCGCGTGCCGCTGTCGCGCCGCCCAGCGCGCTAAGCCCGCCGCTGACAAGGGCTTCCGTAACTGGAGCCGCGCTGCGCTGGCCGATGCCTAAAGCTTCCGCGGCAACCTGCATGGCAACGCTGGGCGGAACCTGCGGGCGGTAGCCGAGACGCTGCGCCAGTACGTTATAGCCCGCTACTGCAAGGTCCGAAACGCCAAGCGCCAAAGGGGCAATACCTGCGCCCAACACCGCGCCGGGAGGCCCACCCAAAACGCCGCCAATAGCCGCGCCTGTCGCCATAGATCCCAGAACAGGTGTAGCGGCGCTGGCTATGCCTTTAGCGTATGAAAGCGCGTTTTCGTCTGTCGCAATTTTTCCTCCAAACTCTTTTGCCAACGCTTCATAATCAACGTTGCCGGAAGGCGGCGCTTTGACGACGCTGCCGCCCAATTCTCTAGCCAGCGCATCGTAGTCCATCACAGACCCGCCCTTTCAAGGAACTTGTCGGCTGCTTCTTTGTTAGGGAACGTGTACGTCGGCCCGTTTGGGATAGATACCGTCGTGTCGCTTGTCCGAGTTGGCTTACCCGCTCTCTCCGATTTCGGGGCGGGGCCGCCATAATCGCGCTGGAACGCTTCGGTTAACCGCGATTTGGACTGCCGCAGATCAGACTTGAGCGTTGCCAATTGGCGTTTGAAATCGCTTGTGTCTTGCACTTGACTTAACGCCGCTACGCTGTTCTCCAGCCGCCGCCCTTCTTCGTTCGACACACTACCGAGGCCGCTGCCGGTCGGTGAACTTTGCTTGAGGTCTTGCAGCGCGCCAAGCCCGGCGGACGATTTGATCTGATCGATGAGGGCTTGCGCACCTGCTGACCCAGTTAAGTCAAACGGCAAAACGGAAGGTGTGCGGCCAAGAATAGGCCCCGTAGCAAACGTGAGCCCACCGCGCTTTTCAAGTTCTTCAATGTTGCGGATTTGCCGGTCAATGCTTTCGGTCGTG
>JACCDP011187853.1_pt1 | contig 14826 bp, 21 predicted proteins | sample 7445841 | NCBI WGS metagenome assembly JACCDP01 (sample SAMN15323441, study PRJNA562643) | freshwater metagenome | isolation source: river surface water | place: USA:Blue River Watershed | collected 2017-08-17 | reverse complement strand
GAACGCAATGCTCAATATGATCAGATGTCCGCAGCTAAAGAATTGGCGGATATGGAAGCGGCTAAACGAAGAGCTGAAGCGGACGCCAAACGCGAAGCCCGGATGGAAAAGTACCAACAAGGCATGTTAGGCATTGGGCAAGAACGTTTAGATTTAGCTAAGAAAAAGCATGATCTGGATTTGAATAAATTTGGCTGGACTCAGGATATGAAAGATGTATCTAGAGCCAATAAAATCGGACAAGCTTTAACAGAAATTGGAGAGCCAGAATTCGAATCGGCCGCTAATCGTGTAGAAAGCAAGCTAGAACAGTTTGGTATGGATATTCCGGGAAAAGGTCGATTCGGGTCTTTGGTACCTAATTGGATCAATACTCCTGAAGCACAGCAATTTAAGTCCGATATCCAAGCTCTACTAACTCCTGTTCGTAAAGGGTATTATGGATCGGCACTAACTGCTACCGAGTTAAAGAATTTTGAGGAAATGACTGGAACGGGTAAAGGATATTCTGAAGCGGCTTTTAGACATGCTATTAATACTTTAATTAATGATAAACGCAGAGCTATTAACAGTGTTAAAGCTAGAGATCCAATCGGATATTCTACTTTCGAGAATCAGCGTCAAGGTATGTTTATTAAGCAAGAGCCACAAACCACGGGACAACAACCGTCTTTAGATCAACGTCGAAAAGCTTTAGAAGAAAAGAAAGCTAGATTAAAAGAATTAGAATCACAAGCACCCGCTAAATAAGTGGAGGATTTATGGCATTAACACCGGAACAAGAGGCCGAGAAATTACGGCTTGAGATCGAGATCGAAGAAGAGGAGTTAGCACTAGCCGGAGAAGCCGCTAAAACTCCTCCCGCCCCTTCCCTTTCCCCTCCAGATGAATTTCAATCTGCGTATGGAGGTTTGGAACAAGGATTAACTTTAGGATTTTCTGATGAAATTGCCGGACTAGCGGGAGCGGCAGGATGGGCCTCGGAGGCCGGATTTAAAGGATCTGTGGAGGCTTATAAACAGGCTCGCGATGAAGAACGTGCCAGACTTGCTGAATTACAAAAAGCCAATCCTAAATCTTTTATTGCCGGTAGTGTAGTAGGAAGTATTCCAGTATCTTTCGGATCTTCTCTTCCCGTATTAGCCGGAACTGGAGCAGTGGCCGGATTAGGGGGAGCAGAGGGTAGTGCATGGGATCAGGCTAAATCGACAGCTTTAGGTGGGGCGATGGGGGCAGTAGCTAAGATAGGTGGAGATGCGGCGACCCAAAGTGTCTCTAAATCTCTTGATGCCTTGCAGCCTTTATACACTAAAATGATTGACCGAGTCGGACTATCTACAGCGCAGAAATGGCTAGAAACACAGGCGGGAGTTATGGCTGAGAAAGCCGCTGGTATTTATAAGACCCAAGGCCAGCGTGAAGCCATGTTGAGTAAATTAGGCAAAGGAAAGCTCACTGAAGGAGAGATTGGTAAGAAGCTACTTGAAGAGGGTTTAGTTACTTCCAAAACTACAGCTAAGCAGATTGCTGAAAATGTGTCTACCGCCCAGAAAAAAGCTGGACAAGATATTAAGGCGGTGATAAAAGATTTGCCAGAACAATCAACGGAAGAGGTAGCCAAACGGATCGCCGCTCAGAGAGAAGCGATTCCCGAGGTCGGTATGCAAAGCAAACTTAAAGCGGCCTTAAAAACCGAAGAAGAGCTGTTTGCCGATCAGTTATTGCCCGCAGAGGCGCTTCAAACTGAAAAAGCTCTATATGGAGCTGCGGCTGACTGGTCTCAACCTTATTACGACCCTAATGCTATAGTAAACAGGCAAATTGATGAAGCTTTAAAGGCATCAATGACGGCCGAACAAAAAGCAGCATATGAGGCAGCTAATAGGTCATATGAGTTATTGTCCCCAGCAGCAAAAGCTTCCGTTAAAGAAGCCGCTGGTCAAGAGGGGCAGAAGTTATTTAGACTTGGGTCATCTATACCGACGGCTCTAGGAGGGGCTGCTGCTGGCCTGCCCGGTGCGATTATTGGTGCCGGGATTAATCAATATGCTACAAAAAGAGCCCCTGCTATAATTGCGGGAGGTACGTGGAATGCCGCGAAGATTATTGAAAGGGCTCCAGAGAAGTTTAAAGGTCTTTTAACCAAAGCCTTAGAGCGAGGAGAGAAGTCCGTCGCAGCCACCCACTTTCTTCTACAACAACAAGACCCAGAATATAATAAAGCGATAAATGAGGAGGATTAATTCCTTCTCTTAGGAGGTTTTATGAGAACAATTCAAGACCAACGTGCAAACAGAGTTACAATGGGATTGGTACCTGAGATTTATGACAAAGTCTCGGTACTTTACCCCGACTCTGTTACTGAAGTCTATGTTTATGAATTAATGGATATTACTGGAAATTATTCTATTGTGGGTTATGTAGAAGTGGTTTATGCAACGGCAGATAAAGAAAATATATCATCGGTTACGAGGTTAGCACAATGATAGTATTTAAATGGAATCCTTTGACGGGATTAATGGACATGGTAGATAAGTTTGTGGGCGGTGTGCTTACAAAACTATTAACTCTCAGCAAAGAAGGGTTACAATTTAATACTACTGAAGCACCTACAGGGACTCCATCTGAGGGCCGTGTATGGTGGAATAGAGACGACCATACCCTTGATATTCAAGGGGATGTCATAGGGACGGTATTACAAGTAGGTCAAGAAAACTGGTTAAGAGCACAGAATTCTTCAGGAGTTGTTATTAATGAGGGAGAGGTTGTCTATATCAGTGGGGCGAATTCAGCCCGACCTACAATTACTAAAGCTATAGCTACTTCCTCTAACTCGTCAGATAGAGTTATAGGCGTAGCTACTCATGATATTCTTAATGGCGCATTAGGGGTAGTTACTACATTTGGTTTGGTAAGAGGGTTAGCTACTAACGTTGACTCAGACGGTCTTACCTTGGCTGACGGAGATAATATATACCTTTCAGCTACTATAGCCGGTAAGTGGGTTAAGACTAAACCACATGCCCCTAATCACTGTGTTAAGATCGGACAAGTAGTTAATGCAGGGCCGGGAGGCTCTGGTAATATATTTGTAGCCGTCCATACAGGGACACACCTACAAGACCTTCATGATGTTAATATTGAGACAGAGCTTAGTGATCGAGATTCTTTATATTATGATGCCGGAACTGGGATTTGGAGAAATAAAAGAGATTCCTCTCCAGACACTAAAGAAATCACGGGATTTGTTGACCCTAAAAACGTAGGCGTTGCATACAATTCTACCAATAGAACAATTACTTTAACCCATTTTAGTGGCACCGTTTATTACTATTATTTGGGGGTTCGGTATTCTGTAGCCTCTGGATGGACGTCAACTGCACATGGTTCTGGATTAGGGGCCTATTTTCTAACTCTCGACAATTCAGGATCGGCGGTTTGGTATACTTCTTTTCCGGGATTTGATAATGGGGTGTATACAGCATATGTGTATTATCAAACTAATGACAAATTCTCAATTCGCGAATGTCATGGATTGATGCCTTGGCAAGCTTGGGAAGAGTTCCATAACCAAATAGGAACTTATCGAAAAAGCGGAGGTCTAGTTCCATCGGCAAGTTGGGCAGCTAATACTAATACTGTGGCCGCCGTAACTCCGGCAGTGGAATCTGCAATTGTGGCGGACGAGGATTTAGATTCAACCATTAATGCGATTCCTGATGGCGGACCTTATACTACCTTGCATTTTATTAATAGTATAGGAGTGTTTACTAAAAGTTCAACTTTCCCTTTTATTGACGACGGAACCGAGATTCAATATAATCCGGGCGGTACCTCATTAGCACCACTGGCCGCCAATTCTAGGTTTTATAATATCTATGGAATATTTATACCAGTGGCTAGTGACAGTGATTCGCAACAATATCGTGTAGTATGGCTTACGGGACAGACATTTTATTCTACACCAGCGGCAGCGCAAAGTGAGGACTTTAGAACACTTAATTTGGGTAATCTAAGTACCATTTTTACTGAATTAGTCCCTTATATAAGAATCACTATTCAAAGAGACAGTGCTTATAACAACACTCGACGAGCCAGATTTGTAACAGGGGCGGTGACCTATATTGTAGGAAACAGACAAAATCTAGTGTCGGTTAGTGGAGTTACACCAACTGACCATACTACACTCACTGGCCGATCGACCGCCGATAGTCACCCGGCGTCGGCTATATCTAATACTGTTTACCAAGACATGTCTACTACTAATGTTCAAAGCAGTTTAGAATTTTTATATGACAAAATTGCATATCAAATAGACGGTGGACGTCCCGATTCAGAATATGGCGGCACGTTTACTATTGATGGAGGAGGTCCGTAATGGCTCAACAAATATTATTTAGGAATGGTACGGCAGCACAGTGGTTTTCAGCCAATCCTATTTTAGCTAAAGGTGAGATGGGACTTGAGACTGACACGGGTCAATTTAAGGTAGGTACCGGTCTACTGGCTTGGAATTCTTTACCTTATGGCGGTATCCAAGGACCTACTGGACCGGCAGGAGCTGATGGACCTCAAGGACCTCAAGGTATTCAAGGTGTATCAGTTATTAATTACGGAGATGGGGTGGATGGGGATGTGATTATTTCTGCCGATACTACCTTAACCTCCAGTAAGTTTTATAACAACCTAACTATTAATTCTGGGGTAACCTTAAATACCGGATCTTTTAGGATTAGAGTTAAAGGTACGCTTACTAACAATGGCACAATCCAATGTAAAGGTAATCCGGGTGGGGCTAGTAATGGGTCCGGTACCGGAGGAGCTGGGGCCTCTCCTGCTGCTGCGGCAGAGTTTGGAGCTGGACAGGCAGGCACTTCAGGAGCGGCAGGAGGTACTGGAGCTGGGGCACAAGGACCTCAACCGGGTAATAACTCACCTTCCACTGGCGGGGCTGGCGGACGTCCGGGAACGGGCGGTACAGGATCTAATGGAGCTGGTGGAATTAATTTAGGACCGGCGACCTTAGTTTATAGACGAGTAATCGGATTGGAAAATGTAATATTTGGTGTTACATTATCGACAGGTGGACAAGGTGGTAGAGGCGGAAGTTCCGGCGGTGGGGATGGTACCAATCCGGGACGCGGCGGCGGAGGAGGAGGTGCTGGCGGCGGTATTGTTTGGTTATGTTCTAAAACTGTTGTAAATAATGGAAATATAAATGCTGATGGCGGCAGTGGTGGAGATGGAGGACCTTCGGCTCCGGGTAATGTCGGAGGAGGGGGTGGCGGAGGCGGCGGCGGCGGCGGAGCTGTTTTCTTAATTTACGAATCCTTAACCGGATCTGGGACGGTTACAGCTATAGGTGGTACAGGTGGAATGGGGTCAAACGGGGCCGGAACGGGAACTGCGGGAGCGGACGGTGAGAATGGTAGCGATGGTATGGTCATTAAATTTAACGCATATACAGGGAGTTTTGTATAATGTATAAGTACAATATATGTTGTCATGGGTGTAGAGTGATTGGATGTGAGATCCATCAGATTTATGGATTTTGTAGAGCAGATGATTGGCATATAGAATGTCCTCATAAACTAATTCAGTTACGAAGCGACATCCCAAAGTCTAAGGAAGAATTAAATCAGGTAGCAGCCGGGTATTTATGTCCTACTTGTGCGGCGGCTCAGATAGAAGAGTCTTAAGTTCAGCATTCAACTGTCTTACTTTTTCAACCATTAAGATATAGGCCATGACAGCTCTGTTTTCAGGGCTGCCGGCTTTGTTAATCCTTTCTTCAATTTCTTCCTGAAGAGGTCTAAGTTCAGGCCTCTCCCTCAAAAGCTTATTAATCTCCTGCCTTAATTCAAATATCTTCCTTGTATCAACTTCCTCATTTAATACACCCATGTCGCTTTCTCCGCCCTTGTATCAATGTGAATAAAGCTTTTGGCTATTCCCACACCTTTAATTTCTTTTATCGATTTAATGGCCTCTAATAGCTTTTCTCTTCGCTCTTCTGGCATTTGGGATATATCTATATCAACGGCAATTCCCTTCATGTGAGAGGAGTTTAATGCCCCTCCTACGGCCTTATTGTGGCGCGGGCATCGATAGCCTGAAGTAATAACCAAAGGAAAGCCACATAGGTCTCTAAGTTTTTGAAGAACTTCCATGAACTCTGGTTTCATTTCGGCCTTTTTACAACCGCAACGACATTGGACTTCCTTGTAAGAGAATGATTTTGTTAACATGTTATTTGCCATCTGATTTCCCATTCCAGACAAGTCCGTCTGCTTTTGAGTTAAAATCGCCTTTTTTAGTCCCTCGTACAGTTTTATTAGGCACATCTAATATCCTCTTTAAATTCACACCTCTACAAACCTCACATTCAAGATCTGTCCGACTGTCCCGTTCTTCTATTGGGACATTGTGAATAGTGAGTTCGCCACAATCATTACATTTAAAAGTAAATCTTGCCATATCAACCTCCTATTGTCCGGTCAGATAAATAATCCCATAAAAAGTCCCGTTCTTTTTTATTTAACAAACCTTCGACATATGCCTCTTCTACGTGTTCTTTTCGTTGGTAGGTTTTGGTCAATGCCCACATGTATTCTGCTTGCTTCATAGAAGAACGAGGTAAGTGATCTTCAGGAAAGTGAAAACCTAGTTCACATCCTTTACATAAACTTTTCATCACCCCTCCGGTATTATGCGTTCAATTGTGGCCTCTACTTCATATCCATCAATTTCAAAAGAAAAACTGAATAGATCGCCCTCCTCCTCACAATCGAGAAGCGTACAATCCTCCGTGTCTTTCTGTAAAGCTTTCATTGCGGCTGGCTTTGTTTTAAAGTATCTAGGCTTTAGATCGTTCAAAGTGTAAGCGTACATAAATTCTCCTTATTTTCCAATGTACCAAGTGTTTGACATCTCCCACCCAAATGAAATTGGAACATCCCATCCAAGTGTTTTATTTAAATCTTTAACTGTATCCATGTAAATCTGTTTAATTTCCTCTACCTTATCGATAGGGATTTGAAAACATAACTCATCGTGGGTATTTACCACATACTCTGCTTCAGGGCATCTTTCAAAAAACATTAAGGCCAGTAAATCAATAATCCCGGCTACTGATGATTGAATCCATGAGTTTAAAACTTTGTGCATGGAATCTGGATATAAACAATAACCAAAATCGTTTTGAAGAACCCCACAACTGGAATAAGCGTCTTGCAGTTTCTTTTCTAACATCCCAACCAAAGGATAAGTTACTTTATAAAGTTTCTTAAAGTCTTTGGCTTCCTTTTCAGTTAGTTCATAGCCGTTTTGTTGAGCTGTAAGAACCATCTTCTTTGGGCCCATGGAGTAGGCGATACCTAAAGCAAGGATCTTAGCAAGGCCTCTAGTTTTCTTAAGAACTTTCTTTTGAATGTATTCGGGGTCCGTGATCCATAAGTCATAGCCCTGAACTCCGTCATAGTAGTTTTCAAAAGCGTTTCTAATTTCATCTTTCCATGAAGGAAAGCGACTAGCGGTCATTAGATAGATGTCTGAAATAATAAGCAAACCTTCCTCATTGTAATAAGGACGCTTGCCTACCATACCGAAAGCGGCTAGGTTATAGTTCCTATCTTTACTGTAATATGCGGTTACGGTAGGCTCACCTTGGGCCGCGTCGGACATCACAAAGATCTTACCTTCGTCCGCAACTATGCAAGTTTGCTGGGATTTATTTCTTCTGTTCAGTCCCTGCGGATTTAAGCTAACTCCAAGACTACCGCCCCCTGACATCCTGTTATTTCTTGTAGAGGCTGCTCTCATTGAGATATGCCACCTACCGTCATATTCTGCCAGTATTTTTAAACTTTCTGCTTGGGTCTTACTAATTCTATGGGTACCTAAAGAAGCGAGCATTAACCCAGCCTCTCCATACTGCCATAAAAGTTTAGAACTAAAGCTAGGCCTTTCAGAAGGAGTAAAGAACTTGGGCTTAAGTCCCATCTCCTCGACAAACAAGGCCTCTTTATCATTGCATGAATTGAAGTTCATTTTTACTTCTGGAACTTCTCCTTTAGCAATTGCCTCCCTAGCTTTAATTTTATAAGCCTCGCTCTTATAACTTTCGATGTAAGATTGAGCTTTCCTTGCTTCAACACGGTCTAGGTAAGGTCTATACACCTCCGAGAATTTTCGTTGAACCTCGTCGATGTTAGAGGCCTCTAATTCGATATGTCGATTAATCTGATCAAAATCGACCTTTACACCCCGTATCTTCGACAGCGCCGACAATTGGCAGCGGCTTCGGTACAGGTAGTGGTCTTTACTCCAATCTATTCGATTTTGAGCAAATCTGTTAACTAGATTTTCATAAAGAACTAATGTAACTTCGGCGTCTTTTAAATTGTACTCAATCAGTTCTTCTGGCGTTAAAAGGTGAAAATCTCCCTTTTTCCCTCCACGTTCTATCATTAAGTCAATGTAAGGCTGTTTGTGTTTATAATATTTACTGTCACAAAAGCGACTTACACAGGCTTCCAACGATAGGCCGTTAAAAGGGGCTTTACCTTCTAAACCAAGAAGTTCTGATTCCCAAGTCTTTTCTTCCTCTGAGTGTTCGGCGCCTCCATTGTCGGTGCATTGAGCGAGTCTCATAACGTCTATACAAGTAAGTTCTGAAAACTCCGGAAAGCGGCACTTAAGCACGCCGTATTCGAATTGATAATTAAAGACTACAGCGGTCATATTACTGGAGATTATTTTACGGATCATTTCCCGTGTTTCATCTTCACCCCAAGTAACCTTAGCTTTAATTGACCCATCCTCTCTTCTCCAAGCAAATGCGCAAGATGTAGCTCTAAAATCATGGCGATAAAACTCTACGCTAGGAGAGCCATCTAATAGAGCCGTTTCAAAGTCAAGCGCTATATAACTTGGGGTAAACATTTACTTTCTCCTTAAACATAGAACGGTATCAATAAAACATTAAAAATTAAAAGAATAAAGAAGAACGCCCATCCATGGACTAATATAAGGTAGGTACTTACACCTAGCCAACCTACGACCAATATAGATAGGAAGATATAAATTTCTTTATTCATCTCCCCCTCCTCACCTTACACTTACTCGTAATAAACGGTTGACTATCTCTTCGATAACAATCTATAACAAACTCATCAGTAGAGGTCAGGTCGTACCCCTCCCCTATTCTTCCTTGTGCTAAATAAACTTTCCATCCATGCTCGGCTTGGTCTGGGAAGTCGTAAACCCCTACTCTGATTTCATATTCGGGATCTAACAAAACAACTCCACGACCCTTCCTATAAATCAGAGGACTCTTTGTCACGACTTTCTCCTGACCATTTGGAAAATTGTGAAAGGATAATGATTCCAATAGTTTCTCCAAATAGACAGGCAGCGGAAGCCGTAACTACCGCCCCTGTCAAATGGATCAACGAAAAGAGAATCTTCATGAAGCGGTAACAACCTACCGCAAGTACCAAAAGGGCGGCAATCCAACCCCTTATAATATCTTGAATAATAAACATTACTTACCCTCTTTTAAGATTTTGTGTGCGACATCTATTTTAGACTGGATCTCTTGTTTTTCTAGAATATCGCTTAATAATTCCGTTTTTAATAATTCGATATCCTTTCTCTTATTCTCTATAACATGGTCTAACGTAGCCGCCTGTTTGTTTAATTTAGATAGGCTGCTTATCAATATTTGACGAAGAAGTTCTTTTTCAACATTCAGTAGGTCCATTACTTACCTTCCTTTAACTTAATAACTTCGGATAGTTTAGCTGGTAAAGAGTTAGGCAAAGTCTTAATTCCCGCCACTCTCGGAGTAAAGTTATGAAACTTCTTAACTTGCCCTGAAGCATCTTTACTTGATTTAGATACCCTACCGCCAAACTGGATACGGTGAGCAGTTTTATCGTCTTTAGTCATAGGACCAATAATCATTACATCTCCATGACTCATGATCACTGTCTCGGCTACCCCATATGTAGACAATTTAGGATTGGCGTCTAAAATCTCTCCGGTATCCCCGTCAATCGCTTTTACATCTAACGCTAAAGACATTACTGTATGTTTATCAGTCGCCTGTAATAGCTTAATAATCTTATTGAACATAGCACTGGCGACATCAGACTCAGCAAACTTATTAACCTTGCCTTTATCTGTTAATAACGCTGACATAAATACGGAGGACTCTTTAATGACTCTTTCTAGTCCTGTGGCACTATCTATAGCAATGGCCCCAAAACTAGATAGAAATTCTTTATCCTCTAGAATCGCATACAAAAACTCTAAAGCCTCGTCAGGAGTACGTCCGTCATCTATACAGATTGGGGTAACTTCTCCTGTAGCAAAGGCCGTGGCTTGTTGCGGACCGTGAGTTTCTGAGTTACAATGTAAGTACAATGTAGGTACACCGATAGTCCCCATCAAAGAACTTTTACCTCCACCCGAAGGTGCGAGTACAATTGCGTTAAGTTTCTTCTCTTCTAGTTTTGCTTTGGCTTTTAAAACTGCCGCATTAAAATCAAACTTACTCATTTTTAATCTCCTTATGATTTTTTAATATCCCTTACAATAGATAATTTACGTTTTATCCGTGGTGGAGGTGGAAGGACTTTTTTAAATTGAAAAGATAATATAAACTCCCCATCCCCACGTTCGAACATTCTTAAGATATCTGGACTTATAAGCTTTTTAGGAAATCTGACCGACATATTATCAATTACTAAATATGTCACACAAGATCCGACAACTCCGCCCAATATACCAAAAACTAACAACTCAATCATTTCTGCACTACCCCCTTAAGTTTCTTTCGAACATCTTTAGGAACTAGATTCTCCTTCCCTCTGTTCTCAGCGCCACAAGTACGGCATCTGTATTTTTGGTACTTAGAGGTATTGGTGTAATAAAACCCATTCTTAATAAAGTCTGGGTCTCCGCATACACAGGACATTTCTCCATCCTCGTCATAGATTTGATAATTAATCTCACGACCCCATGGCTCTAGTTTATAGAACAGTTCCTCAGTAGAAAGGACATCTAACTTATTGTATTCTTCCATTTCTTTCCAAGCTGCCTTATTACCTTTTAAACATTCCGTCCAAAGTTCATGTCCGTGGAACTTCTTATGTTTACTTTTCTTATGCTTAGTACACAGTTTATTGGTCATGTACTCTAGTTTGTTAGAAGTAAACGCAAAGTTCTTCTGGGCCAATAGTTTAGTATCAATCTGCCTATAAGCACTTGGCGGTTGCATACCATTGATAATAAAGCGTGCATTTAGTTTTTTGATGTCGAAACTTTTGGAATTTTGTCCGATTACGATATCAGCCTCATCTAACAATTTCCATACAACTTTTAGTAACTTTTTATCATTAGATATGTCCCTCTCATTTCTTTGGTCCATATAAATCACTTCATCGGACCCCAGCCATTTAGCCGCAAAAGATAACAAATGCCAATCTTGTTGAATTTGGTTTAGGCCGATATCTTGGTGGAACAATCCCCAAACATGAGCTACTAGGGGCGCTGTTTCTATATCTATCACTAAAGCTTTTATTTTCGATTTCTTTTTCAATGTAAATCCTCCTCATCAAATTTATTTCCAATCAAAGCAGAGAATCCGTAATTCTCATCACAAATGTGACCAAGGGATTCATCTCTTTGTACTTCGTCATCTGAAATTACTATTGACCTAAGATTTCCATCCTGATCATAGGTCCCTCCTACAAACCGTAGTTGGTACTTGTCTAGGATACTTTCTAGATCCTTTACCAACCGTATAAACTTCTTTTCCATTAACTCCCCTTTCTAATCGATTCTAAAAACGTTTTCGGTAATTCTTTTTTATATGTCTCAATGAGTTGTAGAAATCTTTTGTCTCCAATCACTGTTGTTGAATAGTCTTCCTCATGCCTAGTAGACCGACCAGCCGCTTGTTGAATTGTTTTAAGAACTTGAATGTCGTACTCTTTTTGTCCTCCATGTTTAGCCAGTTTTCTTTTAATTATCGGATCTTCGATATTCGCTCTAGGTAACTTTGGGATAAGATTAAGCGTGCATATATCGTCTGGTAAATCAATTCCTTCATGCACTCCTGCTGCCAACCATATTCCTCCTGTTTGTTTAAATTTTTCCAAAACTTCATTTTTTGTATCAGGGTCGTGAACATACGCTCCTTTAATAAATTTCTTAATCTTTTTAGCGTCACTATAGGTAACGTGTACAATTGTGTTTCTTGACGGATACTTAACTAACTGTTCTTTAATCCAGATTGCTATAGCCTCCGGTTCGGTTTTGTAATTAAACGGAACAATTGAGCTATTTACATAAATGCGCCGTCTTGCCTCGTCTATCGGGCTTTCTAACTCTAAGAAAGCACATGGTTTATCAGTTATTTTTGCGATATCTGACTGATATAACGTAGCTGACATTAATATTAGCTTATCAGCGTTAAGCAGTTTAGCTATGATCTCAGAAGGAGGTTTAATAGGTAAAATCACTAATTCCCCTTTATCGTCAAAACTATGTACAAAACTTTCTGGTGCTTCCGTTATTATGGACAGTACTCTTTGAATCTTACTTATCTCTTCTAAGACCTTAAACCCTCTTTCTGTTTCCGCTTTTAATACAACCTGTGTCAAGGTATAGGCCTTCTCTTTAAGCCAATCAGCGACCTCAATAAGCCCGTTTAGATGTCTTGGAGGATTGTACTTTTTACCAAAAGACTCTCCACTAACTAGCATTAACATATCGACAAGTTTATCGGCCTCGTCTACAATAATGACTTTAGGTTTCTTCCATTTAGGGTCTTTTTGACAATACCAGTAACTTATGGGATTAAACACCGTCATTTGATTATTGATTAAATAGTTGTTTTTAGCTATAACATACGGACATTCTTTACATGGTTTATGTAAAGGTGAGTTTCCCGCATCCTCACAGTTAAGTGCCGGATTTTTAACACAATTGTAATGTTTCTTACCAATCAATACATTTAAGTCAGGATAGAAGGTTTTCATCTGTCTGACTAACATGTTATTGGGAGTCATGTAAACCGCATCAGGAAACTCTTCCATTATTGCTCTAGCTATTGCGCTTTTACCTGTACCGCAGGGGGCGTTAATCCCTAAGACGTCGTACTCCTTCCAGTTTTTTTGGATGAAGTTGAGCGCTTCTTTTTGTGCTTGCCTTGGGGAGCGCCCCGACTGGTCGAATTTTTCGAACACTTGGCCCTCCTTGTCTTTTTAATAGGCAGCTCTACTTCTAAGAAAGCGTGCATCTTTTTAACATCTTCTTTACTTTTTACTTTGTGACAATTTTTACACAGTGGTTGGAGATTGCTGATAGAACAGAATAACCTGCCAACCGCCTCAGCTACTTCTTCGTCACATGTCGGAGTTAGGCCCACCGGCAAAATATGATCGACTTCTCGGTCTCTTACCAGTTCGCCACAATGGGCACAGGGCCAGTAGTTTAACATAGTCTTACCCTCGGTCCCATCTTTTTTAATCATAGGCTTTTTAACCACTGTACTATCTAACAAGGCTCTACGATTCTTAGAAAAACTTGTCCAGAGCCGCCTAATCCCTTTCCAAAGCAATATCATTTCAGGATCTAGCATAAGACCTCCCTGCGCTAATAACTGCCGCCCTGACTTCTGCTTCATCTAACGGCTCGATTTGTTTATTGTTTATGTGTAATATAAAATGAAATACGGCGTCAATATTAAACCCAGCTCTTAATAGTTCCGAACTGATCTGCCAGATTTTCTTATTGCGCTCACCCTCTTGCAGCCCCTCAACACTTAAGGACCATAACTTAGCTAAGGCAGTTTTATAGTCGCCCTCTTCTTCACCTTTAAAGCTGAAAGTTACTGGAGGTTTCTTAATAAGTGGTATCTCCAATAACTTACCTTTATTTGTACCAATAAGTACTTTTTTCTTACCTGTCTTTTCATGAATAGCATTAGGTAGTCTCAATATGCGGCCCGGTTGATAAATACATTCATCGACTTTAATGTTGAATGATCTTACCACATTTAAGTGAGAATATGGTAAATCCTCGCTTTCAATGAAGTCATGTTTTATTATTACGTGGTGTCCTTTACAACCAGAAAACCATACCTCATACTCATAGTCTGAAAACTTTTCTAGCACACTGTCTAGACTTTTTCCTTGATCATCTAAATCAATAGAAAGACAGTCAGCGCCGGGAGTGTATTGATTAAACCCCCGGCTGCTACCCGATTCTTTGATCTGATCTGCATGTTCTTTAGAGAATGAGTACACAGAAGCGTATCCCGGGTTTCGAACATACTTAATGATTTCTGCAAGTTCCTCCTCACTTACCATCGTTCCTTTTCGGTCGCTTCTTTTTTGTGCCCATTCTCTAAATCGCATATTACCAGTCCTCTTCTTTTATTGGTTCTTTAACTTCTTTTACTACTTCTTTTTTGACTTTACTTACAATTTCCGTAATCTCTGGAAAGTCGACCAAAGTTAACTTTCTCTTAGCGGCCTCTAATTGAGCAGCGGGCTTGGTAAGAGGGCCAGATTCTACAATCTCACCTTCTTTAGACATAATTGCATACGCCGCCTGATCTCCGTCCTTACCCACATACTCAAGATAAGCCCCGGTATAAGCTATTGTAATTTCCATTGACTTACCGATCATTTTAGTCGGGTCTGATAGAAACTTCTTAGCAATTCGAGCCATGCACTCGGCGTCAGGCGTTACAGCTTCTCCAAGACCTTCAATAAACTGCTTAAATTTAACAAACATAAAAGCGGTCTCTTT
>JACCDP010553924.1_pt1 | contig 14831 bp, 13 predicted proteins | sample 7445841 | NCBI WGS metagenome assembly JACCDP01 (sample SAMN15323441, study PRJNA562643) | freshwater metagenome | isolation source: river surface water | place: USA:Blue River Watershed | collected 2017-08-17 | reverse complement strand
GTGCTGCTGGAAGTGCAGGAATTCCTACAAGTGCTGCTGGAAGTGCAGGAATTCCTACAAGTGCTGCTGGAAGTGCAGGAATTCCTACAAGTGCTGCTGGAAGTGCAGGAATTCCTACAAGTGCCGCTGGAAGTGCTGCTGATGTTGATGTAGAAGCTGAACGAACTCGTCCTGGAGTTAAACTTCGTAAAGAACAAACATTTGGAGCCGCACCTCCTCCTGTTGAAGAAGAGCCTAAAAAAGAGCCTTACTCTAAATCTGTTGCTAATGATAATTATAGTAAATTAGATACACAATTTTTATCTAATTTACAACAAAAATTTATACCATTTGCCAACTCAGAATTAAAAAAATCTGATAAAAAATTTACTATTGAAAATGCTCTTGATTTATTTATAGAAGCAAATAATGCCAAGTTAAAACAGTTAAATATAGAATTTATGGCAAATCAAAACATTAGTATCGACATAGAATTACAACGAGTTTTTGAAAAATTCAAAACAGATTTTACCAGCATTAGCAAATCTATGTCACAACAAACCGAAATTATCAATCATCAACAATTAACAACACAAATTGCCACTACAATAATTGCTAATAGCAACTCAACAATACCAGATGCAGTCAAACAAACCAACTTTTCAACAATCGCAACAAAATTAAAAAACGAAAATGTTTTGGCAGAATTACAACAGAATCTTGCTAATCAGAGCATACTAAAACAAGAAGAAGCTTTAGCGAGCTTTTTAGCAGATAGAGATAAAACAAGAGAATCAGCTGAACTCAAGAAAATATTAGAGCAAATAGAAAAAGAAACTAAAGAACAACAAAGAATCAACCATTTTCAAGAAATATTCTCGCAAGCAGAAAAAACCGCAGCTTTTGCTAAATATCACAATCCAGAAAAAGATACTTCTGCTATTTCTCAAGAAGAATTGATGAGTCTTAAAGAAGCTGATGTCCTAAAATTAAATGATGAACAAATAAAAGAGCTTGAAAAATATTCAACATTGAGAAACGAAAAACTTTTCAATGAATTAGATGAATTAAACGATGATAAAATTAATGCTTTACGCAAATTGCCTCCAGAACAAATAGAAAAGGTATTAGACTATCTTTCACAAGATGCTGTAGTTGCAGAAATGATAACAACTAAATTTAATGAGATAGATCTTACACAACATCAAGCAACAACTCCAGAACAACTCGAGATTCAAAGACAATCTTTTGATACTATCTTAAAATTAATGGGAGTAAAATATAAATCCGATAGAAATAAAGCCCTAGATTTTTTATTTGCTCCACATACAGGAGATTCGATCACCGATCTGCAAGTGCAGTTTGATAAAATGTATGTCTCATTAGAGAAACCTCTTAAGAAAATTCATAAAAAAGATGAAATTCTCACAAAACTTCTTACAAGCATCAATGAAGATATACAAAAAAAACTCGAGGAAAGTTCACAAGATAATGAAAGTGAAAATATTAAACTTCGCAAGATTTTAAATAAGAACGAAATAACCTTAAAACGTATAGATGCAAGACAAAAATCTTTTGAGTCTTTATTTGCTAGAATCGAAAAAGCTATAAATAAATCTTAAATCAATATGCTTCGTTTAATTATGATCTTTATTATCAGTATTTTAGCAGGAAAGATGCTACATATCTTTTTTTCTAAAAAATATGTAGGCAAAAAAAAAGCAGAATATGTAGTTTTTTATATTAAACAAGAGCAAGGGGCAATTGGTTGCACAAGTGTAGAGAAATATAAACAAATTGTAAAAGCATATCAAGAAAATAATCTGAATTTCATCAATAGTTATCTGCAAAAAAAAGAGTGTTTTTTATATAAGAAAAACTATCAATTTTCAGCACTAGATAGTATTTGTCAGAATAATAATCCTAATGAACTTGCCGAGTTAACAGTGCCACATTTATTGTTAAAAAATGTCTATCTTCCTTGCTTTGCGATTGCCAGAAACTAACATAAGAAAAAAGCATCACTGCATTAGTAATACCATTTCAACTTAACATAAATTATTAGATTTATTAATTTTATTAAAGTTGAAATGGTATAATGCCATTTTAACTTTAAAATCAATTAATCTAACAAATGTATGTTAAGTTGAAATGGTATTAGCACAACTGAAAGTTATATCATGCTAAAAATAGCTGAAATTTATACCAAAAATGGCCACTAAAATATAATTTGGGATGCAACAGTGCCATTATAGTTTTTGATATTCTTCCAAGGTATAATCATCAACAGCTACAACTTCGGCAATAGCAAGTTTGGTATTATGTAGTAAATTAGCTTGTTCTTGGTTAATAATATTTTTTTGCAATGCTAAAATAATGAGATTTTGCCAATTTTCTTTTGGTAAATTTTTTTCTTTTATCGCTTGTTTGATTTGCTTAATAGCACTTTTTGCTTGTGTTTTTAACTCTAAAGCATAGTAAAACCTGCCAAAAGAATCGTTTTTATTGTTAGTTTTATAAATGCCATTTGTGAGACTATTTTGAAAATCGTCATCATTTAGCAAAGCCTTGGCAATTTGGTGAGTTTGGTTATCGTTGGCAGCATATGAAAAAGTATTAAGTTTTACCCACCAGCTAATTGGTATAAAGAGCCAAGCTAAAAGCCCAGTAAATAAATTTTGATAAATACCTTCAATTGCTTGTTGAGCTTTACAGAGTTGCTCTTTTAAGGCATACTCTGCTACTAAATATTGTTGAGGGCTAATGGCGGAATGTTGCAGTTTGCGTAAAATACAAACACTGATATACATTGCCGAAAGAACATCGCCAAATCTGCCGTTAAGCTTTTCTTTGCTTTTTAGCTTACCGCCAAATTTTAATAAAGCAATGTCGGCTAAAAAAGCAAAAGTTGCCGAACACCAAGCTATTTTGCGTTGATATTGAGCAATCTTGCCAGTTTGCATAAAACTAAATGCATAACCTCTAGTTAAAGACAAAACAATGGAAAGCCCAATGTTTCTTGTGAAATGGCAAATATGTTGCCAAAAAGCTTTATCAAATTCAATAAAATTATTGTTTTCGATTGCCATAAATTCTTTATAAATATAGGGATGCGACATAATAGCACCTTGCCCAAACTGAATTAAACCTCGGGTTAAAATATTTGCCCCTTCAACAGTAATTGAGATTGGAGTTGAAAAATAAGGAGCCGAAAGCAAATTTCTTTTACCGCAAATAATACCAGCCCCTCCTAAAATATCCATAGCAGCATTGATGTTTTGTCGAAACATTTCGGTAGCATGATATTTAGCAATCGCACTTACCACCGCAGGTTTGGCACCAGAATCAACAGAAGAAGCAGTGAAAGCTTTCATGGCATCAAGAGCAAAAGTTTTGCCTGCAATACTTGCTAAAACCTCTTCTATTGCCTCAAACTTACCAATTTCGGTAGAAAATTGCTCTCTTAAACTGCTATATGCAGAAGATACAGCCAACACAAATTTTGAGCCACCGCAACTGGTAGATGGCAAAGAAATGCCCCTGCCTGCCGATAAACACTCCATCAGCATTTGCCAACCTTTGCCTAATCCTGCTTTTTCGCCTATAACAGCATCAAGCCCCACTACCACATTTTCGCCATTTAGCGGTGAATTAACAAAAGGAGTAAAAAGTGGATTATGCCTTCTGCCTTGACGCACACCAATTGTGTTATGCGGAATTAAAGCACAAGTAATACCTACATCTTCTTGTGGAAATAATAATTTTTCAGGATCTTTTAATTGAAAAGCCACCCCAATTAAAGTGGCATAGGCCCCAAGAGTGATATAACGCTTGTTCCAGTTGAGTCTGATTTTTATTTCGCCATTGCTATCGGTAAATAATATACCATTAGAAACAATAGAAGTAGCATCGCTACCTGCATTTGGTTCGGTTAAGGCAAAACAAGGCAATTCTTGACCGCAAGCCAGTTTTGGCAAGTAGTTATCTTGTTGTTGTTTAGTGCCATAATGAAGCAATAATTCGGCAGGGCCTAACGAATTTGGCACCATTACAGTAATTGCCAAACAAACCGATCGAGAAGCTAGTTTTTCAATAACACAACTATGAGCAAAAGCCGAAAAACCTAACCCGCCGTAATTTTTTGGAATAATCATTCCAAAAAATTTTTCTTGTTTTAGAAATTGCCAAACTTCTTGCGGTAAGTCTTTAAGCTGTTGCACTTGATAATCGTTGCACATTTCACAAACTTTATTTACTTGATTATCTAAAAAATTCTGCTCTTCAAAAGTGAGAGTTGGATAGGATTCTTGCCATATTTTAGCAAAATTTGGTTTTCCTGAAAAAAGTTCGCCATCAACCCATACCGTGCCAGATGTGAGGGCAATTTTTTCGGTGTTAGAAATTTTTGGAGCAAGATTTAAAAAATTAATAAGTTGCATTATTGATTTTGAAATTAAATAAGCTCTTAATGGAGTGGAAAAAATAACCAGTAAAATTAATAGCAAATTAGCAAAGAAAATATGCTGTGAAGCATATAAAAAGCCAATAGCAATAAAGATAGCAAGAGAAAAAATAATTTTTTTTGTGAGGCAATTTTTCATAGGCTAATTTTTTAATAAATCGTTGAGTTTATTAGTAGATTCAAGTAAATATAAATCATCACAACCACCAATATGCTGATTATTGATGAAAATTTGCGGAACTGTGAGCCTGCCATTAGCTTTAGCAACCATTTCGGCTTTAATGTGTTGGTTAATCACTTTTATTTCGGTGAACTGCACTTGTTTTTTTTGCAACAAAGCTTTTGCCTTATTGCAGTAAGGGCAGATATCTGTGGTATAAATAATAATTTTAGCCATATTTTTTTAATTAACGGTTAGTATCGAAATATTGAGTGCTATTAGGAATTTTATAGTATTGATCTTGGTCTTGAATTTGAGGCATTCTTTGTAGAATTGGTTGTGGAATAATATAAGGATTGGTATAAATTGTAGAACCACCTTGATAATATTGATAAGGATAATAAACTGGTTGATAGCCGTATTGTTGTTGATAATTTATTTGATTAGCAGGAATATAATATTGATTTGGAGCAGGGTTTTGATTTTGAGGAGGGTTTTGATTTGAATAAACAGGATGCTGATATTGTTGATTTTCTAGCTGTTTTTGGCTTGTATTATTGTTTCGAAAGTAAGAATCAGGCAAAGGATCGTCGTGCGGATAAAGATAATAACAGCCACACATTAAGCCCGCCAAAACACAAAATAGGGAAGTTTTAAAAATTTTTACAACAGTACTAAACATATTATTTTGTTGAGTTTTAATTTGGATGAGAATATTTTAATGGCAATGTATAATATTTGTCAACATCATAATTAGGATAATAAGGTGTAGGAATAATATATGGATTAGAATAGGTCATTGATTGATAATTTTGATTAAAAATTGGTTGAGCGCGTATATAAAAATCTGGGCCCGGAGGTGGTAAATTATGATCGTAAGGAATATTTTTTGGCAATGTATTAACAAATTTTGGATTACTAAATTCGCTTGTTGCACAAGATATAAGATTAAAAAAAAATAAGATAATAAAAAATTGTTTCATATTTTGTGTTATTTTAAAAAAATAATGCTAAATTTTAAGTTCTTGGTTAATAATAGCAAATAATTTTCACATAAATGATTAATTTAACTAAATATGATGTAAAATTTATTAATTATGCCATAAGAATGGCTAAAATTAATTTTGGCAATACTAACGAAAACCCTAGTGTGGGCTGTGTTATTGTAAAAGATAATCAAGTAATAAGTGCTGCCACAACAGCTTTTGGCGGTAGGCCTCATGCCGAAGTTATTGCTATCAATAAAGTGGCAAATAAACAATTACTTATTGGGGCAACAATGTTTGTAACTCTTGAACCTTGCTCTCATTATGGCAAAACAAATCCTTGTGTATTAAGTATTATTGAGCATAAAATTGCCAAAGTAGTGATTTGTCATCAAGATATAGATTTACGTGTGAACGGCTTGGGTATTAAAGCCTTGCGAGAAGCAAAAATAGAGGTAGTGCTGTTAAATGCTTTTCAAGAAGCTCAAGATAAATTTTTTTTCTATGCTAAACAACATCAAAAATCTTGGCTCACTGCTAAAATCGCCACTTCTCTTGATGGCAAAATTGCTACTCAAAGCCAACAAAGCAAATGGATAACCTCATCACAAGCAAGACAATATGCTAATTTCTTACGCAGTAAGCATCAGGCAATTATGGTAGGTGCAAATACTATCAAGCAAGATAATCCAAGTTTAGATTGTCGAATTGCTGGTCTGCAAAATTTATCGCCAATTAAAATTATTGTGAGTGCCAATCTTGATTTTACTTTTTGTGAAACAATTTTTCATAGTCAAACCATTGTTTATGTTGTTACTGCAACTAATCAACAGCACAACAAAAATTTACAACAATGGCTTTTTCAAAACGATAATCATCAAGCGATTTTTCTTCCACAACACAATGGTTTATTTGATTTAGAATTTTTACTAAACAAACTTTATCAACACAACATTCATTCGGTTTTGTTAGAAGGTGGGGCAAAATTATTTACTGGTTTTTTACAAAAAAATTTAGTGCAAGAATTAATTTGGATAAAAAGCCACAAAATAATCGGCAACGAAGGTTTATCGGCAGTGCAGAATCTAGATATTTTGGCAATTAATGATGCTGTGCAGAATTTAAAAATGCATTCTCATTTTGTTGTAGGCGAAGATTTGATAACAAAATATTATTTTACTGAAATTGCTTGATTTATTTCGTTAATAAAATTGCTAATTTCTGGGGTGAGAATTTGGCAATTATCTGGCAATGTAGCAATTTTTTCAACCAGTGCCGAGCCAATCACAATGCCATTTGCTCCGATATTAGCAAAATCTTGAGCTTGTTTTGGGTTTTTAATGCCAAAACCTACTATAATCGGTAAAGTGGTAATTTCTTTTAATTGCTTAATTTGTAAAATATTATCAGATGCTTTAGCTTGTTTGGTGCCAGTAATTCCAGCAAGTGAAATTAAATACACAAAACCACTAGTATTTTGTAAAATTTGTTCTGCCCTAGCAATTGGTGTGGTTGGAGAAATTAAGTTAATAAAATCAAGCTGCGCAGATTTAACAAAAGCAAGCACTTCATTTTGCTCTTCGAGTGGCAAATCTACAATCAAAACTGCATCGGCACCTGCTTGTTTCATATGTGTAAAAACTTGTTCTAAACCATATTTTAAAAGCGGATTAAAATAGCTCATTATCACAATTGGAGTATGCTGATTTTGTTTGCGAAAATCGGTAATTAAATGCAGTGTTTTTGCTAAAGTTGCCCCTGTTTGCACTGCTCTTTTACTTGCCATTTCAATAATGGGGCCATCACCTGATGGATCTAAAAAAGGCACTCCAACTTCAATGATATCTACCCCTAGCTTGGGCATAGCTAGCATAGCAGTAAGAGTTGCCTGATAAGAAGGATCGCCAGCACATAAATAGGCAACAAAAGCGGGCTTGTTATGTAGTTGCTGAAAAGTTTGAGAAATTCTCATAATTTTACTCCTAAAAAATTTGCCACAGTGTTAATGTCTTTGTCGCCTCTGCCTGAAAGATTAACAATAATTGATTGATCTGGCTTCATGGTTTTGGCTAATTTGCAGGCAAAAGCAATGCCGTGAGCCGATTCAAGTGCAGGAATTATTCCTTCGATTTTGCAAAGCAATTGAAAGCATTCTAAAGCTTCATCATCGGTTGCAGAAACATATTGCACTCTGCCAATTGAGTGTAAATAAGCATGTTCTGGGCCAATACCAGGGTAATCAAGCCCTGCTGAAATAGAGTGAGTGTCGTTAATTTGACCGTCGGAGCTTTGTAAGAAAAAAGTTTTGTTGCCGTGTAAAACCGCTTTAGTGCCTTTGCTGATAGATGCCGAGTGCAAGCCAGATTCAACACCTTTACCACCTGCCTCTACTCCATACATTGCTACTTTTTTATCATTGATAAAATCGTAAAATAAACCAAGGGCATTTGAACCACCACCAATGCAGGCAACCAAAGCATCGGGAAGATTTTGTTGCAGGGCTAAAATTTGTTGTTTTGCTTCTTTACCAATGATTGAGTGAAAATCTCTCACCATTTGAGGATAAGGATGCGGGCCAGTTACCGTGCCAAGCAAATAGTAGGTTTCGGTAGGGTTAGCAACCCAATCTCGCATTGCCTCGTTAATGGCATTTTTCAAACTTTTTGAACCAGTTTCTACAGCCCTAACCTCGGCTCCTAAAAGTTTCATGCGAAAAACATTTGGTGCTTGCCTAGCAATATCTTTTGCCCCCATATAAATAGTGCAAGGCAACGAAAATAAAGCACAAACGGTAGCGGTAGCAACTCCATGCTGCCCTGCCCCTGTTTCGGCGATAATTCTTTTTTTGCCCATTTTTTTAGCAAGTAAAATCTGCCCCAAACAGTTATTGATTTTATGTGAGCCAGTATGATTTAATTCGTCTCTTTTTAGATATATTTTTGCTCCACCGCAATGTTGAGTGAGTCTGCTTGCCAAATATAGAGGGCTTGGCCTGCCAATATAGTGAGTAAAATAGTAATTTAATTCTTGCCAAAATTGAGAATCGTTTTGAATTTTTGCATAATTTTGCTGTAGCTCTAATACTGCTGGCATTAAGGTTTCGGCAACATAAGCACCGCCAAATTCGCCAAATTTACCTTGTTTATTTGGTTGTTGATAAAAAGAATTAAACATATTAGACCGCCAATAATTTAACTATTTTTGTTGTGGCAAAAGTAGTTGTAGTTAAAATAAAACAAGAGATTGCCAGTAAAACTTGGTAATTTTGCCAAAAATTATCGTTAAAAGCAAGATAAGACAATAACAAAATTGGCAAAATAAGTGGCAGTGCAATAATTGCCATATAGCCTAATGAACGAAAATTATTTGCCAAAACTCCAGACATCGCCGCAATAAAACTGATGGTTAAGGTAGAAATAGCAATAATCGCTAATATTTTAGCAATATTTAGCAGATTAAAATTTTGCAATATCGCTAAACAAAATGTGCCTATAATCATAGGAAAGACAACTCCAAGCCAGCTTGCTAAAATTTTTGCCAAGATAAATTTTTCAAAATTACCAAACAGCAACAACATTTGCTCAATTGTGCCATCGGAAATATCGGTGTGGCAAAAATTTTGAAAAAAACCTAAAATTACCAATAAAGAGGCAAGAATAGTAGCAAGTAAAAACAAATTTTGTTGATTAATGTTAGTAGCCTGATGCAAAAACTGAAAAATCACTAAAAAAACTACAAAAAATAGTAAATTAACCATAAATTGTTGAGATTTAAACCATAAATTGTTAATTTCGTAAGCAATTATAGTAAAAAACATAACTAAATAGCGGTTAAGATTGATTCGAGATATTTACGATAGTCGGAATTTACTTTATATTTTTGGCACAGCTTGAGAAACTTTTCTTGATTGATAAAGTTTTGCTGGTAGGCAATTTCTTCGAGGCAAGCAATTTTTAAGCCTTGTCTTTTTTCGATGGTTTGAATAAAGCTTGCCGATTCTAGTAAAGAATCAGGAGTGCCAGCATCAAGCCAAGCAAAGCCCCTGCCTAATTTTACCACACCTAACGATTGTTGTTGTAAATAAACATTATTAACATCGGTAATTTCTAGCTCTCCTCTTGCTGATGGTTGAAGATTTTTGGCAATATTAACCACTTCGTTATTATAAACATAAAAACCAGTGACTGCCCAATTTGATTTTGGTTGAGTTGGTTTTTCGGCAATTGAAACTGCTATATTATTAGATAATTCAACCACTCCATAAGAAGTAGGATTAGAAACTTGATAAGCAAAAATCATTGCCTTGCATTGATGAGAAGTAAAAGATGCAATATGTTGATGAAAGTTTTTAAAATAAAAATCGGAGCCGTAAAAAATATTGTCGCCTAAAATTAAACATACTGAACTTTTGCCAATAAATTTTTCGCCCACTAAAAAAGCTTCGGCAATGCCGTTAGGCTTTTCTTGCACTGCATATTGTAATTTTAACCCCAAATCTGAACCGTCTCCTAAAAATTTGCTAATATTTGGAGTATCAGCAGGAGTGCTAATAATCAGAATTTCGGTGATACCGATATTCATGAGGTTGGCAAGTGGATAGCAAATCATTGGTTTATCATAAACTGGCAACAATTGCTTGCTGATAATGTTAGTAAGCGGAGCTAATCTGGTGCCACTTCCACCTGCTAAAATAATGCCTTTCATAGTTTTTATTTTATTTTGTTATTTGCATCAACCAAAACCACTTTTGGTTGCCAAGTTTTTGCTTCAAAATCTGATAAAGAGCAATAAGAAATAATAATAACTAAATCGCCCACACAAGTTTTTCGAGCCGCCGCTCCGTTAATTTGGATAATGCCAGAATTTTTTGGAGCAGCAATTGCATAAGTAGTAAATCTTTCGCCATTATTAATATTTACCACATCTACTTGTTCATAAGGTAAAATATTAGCCTCTTGCAATAAAGCTTCATCGATAGAAATTGAGCCTTCATAGTGTAGATCGGCACCATTTACGGTTGCTCTATGAATTTTGGCTTTTAAGAAATTTAATTGCATAGTTAATCGTTTTTAATAGTGGCAATTTTTAACTCGTTTAGTTGTTTTTTAGAAACTAAAGCAGGAGCATTCATCATTAAATCTTGTGCTTTGCCATTCATAGGAAACGGAATCACCTCGCGTATATTTGGCTCGTCGGCTAAAAGCATAATAATACGATCAATACCCGGAGCAAGGCCCCCGTGAGGCGGAGCGCCATATTTAAAAGCAGTAAGCATTGCCCCAAATTGCTGTTCAACTACTTCTTTACCATAGCCAGCCAAGGCAAAAGCTTGATACATAATTTCTGGCTTATGATTACGTATGGCACCTGAACATAACTCAACTCCGTTTAAAACTATATCGTATTGAAAAGCTTTAATATCGAGCGGATCGTTATTTAGCAATGCTTCTAAACCGCCTTGGGGCATAGAAAAAGGATTGTGAGAAAAATCAATTTTGCCAGTTTCGTAGTTAAGTTCATACATAGGAAAATCGGTAATCCAGCAGAATTTATAAACTGATTCATCAATTAATTTTAACTCATTGCCAAGCTTGATACGCACTAAACCAGCAAGTTTAGTGGCAAAATCTGGAGTGCCGCAGGCAAAAAACACCGCATCGCCTGCTTGTAAATTGGCGATATTTTGTAAGTTTTTCAGTTGTTCTTGGTTTAAAAACTTGGCGATAGGGCCTTTTGCCTCGTTATTTTCATCAAAAACAATATAGGCCAAGCCTTTTGCACCTTGTTGTTGGGCGAATTCTATAGTTTTATCAAAAAAAGAACGCGGTTGATTACTGCATTTTGGAGCAGGAATAGCTTTAATAACTTCATGATTAGCAATAGCTTTGGTAAAAATACTAAAACCAGAATCTATAAAAATACTAGTGGCATCAGATAAAATAAGCGGATTTCGCAAATCTGGTTTATCAATTCCGTATTTTTGCATAGCCTCTTGATAAGGAATTTGCACAAAAGTTTTTTCAGTGAGTTTTTTAGTGCCAAATTGAGTAAAAATATTATACATTACAGGCTCAATAACTGCAAAAACATCGGCTTGAGTAGCAAAAGCCATTTCAACATCGAGCTGATAAAATTCAGGAGAGCGATCAGATCGTAGATCTTCGTCACGAAAGCAAGGGGCAATTTGAAAATATTTATCAAACCCCGAAACCATCAGCAATTGCTTAAATTGCTGCGGAGCTTGTGGCAAAGCATAAAATTTACCCGGATGCAACCGAGCAGGCACCAAGTAATCTCTAGCACCTTCAGGAGAAGAGGCGGTAAGAATTGGAGTTTGGATTTCTAAAAAACCTTGCTTGGTCATTTCAAGCCTTAAAGCCTGAATAACTTGTGAACGAAGCACAATATTTTGATGAGTTTTTTGTTTTCTTAAATCAAGAAAACGATATTTTAAACGTAGCTCTTCTGGGTAATTTTGGCTTTCGTCGTTTATTTGGAAAGGAATTTGTTCGGATAGCGATTCGATAAATAAAGTTTCAACTTTAATTTCAATTTCGCCAGTGCTGATTTTATTATTAACAAGCTCAAGTTGCCTTGCCACCACAAAACCAGTGATGGTAATTACCGATTCTAGCTTGATGCTAGCAATATTTTGCAAATCAAGATTTTGATTTTGCTGATCTAAAACTAATTGAGTAATGCCGTAATGATCGCGCAAATCGATAAAAATTAAGCTACCGTGATCGCGCTTGGAATGAACCCAGCCCGATAATTTTACTTGAGCATTGAGATTTTTAATGGTAAGTTGCGAGCAGTTGTGAGAACGATATTGGTGCATTTTTTAAATTAAATTGCATTTATAGAACTATAAAAAATATTATTGTAAAACCAGCTATTAAATTTGCAATAAAAATTGTGTGAAAAAATATTTTAAACTTCATTTGGTCTCTAGCTTGACTAATAAATTCCTTTATGTTAAAATAAACTTTAATTAGTATGATGGTTGCCGTTGGTTTTTATTACTTTGGTAAAATGTTGAGTTGCTTTGGGATGGCTAATTTTTAGAAAAGTTTTCTTGTTTTTGCTCTTTTTATCAAAAAGCCTTACTTTTTTAATGCCTGTGTTTTTGCTAAATACTGGCAGAATTTTTTCTTGAGATAATATATTTTTTAATGTTTCTCATCTCAGATATAATAAGAATCGTCTTTTTTTGATGGCGGTTTTAGTTGTGCTGGCTGTTTTTTTCTATATAACAAGACTAATTAATTTAGTTTGCATAAGATATAATTAACAAAAAAAATTCAAAAAATTTTATTAATTAAAGCAAAAGCACTTGTATTTTTAAACATTGTAAAATAAAATTAATATAGCTAAAAGTATACGATCTAGCATTTCACTTTTCAAATTATAATGCTAGCTAATATATGAAAGCTTTTAAAAACAATAATATCAACCATTAAAAATAACAATTATGCAATATAAAATAACAAATTTTATCAAAGGTAAGACTATTTATTCTCTTATAAAGAGAATAATCCGTTCTTTGATAATGGATCTATTTTTTTAGAAGATTTGGATAAAGATTAGGAGAGTTTTCATATAGTTGTATAAATTTTAGTTTAATTTATCATCAAAACAATTTTAATTTTGTTTTGATAAGTATATTTCACAGAATATCAAACAATATGTCAAGTCTTTTTTTTACTTTTTTTAACTTTGCCGATATTTATTTCAAACATAATAAATATCGGCTTTTTTAGAGCGGTTATTTTTTTTACTATACACCAAAACTGACTAGTCTAGTTTATCATAACATGGGATAAAAAATGTTAAGCACTTTATTTTTATTTATAGTCGTGCCTAATAGCAAACAAAAGATCTTATCGCCATGATATAAAAAAAATTTAAAAGCAGATTGAAAGATTTTCTGCACTACTTTTTAAATAATTTTTCTTAAAATGTTGCGAAGTAGGCTAATAAGAGGCTTGTAGATCACAAAAATTTCTCGACAACCATCAACCAAAGTGTAGTTTTTGCCATTAATACTGGCAACAGAAATTGTATGCATGCCAAATTGATAGCAATCTAAATGTTTGGTGCTGGTGGTTGCCACTTGTTGCTCGCTAAAAAAATGGGGGTTAAGATGGGTGATTTCGTTAATAACAATACTTTCGCCATAATGTTTTTGGCAATTTTGAGCAGGACGATAAATTTTGCCGTGAGCCACAAAAATATTACCAGCACTTCTTGCCGAAACTTGGCTCACTTTAATTGGATTTTGCGGGTGCAATGTGAACTCTTGTTGTAAAGATGGGCTATAAGCTAAATAAAGATGAGAATTAGGTTGATCGGCTTTGCTATAAAATAGCCAATAATTGCCGTTATAAAAAAATAAAGTAGGATCTATCGCTTCTTGATGACTAAATATTTTTTTAACATATTGTGCCTTTAAATTTATAGGATCTATTTTATATAAAATTAGGTTTTTAGTTTTGTAAGATTCGCATAATAAAAAAATATCTTCCTCTTGCCAAAAAACAAAAGGGTAAGATAAGTGTTTATGATTATCAAGTAGCAATAGTTTTTTGCCTAAATATTTTTCTTGTTTAGCATTTTCTAATAAGCTAGCAATCATAATTTTGCCACGCTTGGTTATTTGGCAATATTCTTCAAACAAAATATAGGCTTGGTTATTGTGGGTAAAAGAAAAAGGATCGGCGAAAAATTTTAAACTACTAGGTTTAGCAAGCCAAGTGATTTGTGGTGCAAAATCAACAATAAAACAGTCAATGTTGGCATTTATTATGCCGATGTTCCATTGCTGAAAATAAAATAGTTTATGAAAAATTTTTTTAAACATAATATAAAAATTGCCAAAAAGAAAAAAATTTTGCTATAATTAATTGATTTGTCAAAGATTTTTTGTAAAAAAGCTTGCATATCTTGCTACCTAGACTAGAATTTTGACTAAATAAATTTAATTCACAATATTTTTTATGTTTGATTTTGAAACCTACGACATCATAAAAATTTTACATATCGTTGCAGTTATTTCTTGGCTTGCTTCTTTGCTTTATTTGCCCAGAATTTTTGTTTATCATTGCAGAGTTGCCTTTAACTCTGAAAGCTGTAAAATTTTTCAAGAAATGGAAAAAAAGCTTTATCGCTACATTGCCACCCCTGCCATGATTTTATCCTTGATTTTTGGTTTTTATTTGGCAATACAAATTGGGTTTGAAGGTAG
>JACCDP010376758.1_pt1 | contig 14834 bp, 18 predicted proteins | sample 7445841 | NCBI WGS metagenome assembly JACCDP01 (sample SAMN15323441, study PRJNA562643) | freshwater metagenome | isolation source: river surface water | place: USA:Blue River Watershed | collected 2017-08-17 | reverse complement strand
GAGATCCTGCCAACGGATTTGCACAGACGGATTTTATGTTTTCAGCCAATCCTAAATTCCAACAAGGGTCAATGCTGGGCAGCGGTCCAGACAGTCCTTTCCGCGGAGAGCACCGTCATATATTATTAAGCAGTATCGCCCGTGCTAGGGGAATGAAGTACTCGCCAAAGTTTGGTTTGATGAATGCCGAAACTGACGAAACCGTACCTGGCGGAGACGATTGGAACACTATCGCTAAGAATCTACTAGGACAGACTGCCACAGTCAAAGACATCCGTTCCGTAGAAAACATCATAGCATACATCCGCAAACTACCAAACTACGAAGAACTAGTAGCAGCAGCCAGAGAAACGCTAGGCCGCTCAGGTATTGAGCTACCTAAGAATGAAGCACTAGAAAGCTATCAGCCTGGCAGCATTGGCTGGATGCGTAGAATGATCAACATAGTAAAATGAGAGCATTTGAAATCATAACTGAGAAGTGGAGCGCGAAATATAAACGCTCAATCAACTGCTCAAACCCTAAAGGTTTCAGCCAGAAGGCACACTGTGCTGGCCGTAAGAAAAACGAAAGTGTCAACGAAGCAGAAGCACCTGCTCCTAAGAAAGTAGGCCGTGAGTTTAATCACTTAGAGGATCTTGTGTTCACAGAACCCAATGGTGGACAAAGAGCCGTAGAAGTTCTTAAGAATCTAGCACAGCCAGAATCAAAGATATCAATCAAGTGGGATGGCAATCCTACAGTATATTGGGGTCGTGAAGAAGATGGCACTTTCCGTATGGTAGGTAAGAACAACTGGGGTCGTGAAGAAGGTAAATCATCTAGTCCGCAGGAACTACAGCAGTTTATCATGAGCCGAGGCAAAGGCGAAGACTGGCGTGAAAAGTTCGCAGGTGATATGGCAGCTATGTGGTCTGTGTTTGAAGCAGCTACCCCCAAAGACTTCCGTGGCTATGTCTATGGAGATATCCTATTCCATCCAGGTAAACCCTTCCAAGGTGCAGACGGTAAACTAAATTTTACACCTAATCAAACTACCTACGAAGTCAAAGCTACTAGTCCTATTGGACAGAGGCTAGGCAAAGCCAAAGTAGCAGTGGCAGCTCATAAACTATTTGATTTCTTTGGTGATAAGTCAGGATCGGATTTTGATGATCCGGATCAGTTTAACAGCACCCCTAGCCTAATGGTATTTGGTCAGACTTATGTTAGCCATCGCCCGGCGGTAAATGCAGACAATCTAGGACAGATAGAAAAACTAGTAAGACAGAATGCTAACAATATTAATAAACTGTTAACTCCCCAAACAGGCCTCAGCGATCTTCAGACTATAATCTATACTTTCGTTAACGCACAGAGCAAAGCCAAACAGTTAGACAATATTAATTCAGAGTCTTTCTTTGCTTGGTTGCCCGGTTCTAAGGTAAGCGCACCTAAACAGAAAAAGATAGCAGATCTAGATGCTGCCAATCCTGCTGTACTAGATACGATGTTTGCTTTGGTCACAGAGTTGATGAAAGCTAAAAACGAAGTCATAGCAGAGCTCGATTCTGCAGAAGGCGATATCGTTGCACACACCGGAGGTAAACCCGGAGGGGAAGGCTATGTCAGCACCGCTGATGCTGTGAAACTAGTGCCCAGAGATCGTTGGACCCCATTCCGAGCAGATTAACAGCCAAAACACCTAATTTTCTCCAAACTATATAAATACTATGCCGGTCCCTGAGCGGGACTATGATTAAGAGGAGAAAATATCATGGCAAATCTATACGCAACCACAATTGGCAGCACCACATTTGGTGCAAACGCCAAGAGACTAAGAAAGTCAAGTGACAAAACTGCATTTGCAGCAGCAGCACCTTTAACTGACCTAGGCACACCAGTTCTACAACCAGTTCAGTTCAGCATCGCTGGAGTTAATATGAGCACAACTCCAACCAATGCAGATTCTAATCTAGCACAACTAATTTCCGTAGTACAAGCAACAGGTGGAGAAATCTACTACGTTGGCGCATTTACTAATGCAGATCCTTCAGTTGGTGTAATGCTAATGACCGATCACAGCTTGAACAAGTTTACCAAATCCGGCAACGGACAAGGTGATTCTGGTGCAGTGAACTTCGGTTCTCTAGAAGCAGCTATCGACGCAGCTATTTCTGGTGCAACAGCTACAGTAGCAACAGCTAGCCACACCGGTCTAAGCTTCAGCTAATTTTCCATTCGGGATGGGAAACAAGGGCGGATTTATTCCGCCCTTTTTTTATCAGTGTAAATAACAACGTCTATGAAAAAATATAAAATTGTCACACTGATAGACATCACTAGAAGTGGTGCTACTAGAATAGAAACTAATCGATTAAAGATCGGCCAACAGGCTAATTTTAATTCCTTACTACAGGCCATAGGAATGAGATCTAACGTAGACTGGACCGCTGATCCTAAGATGAATGACGGTAGATTACCTGATAAGATCGGAGGTAAGGCTAATCATTGGTCGTGGGTGTTTTATTGCGAACGAGAAGATGTCTTCCTTAAAGATGACGATCCTGTAGGATTATTAAAGGAAGATTTAGATGGTGTTCCTATCGTAGTAGGATTAAATAATACAGCAGACATAAATCCTGCTTGTTTTTTAACCAAAGGTGATAAGATCAACACCTGGGTATACGAATATACCGAAATTGAATAAATAAATTATACAGGCAAATTTCATAGGCTTTTGAATCTTAGGCACATGTCCCTTGCGGGAACTTGACTTAACAGGAGAAGGCTCGATGCCTACAGTAGCAGAACGAGTTAGTGTTGTAGAAGTACAGGTCGCTAACTTAGATGAAAAAATAGATGATATTAAAAACGATGTCAACACGATGGGGGCAGGAATAACTCACCGCCTTGATCAGATGTATGATGCATCATGCACACAACATGCCGAATTAGCAAAATCGATCAAAAACACACACACTGAATTAGATGCTAAGATTTCAGAGCTGCAACAATTCAAACAAAAATGGGTTTATTTGATATTAGGTGGATTAGCAGTGTTGGGTTTTGTTTCAGGTCACTTAGATAGTATTGTAAAAATATTTGGGTGAAATATGCGCACTTAAATAAAGGACCATAGGTCCTTTTTTTTATGACCTCATTATCGAAGAAATTTGAACAGATCGTTAAGAAAGAATTAGCTTCAACAGTTTTACCTGTTAAAACTGAAGAGGGGATTCTCTTAGGCGACGTTTTGATAATCAGCGACGGAACTAGCAAGAGCATCATCAAAAAAGGTCTGCTGGTATATGATCATATATTCCTTAATTCTGTGGCCATAAAGATAGCAAAACTTTTGTTAGTTGCAAACAGCAGCTATCAGGCTGACAATTTGTATAAATTAGATCAAGAATATGGTAAATGGCTCAACGAATCATTGCTGTTAAGAGTACAGTATGATAGAGCTTTAGCCAAAGGGGACAACGATCGAGCAGATATATTCTACGCTAGATACATAGAAAGCAAGGAACGGACTATGAGTGCTAAATCTAGAGCAGACTTTTTGGCACGATAAGTAATAAATATATAATAAATTTGGATCATATCTATGAAAACTACAGATCTCTTTAAATCTAATCGATCAGCATCAAAATTGAACGAAAGCTTTGAGCGTATGTTTGGGCAGAAACTCAAATTAGAAGATTTTGATCTGCATCAGCTTCAAGATGCTAGAAATAAGCTTCGAACACAAATCAGTCAAGTAAGAAGTCAAAGTGGTTTCAACGAAACTATCGAAAATGACGCATTGACAAAGGCACAGTGGATGCTAGATGCTATCAATTCAGAAATAGCCCATAGAGAAGAATATATTATTGATGATGTTCAAGTTAGAGAAGGTTTTTTCGATGAAATGATGGAAGTAGTTGAGCGTATTAGAGATCAACACGGACCAGATCTAGACAGAGACGAGTTCGGTGAAATATTTAGAGATATGATCGAACAGGAATATGGTGCAGCAGAAGCACAACAAGCCATGGATGATATGGATGTTATATGGGCACAATACACTGATCCAGAAAGTGATTATGATGATAGTATGGACGGTGATCACGATTCCGCTATGGCATCAGCAGGTTTCGGATCAGACGAAGACTACGGGTACTATGGAAACGACGAAGATATAGATACTAACGAAGCATATATCAATAGTGCTAAAGATGCGGTTAATATTTTGGTAGATATTAGAAAACAATCTAAAATGGCAGAGCTAGGACAAGGTGATCCAGTCCGTCCTAATCAATTAGTAAATGATCTATGGGACGTTATTACATGGATCGAAGCAAATATGAAAGAATCAACGTCAGCAGAAAACATTGAAGAAAAGGCACCCCCAGGAGCCAAAGCAGAACGCATGGTCAAGCATATCAAAAAAGGATATGCAAAAGATGGTAAATTAACAGATAAAGAGCGTGGCATCGCATATGCTACTGCCTGGAAGCATCACAACAAATCAAAGAGCGAATCTACACAAACAGGAGAAGATATGAAAAAGTTAACAGAAGGTGAGATCCAACAAGCCCAGTCGATCGTAACCGCAAAGACAATGGTGGACAGAGTGGGCAGATGGATTGAAGAACTTTCTGGTATGGAGAACGATACACTCCTACAATTAGGTGATCAGATCCGTGACGAAATGGGTCAAGAGCAGGCAAAGAATTTTATTTCTGCTGTGGCTCCTGCGATCCAACAAGCTCTAGAAAATCTAAAGACCACACGTGAAACACTGGCTACAGGTGTTCGTACACTCACAGGTGAAGAACAGGCTGCTGGAATGCTAGGTGCTGAACCGAGCGGAGACCTTGGGGGCGATATGGGACCAGCGGAACCAGATGCTATGAACGCAGAACCAGTAGCAGGCGGAGAGGATGAATTTGCCGCAGCTGAACCAGCAGCAGGTGGATTAGAAGATACTGGTCGCGAACAACGAGAAAGTATTCAATATCAGAATCGTTTGCTAAAAGTTTTAGCAGGATAATATGAGACTTTCTGATCTTAAAGAAGACGATAAACAGTTAGACGAGATTCTTCCTGTTATCGGAGCAGTTGGTGGAGCAGTTGCTAGAGCTGCGGTACCGGCAATCGCTAGAGGTGCTGCCTCACTAGGTAGTGCTGCACTTAGGGGCGGTGCTGCTCTAGCACGTGGAGCCGGAAGTGCTATCGCACAAGGTGCTAAGGCCGTTGGTCAAGGGATGCAATCGGTAGCAGGGCAGGCAGCAGCAGGATTGGCGGGCGGAGGTATGGATCCTGCACAGGCCGCAGCCGCTAAAAAAGAAAGAGACGATCAGAAAAAACAAATTCAAGATGCTATTAAACAAAAGCAACAAGAACTAGCTGATCTACAAAAAGAACTGACACAACTAGGATGAGATTTTTCGAATTCGCAGATTCAGATGCAGGCTTAGATAAGTTCGTGATGATACTCAGGAACTTTCAAGGTCGTGCCTCTTCTAAGAAAACACCAGCTAAACTAAATTGGAATAGCCTACAAAAAATCGCTGCTGACAGTGGTTTTGAATTTGCAGCCGATTATGAAACTTTCAAATCTATCTATGATGCTAATCCTATCGTTCAAAATATAGTGAAAAATTTCAATGATAACGGCATAGAATTAAACGTACCGGGCGCAGAAGAACCGGGTGATGCTAACGAGCCTGTGCCAAACGGCGGAAAAGACAGCGAAGAGGTAGTAGGACAGATCGCTGACGCAAATGCTGCCAAACAATTATCTCAAAATCAATCCGGAATCAAGGTTTGACCTTCTAAAACATTTTGTGTATAATTACACAATATGACTACACAATTCACACCACCACCATTTATAGAAAAGTTCCAATATAGGAACTGCCAGCAGATCAATGATCCTGTGACTCGAAAAAGAGTATACCTAACGCCGGACGGCGAGAGTCTTCCTTCAGTGACAACTATCTTAGGAGCTACCAAAGATATGACTGCATTGAATGAATGGAAGAAGCGCATAGGTGAAGAAAAGGCTAGACAGATTACCACAGAAGCTGCTGGAGTAGGGACTGCTATGCACAGCAATCTAGAACGATTCATAGCAGGTATGCAAAGACAGCCAGGAAATAATCCTGTTCATGTTCAGGCCAATGCTATGGCTGATGTGATTATCACTAACGGTCTTAAAGATGTCAAAGAAGTATGGGCTATGGAACAGAGCTTGTACTTTCCAGGACTATATTCCGGAACCACTGATTTAGTGGGTGTATATAAAGATAATCCCTGTGTGATGGATTACAAACAAACCAACAAACCTAAGAAAGAAGAATGGGTCGAAGATTACAAAATACAGTTAATAGCCTACATTCTAGCACACAACGAAGTTTACGGGACAGAAATCCGAGAAGGTCATGTGTTTATGTGTAGTCGCAACTGCGAATATCAACAATTTGACTTGTGGCCCAGCGATTACAACAAATACGAAGATCTTTGGCTGGGTAAGGTCGAAGAGTATTACGCACAATCCAGATAAATACCCTAACAAGGGTACAATTCTATGGCTGTCGTACAAATATCTAAAATACAGGTCCGCAGAGGACAAAAGAACTCAAATAGCGGCATTCCGCAACTTAGCTCAGCAGAGTTTGCCTGGGCTGTAGATTCTCAAGAATTATTCATAGGCAACGGTAGTGTAGCCGAAGGTGCTCCTTATGTAGGTAATACTAAGATCTTAACAGAGCACGATAATATCCTCGAATTGGCCAACAGCTATCAGTTCGCCAACGACGATAACAGTATAACTTTTGCTGTCTCTAGAACTCTGCAGAGTAAATTAGACGAGTATGTTTCGGTAGCAGACTTTGGTGCTGTAGGTGATGGATCTACAGATTGCGTAGCGGCATTCGAATCTGCATTCACTGAGCTGTTTAGAAATACCAATCCTAATTACAAAAAGATTTTACTGATACCAAATGGTGAATATCTATTCACAAGTGATATTAGGGTACCTAGTGGTGTTGTTCTTCAGGGAGAAACAAAATTAGGAGCTGTGTTGAATATGAATGCTCATAACATTCGATTCGTCACTAGTACAGGATTAGAGTTATCAGAATTTAACAGCACTAATAGACCCAGCAACATATACTTTCATAATTTTACGATAAAAAGAACTACAGGTCAACTTACCTGTACTGGTTTATCTAAGAGCACTTTTTCTAATATCAGATTCGAAGGTGAACATCAGCTGTCATCTACTGTAGCATCGTTAGTGTCTGAACCGTCTTCAGTATTCTGGCAAAATGATTTATTTGGCATAAGAGTCACAGATCTAGTTTTTGATACCTGTGACTTTATATCCAATAGTGTCGCAATTAAATGTTCTCAGACTGCTGCATTTGAAACTAACATCGTAATCAATAATTGTAAATTTAATATAGCTGATACCGCAATATACATCAACGGAGTCTCAGGTCAGACTAATGCCTGGAAAATTGTAGATTGTAAGTTTGAAGAAATATCTAAGCAGGCCTTTAGGTCAACCAACGGAAACTACACCGTTATAACACAAAGCGAATTTAAAAATGTCGGAAACGGTCTAGGAACAGCAGCTACTCCTACAGATGTAATGATCTATTTCGGCGAGTCAATTGGCAATCTTGTAATTGATTGTTTCAGCAATCGCTTACAAAATGCAGGGTTGAACCCTAGCACTGTATCCTCAACCGCTTCATATGTTGAAGCATATAACAGTGATAAGTCTATATGGGCTGATAGGATTCATAGTGCTATCTATCTTTCAGATAGTTTCAGACCCCTTGCAGTTCTAAGTGCCTTTAACAAGTATCATGTAATCAATTACACATTAAGATTAGGAACACACACTAGACAAGGACAATTACTATTATCTGTAGGACAAGACCTAGCTGGAGAAGATAATGTATCTAGCGTAGCTGTGACAGATAACTTTCAATATTCACCACAATCTATTACATCCGAAGGAGGAGCAATGATGACTAATTTTGAATTTTCAGCCAGCCTTAGAGGCAATGCCGGGGACAGCGGCATTGAAACTTTAGTATTATCATACAAGAATCCTCTGGCTACAGGCTCGGTAGGAACTGTATCATTTGATGTGACCTACGGTGTTTGATGCTCACGGAGTAGATAGATTAACAGAATGGAAACGATTCCGAGATAGATTAGAAACAAGCCCAAGTCCTCTAGAAGATTTGGCAGAGTTTTGGAGTCGAGCACCATTCGTTAGTGACTATCTAGACGAAAACAATCCCACAAAATGGCCCGATCCTTGGCATTTGGTCTTGGACGAAAGGCTTGACGACCTTGCAATCGCACTAGGAATGCTGTATACTCTTAAATTAACACAGCGGTTTATGGATAGCGATTTCGAGATACATATGTCTATGTTGCCAGACAAAACAAATTGCCATTTTTTGTTAGTTGACAGCAAGTATGTATTGAATTATCGATACAAAGAAGTAGTAAACGCATCTGAGCTTAACGATCTTAAGACCAATAAGCTTTATCCATCCAGCAGTACAAAATAAATATCATTCCAATAATATAAAAAGAGACGAGAACATGAGCATCACAGTTATCAAGAGAAGCGGACACAGAGAACCTTTAATGATTGAGAAATGGCAGGCGCAGGTTGCTAAAGTATGCCAAGGCATAGCCGACGTAAGCCAGTCGATGATTGAGATCAAAGCACAATTACATTTTTACGACAGTATCACCACTGAAGAAATTGACGGTATCACATTAAGAGCTATCGTTGATCTAATTGACATAGAACATAATCCAGACATTGGTCATACTAACTATCAATTTGTAGCAGGTAAACAGCGTTTAAGTATGTTGCGTAAAGATGTATACGGTCAATATGATCCTCCACATCTCTACGATATTGTTAAGAAAAATGTCAGTATAGGATTATATACACCAGAACTTCTTGAATGGTATACCGAAGAAGACTGGAATAAGATGAACGACATGCTCGATCATGAAAAAGATGAATTGTACAGTTACGCAGCCATAGAACAGTTGATTGAAAAGTATCTCGTGCGTAACCGAGCTACTAAGGAGATCTATGAAACACCACAAGTTCGTTATATGGTTGCTGCCGCGACTGTATTCCATAAAGAAGAACCTAATGCAGCCCGTATGCGTTACATCAGAGAGTACTACAACGCGGCTTCAGATGGTCTGTTTACTCTTGCTACACCTGTTCTGGCTGGTCTTGGCACTCCAACAAAGCAGTTTAGCAGTTGTGTTCTTATCCGCAGTGACGACGATCTGGATAGCATATTTGCTTCTGGTGAGATGATGGCCAAGTATGCCAGCAAACGTGCTGGCATTGGCTTAGAGATTGGCAGACTTCGTCCGCTAGGTAGTCCCATTCGAGGTGGTGAGATCATGCACACAGGTATGATCCCATTCTTGAAGAAGTGGTTTGGCGATCTGCGTAGTTGTTCACAAGGGGGTATTCGAAATGCAAGTGCTACTGTATTCTATCCTATTTGGCATCATCAGTTTGACGATCTTATTGTTCTTAAAAACAATCAAGGAACAGAAGAAACTCGAGTCCGTCATATGGATTATGGGGTTGTGCTTAGTGCCTTCTTCTGGAGAAGATTCAAAAACAAAGAAAATATAACCTTCTTTGATCCTAATGAAGTGCCCGATCTGTATGAAGCTTTCTATAAGAATACAGAGAAGTTTGAAGAATTATATGTAAAATACGAAAAACAAAAAGGTTTACGTAAAAAAACAATGAGTGCTGAGGAAGTATTCAAGAGCGGCATTCTCAAGGAGCGTACAGATACAGGTCGCATCTATTTGGTGTTTATTGATAATGTTATGAATCAAGGTCCTTTTGATCCTGAATACCATACCATTTATCAAAGTAACTTGTGCTGTGAGATCTTATTACCAACCCGTCCATTTAAGAGATTAGACGACGAGGAGGGACGCATAGCGTTATGTACACTGGGATCCATCAACTGGGGTGCGTTCCGAAACCCAGAAGACATGCGTAGAGCCTGTCGAATTCTACAAAGAAGTCTATGCAACATACTAGATTATCAAGACTTCTTATCAATTCAAAGCAAGTTAAGCAACGATGAGATACAGCCATTAGGTATTGGTGTCACGAATCTTGCCTATTGGCACGCCAAGCGTGGACTCAAGTACGGCGAGAAAGATGCTTTAGCAGATGTTAAAAGTTGGATGGAACATCAGGCCTATTATCTCACAGAAGCAACCGTAGAACTTGCCAAAGAAAGAGGACGCTGCAAAGACAGTGACAAAACATTTTACGGCAAAGGCGTATTTCCTTGGGAGCGTAGAGCTACAGGTGTAAACAAATTAACTAGCTTTAAGCCTGAACTAGATTGGGAACCTTTACGCAAGGAGATGAAAGAGTATGGTGTACGAAATGCTACTCTTATGGCTATCGCTCCAGTTGAGTCTAGTAGTGTTGTTATTAATAGCACTAATGGAATAGAAATGCCAATGAGCCTTATCAGTACTAAAGAATCAAAAGCAGGATCATTTACACAGGTCGTACCTGAATATCACAAGTTGAAGAACAAATATCAGCTGATGTGGGAACAGAAAGATTGTGATGGCTATCTTAAGACAGCAGCAGTTTTAGCAGCCTATGTGGATCAAAGTATTTCTACTAATACTTTTTATAATCCTGCAAATTATCCAGATAGAAAAGTACCTACCACAATTATAGCCAAGAATCTTATGCAGGCTCATATGTGGGGATTGAAGACTTTCTATTACAGCCTAATTAACAAGGCAGGTGCCAAACACGAAGATAAGACTCCGGAAGTACACTACAATGGATTCCACAACGAAAGAGAAATAATTGAAGAAGAAGATTGCGAGGCATGTAAACTATGAGTCAAGCTCAATACGATTTAACACACAAGACAGATTATCTACAGCGTAAAATGTTCCTGGACCCAGAAGGTCCAGTGACCATACAGAGATTCGAAGAAGTCAAATATCCCAAGGTAGCGCAGTTTGAAACCACAGCCCGTGGATTCTTCTGGGTGCCAGAAGAAATAAGTCTAACCAAAGATGCACAAGACTTTAAGGATGCATCAGATGCGGTTAAACATATCTTCACTAGCAATCTGCTTAGGCAAACTGCTCTTGACAGTCTGCAAGGCCGCGGCCCGAGTCAAATCTTCACTCCTGTAATTTCATTACCAGAATTAGAAGCACTGGTTTATAACTGGACATTTTTTGAAACAAATATCCATAGCCGTTCATATAGTCATATCATACGCAACATCTACAACGTGCCTAAAGAAGTGTTCAACACCATACACGACACCAAAGAGATCGTAGATATGGCCTCCAGTGTAGGTGCGTATTACGATCGCCTGCATATGATCAACTGCCGCAAAGAATTGAAAGAAAAGTTCCCAGAGAAAGAACACATCAAAGCTATATGGTTGGCACTGAATGCCAGTTATGCCTTAGAAGCTTTCCGTTTTATGGTTTCATTTGCCACAAGTTTGGCAATGGTAGAGAATAAAATCTTCATCGGCAACGGCAACATCATCGCACTAATTCTACAAGACGAACTGCTGCACAAAGGTTGGACTGCCTGGATGATCAATCAGGTAGTTAAGGAAGATGAACGATTTTCTAAGATCAAAGACGAGTGTGCTGAAGAAGTTATGACTATGTATATGGATGTGATCCGCGAAGAAAAGCAGTGGGCTGATTATCTATTCAAGAAAGGCCCTGTGATCGGATTGAACGCCAACATACTTAAAGATTTCGTAGACTATACTGCTGCCACAGGCTTAAAGGATATTGGATTGAAGTACTCGCAGGCAGCACCAAAAACCAGTCCGATTCCCTGGTTCAACAAGCACAGCGATACACACAAGAAGCAGACCGCTCTACAAGAAAACGAAAGCACCAATTATGTCATAGGCGTTATGAGCGATAATTTAGACTACGACGAGCTACCGGCTATATAATGTTATGTATAAAGCACAGTTTAAAAGACATTCACCATACGAATCGTGGACAACTATAGGACACTATGGCAGCGAACAGGCTGCGGTCAGTGCTGCCCTACAGTATAAGAACAAGGGTATGTTATTAGTTCGTGTCACTGATAAGAATGGTGCCATTATATATTCAAATTAAAGGACGAAAATGAAAGCAATAGTATGGAGCAAACTTTGTTGTCCCTACTGTGATCAGGCCAAAGCATTGTTGACACAGAAAGGTATTGAGTTTGAAGAAAAGAAAATTGGTATGGGCTACACCAAAGAACAGTTATTAGAAGCAGTACCTACAGCAAGAACTGTACCACAGATCTTTCTCGATGATCAGTTGATCGGTGGGTTTACAGAGTTAAAAAAATACCTTGAGCAAGAAAGCCAAGGATACGGAGATGGAAGGTTATAATGTTAATAGATAAAGGCGTGACATCGGGCGAAGTAGTGACTATCAAACTCACTAGCGGTGAAGAACTAGTAGCTAAATTAGTAGAGGAAACAGGCACACATTATAAATTAGCTAAGCCTCTGGTTTTAAGTATGGGGCCAAAAGGTATAGGTATGGTTCCATACCTATTCACCGTCAGTCCTGATAAAGATATACAATTGAATAAATCTACGGTCACAGTGGTAGCCGCCAGCGACAAAGAATTCGCTAATCAATATCTACAAGGTACCACAGGTATCACACTTGCCTAATGGTCAAACCAATCCAACGTAAAGGCGATAAAAATACCGGTGGCGGTGTAATCGTTGGGACTGATGGCAACAGTACAGTATTCGCTAATAACATATTAGTATCAGTAAACGGTAGTCCTGTAAATTATTCTCCTGGAAGCACATCCACAGCAAACGGCAGTGGTGGGGTTTACGCACACGGAGTGAGAATCAATTATCAAGGAAATGCAGATGCAGACGGAAACGCTAGAACAGGTGGTAGCGGTGATGTCTTTGTAGGCGACGATATTGATCAGGATATACCTAGTATACGGGGTGTTGTAGAGTTTGATGAAGAAGATGTAGTAGCACCAGGAACAGGAGCAGCTAAATTCGAATCTGTACCTAAGTCTGATAGAGAAAAAGCAGTACCCCCACCTGCACCAACAGGTAATGCATCGGTAGAACCTAGCAAATTTACAGGCACACCTAGTGCAGATTGCGGTGGTATTGAAGCCACGGTCACAGCCGCAGGTGGTGATCTTAATGCAATAGAAGCTATCTCATTGAGTCCTCGATTCACTGTGAAAAAAGTCACAAGAGCACCTAGCATAGCGTTTGACAATCCGTTGTCGGTGGCCACTGTAGGAAGTCTCAGTAGAGAAGAAATTGTTTGTAATCTAAAACTGCTGTGTGTAAATTGTCTAGAGCCAATTTATGATCGATATTCAAACGCATTCGTGACTAATACGTGGAGATTACCAAGCGGAAATCCGAATAGCCAACATCCCAAAGGCATGGCAGCAGATTTACAGTTTCGTGGTGTGAAGAAATCAGACTACTATCAAATCGCACAGGTGATCAAAGATCTAGTGCCATTTGATCAATTACTGTTAGAATATAAGACCACAGGCACTGGTCTACCTTGGATACACATCAGTTTTAATAAGAGCGGTAATCGAAAACAGATACTTACATTATTAAATAATTCAACCTATGGACAGGGTTTAATAGACCTTGCTGACAAATGAAAAAACTATTTTGGAACATATTGGGATTTATCAGTCTAGGGATAGCCTACATTGGCGTCGTGACTCCAGGAATTCCTTATAGTCCGTTTATAGTATTCTCTGCATACTGTTTCTCAAAAGGGTCAGAGCGTATGCATCGTTGGATCTATAATCACAAGATCTTTGGGCCCTTTCTTACAAATTGGCAGACCAAACGAGTGTTTCCACAGAAGCTAAGATATCTGATGTTAGGAATGATGAGTCTTAGTTTAGTATTAATGTACACAGGGGGAATAAAACCGATAGGAATTATTTCTACTGCTGTTTTTATGGCATTAGTAGCTGTATGGGCTTGGAGATATCCAAATACCCCAGAAGAGTACTATCGTCGAAAAGATGCTGGCGAGAAAATCGGTTGGATCAAATAACTATTTAAATGTTGACACAAAATTAATTTTGTTGTATATTAAGCTAACTTAGTTTATTATACATCATGTCTAAAAAAATCATAATCGAAAGTAAAAACGGTGCTAGTAATATCGATAAAAGTCGACAAGCAACCAATATCTCAAATTTGAATGAAGATAAAAAAGAGTGGCAAAAAATTGTCAACGGCGACAATAAAAATAAAATCATTCCCACTCTCCGCAGTCGTCTAGAAAAAAATTTCGAATATTATGGATTTAAATCTAAAGAGGACATCGATTTTAAATCTATTCAAAAATTAGCATCTGCATATCTGCAAGCCGATCCCTGGCTTCAGATTAATTACTGTCGAGACAGCACACGACAAAGCATAGATGAAGATGTACAGACTGCTACCCTAAAAAAATATATAAATGATTCTTTTGAAAACATAGCCAACGGTAAAGAAGTGCCATTTAATGGAAAACTTGTTTCTAAAAAAGAAGCAACAGGACTAAATGGAAAACAAATCAAAGCACGGAGTGTTGATGCAGTCGGTATCATAGGAAAATATAAGATCAAAATATTTCAAAAATATTCAAAAGTGGCTGGTAGCGGGCAAGGACATCAAACTCTAGAAGCACAGAATTGGATTGAAGAGTGTAAGCTCATATCTATTAAAGATACTCTTTTCGTTGTCCAGCTAGAT
>JACCDP010762486.1_pt1 | contig 14838 bp, 10 predicted proteins | sample 7445841 | NCBI WGS metagenome assembly JACCDP01 (sample SAMN15323441, study PRJNA562643) | freshwater metagenome | isolation source: river surface water | place: USA:Blue River Watershed | collected 2017-08-17 | reverse complement strand
GCTGGAGGCGCCAGTGGTGCAAGCCGGCCGGCCGAAACAGCGTCCGCCTTCGGCCGACCCCGCGAACAGCGCTGACGAGGTGTACTCGCCCGAGCTCGAGGCGCAGATCACGCTGCTGGAGCAGAGCGTGGTGGTGCTGAGGGCGGAACTGGAAGCGCGCGTGCAGGCGCGTGCCAAGGCGGTTGCTGCGGCCGTGGCGGCGGCATCGGCATCCGCTTCGGCGGTGCCAGCCGTGGCCTCGGCGCCAGCATCGGCGGTGCCGGCCGCGCCGCGAGAAGACGCTGCGCCGGCCACGGCGTCGGAGCCGGGCGCCGTGCCGCCGTATGAGGATCCACTGACCTGGCTGCTGACGCTGGCGCTGGGCCTGCTGGCCGGGGCGGCGGCGTTCTATGGCAGCCGCTGGTTTGACGAGCGCTCGCGCCGCGATGCGGCCCATTGGCGCACGGCGCATGCGGCCGAGGGCGGCGCAACATCGGTTCAGGCCTCCGCTGGCTTCGCGCTCTCGCTGGCGCCGGACGAAGCCCTGCCGAACTCGACGCGTCCGCAGCCCCAGCCGATGCCGTGGGCGCCCGCGCCGCAAGACCTCGTTTCGGCCCAGGAAACAGTCGACCCCGGCGTGGCAGCCGAACTGCTGGATCTGCAGCAGCAGGCCGACTTCCTTCAGTTGCTCGGCCAGCACGACGCCGCCGCTGACCTTCTGGCCAACCGATTGATCAAGGGTGACGCCGGCGCCATGGTCTACCTGATGCTGATGGAGATCTGCCAGCAGCGCGGTGACCAGCCGGTGTTTGCTGAACTGACGCGGCAGTACGAGCAGCGCTTCGGTATCCAGGCGCCGTCCTGGTCGCTGAGTCTGTCGCGCGGGCGCGGCCTGGATGCCTGTACCAGCGTGATCGCCCACCTGCAGGTGGTCTGGAGCGACCCGCAAGCGGCGCTGCGCCTGGTTCAGGAGCTGGTGGCGCGCGGCGGTGGCCCCGGCGTCTCGCATTTCGACCTGCCTGCCTTCCGCGATCTGCTGATGCTCTACGGCGTGGCGCGCGATTTGTTCGAGGCCGGCCAGCGCAGCGATCAGGTGGATCTGATGCTGCCGCTGGATTCGCGGTTGGGCGGCGTCTGAGCGGCGGCTGCGGTTCTACAGCTCGAAATCGTCGGCGTCGCCGCTCATCGCCTTTTCGATGAGCTTGCGGCTCAGCCGGGGTGACAGCAACTCGGCAAAGCTGTAGACGTAGTTGCGCAGATAGGCGCCGCGCTTGAAGGCGATGCGCGTCACATTGCTGCCGAGCAGCGGGCCCAGCGGGCGGGCGACGAGGTCGCTGTGCGGTGGTTCCTCGCGCATCGCCATCTCGGCGACGATGCCCACGCCCATGCCGAGGCGCACATAGGTCTTGATGACGTCGGAGTCGATGGCCTCCAGCACGATGTTGGGCGTGAGGTGGCGTGCGGCGAAGGCCTTGTCGATGCGGGTGCGGCCCGTGAAGCTGGGGTGGTAGGACACCAGCGGCTCGGCGGCCAGCTGTTCGAGGTTGATGCGCTCGACGCTGGCCAGTGGATGTTCGCGCGGCACCACCATGACGTGCTGCCATTCGTAGCAAGGCAGGGTGACGAGCTCGGGGTATTGCGCGAGCGACTCGGTGGCCAGCCCCAGGTCGGCGGTCTCGTCGATGAGCATGCGGGCGACCTGGTCGGGGCTGCCCTGGTGCAGGCTGATGCGCAGCTGGGGCAGGGTCTTGCGCAGCTGCGCGACCGGCGCGGGCAGCACATAGCGGGCCTGCGTGTGGGTCGTGGCGATGGAGAACGTGCCGCTGTCCTGGCGCGAATACTCCTCGCCGATGCGTTTGAGGTTGGCGACCTCGCGCAGGATGATCTCGATGCAGGCCAGCACCTGTTGGCCGGGCTCGGTGATGCGACGCAGGCGCTTGCCGTGGCGCGAGAAGATGTCGACGCCCAGCTCTTCTTCCAGCTCGAGGATGGCCTTGGACACGCCGGGCTGGGACGTGAAGAGCGCCTTGGCCGTCTCGGTCAGGTTGAGGTTGCGACGGGCGGCTTCCTGGACGAAGCGGAATTGGTGAAGGTTCATGTCAGTGGCGCGCGGTGGGCTGCACAGGCGTGACTGCACGCCACGCCCAGGCAGCCCGCGGCGCCGGTGTGAGCGTGGACGGAGGGGCTCATTCGAGGACGGCCAGGCAGGTCTGCGTGATCGCGTGGAGCACGGCGTCCTGCTCGCCCAGCGGTGCATGCAGCCGCCATTCGACGGTGCTGCCATAACGGTCGGCCAGCGCCGCCAGCAGCAGCGGAACGTCGCGCCGCACGTGCCCGCCGGTGCCGAGGAACAGGGGCAGTACATGCACGCGCGTGCAGCCGGCGGCGACCAGCGTTGCCGCAGCGTCATCCATGCCGGGCGACATCAATTCCAGATAGGCCAGCGCCAGTGGCGTGCCTGGCCGGGCAGCACGCAGGCGCTCGGCAACAGCCTCGAAGGGACGAGCCCACGCGGGGTCTCGCGCGCCATGGGCGAAGAGCAGCAGGCCGTCCATCAGCGGTACCGGACGAGCCATGCGAAGGCCGCCATCGACAAGCCCAGGTAGAGCAGGCTGGGCACGGCCGCTGCTACCCAGGGCGTCCAGTTCTTCAGCAGGCCCAGGTGGTTGGCCACGTTGCTCAGCACGACGAAGCTGATGCCCAGCATGATGCCGCCGAAGACCTTGAGGCTGATGCCGCCGGAGCGGCCGTGCAGGTAGGCGAATGGCAGGGCCAGGGCGACCATGACGAAGCAGGCGAAGGGGTAGAGCGCCTTGCGCCAGAACTGGATGTTGTGGGCCTGGGCGGACTGTTCCTGTGCAGACAGGTGCTCCGTGTAGCGATACAGCTCCAGCGTCGACATGGACATCGCCGGCAGCACCGCCGCGGCGATGACGCCCGAATGCAGCGAGCTCTGCCAGGTCAACTGCGGCAGTTGCTCTTCCTTGACCACCACATCGCCGACCGTGCCGCTGGCCACGTCCGCCAGTGGTTTCCAGACCGTGCGCTTGACCTGCTGGAGGTGCCACAGCCCCTGGCTGTCCACGGCCACCTGGCTGGCCTCGGTGCGCGTCATCAGGCGGCCTTCAGGATCGAATTCGTAGATGCGCACATCTCCCAGTTCGCCGCCCGCGCCGACGCGGCCCACCTTGACCGAATAGCGGCGCTCCTGGCCGTCGATGCGCGCATGGTCCTTCAGCCACGCTCCGCGTTGCGGCGGGTTGGCGCTGCGTGTGAAACGCGCCCGCATGTCGTTGCTCTGGCGCTCGAATTCAGGGGTCACGTAATCGCCCACGACGAAGGTCAGCACGGCGAAGAGCGCGGCCAGCCGCGCCAGCAGGCCCAGCGCGCGAGCCGGCCCGAGGCCCCCGGTGCGCAGGATCGTGAACTCGCTGCTCTGCGCCAGCCGCGCCAGCGCGATGATGGAGCCGATCAGCACGCTGATGGGGAACAGCGTGTAGAAGTTGCCCGGGATCTCCATCGCGGCCAGCAATGCCGCCTTGCCGGCACCCGCGCCGATGCGCGACATGCGGTCCATCTCTTCGACGAAGTCGTTGAAGAACATCAGGGCCAGGAAGCCCAGCAACACCAGCAGCACGGAGCCGACGATGTCCTTGTAGAGGAGGGTGCGGACGGTTCTCATGCGGTCACCGCCGGGGTGCGCCGGCGCAGGCAGAGGCGGTTGCCGTTGTCGCGCAGCCAGATGATGGCCAGCGCCAGCAGCAAGGCGCCGCCGTGCAGGCCCAGCAATGCTCGCGGAAGCGTGGTGCGCCCGTTGCTCACCCAGGACTGCGACACGTTGATCAGGTTGAAGTAGATGACGAAGGCCAGCAGCGCGAACAGCAGGTTCCAGTTGCTGGCGCGGCGCGGGTTGGACGCGGACAGGCCCACGCCGAGCAGCGCCATGTTGACCGCGCCCAGGATCATGCCGAAGCGCCAGGCCAGCTCGCCCTGGTTCTTGCGCCAGGCCGTCTGATCCGCCGGGCTGTTGCCCGATGGCGCGCGCAGCAGGTCCAGCGTGGCCATTGCCTTGGGCGGCAGCTGGCTGCCGCTGGCGAGCACCTGCGTGTCGGTCAGCACCTTGTACTGCTCGAAGCGGGCGAGGCTCTTCTCGCCGGTCTTGAGCTGGGTCTCGTTGCGCTGGCCGTGGTTGAGCACGAGGAAGCGGTCGTCGCCTTCCATCTCCAGGCGGCCGTGCGATGCAGTGGTCACGGACTCGCGGTCGTGCTGGTTGGCGAGGATGAAGACGTTTCGGCCGGTCGCGGCGTTGTCGCCATCGCGCTCGATGAAGAACACGCGGCTGCCGTCGCGCGAGGTCTGGAACTGGCCGGGCGCCACGCGCGACAGGTCGCTGCGCTTCTGGTAGCGGTCGCGCAGTTCGGCGCTGTTCTGGTTGCCCCACGGCCAGACGATGAGTTCCAGCACGACGATGGCCGCCAGCACGGGCCAGGCCATGCGCATCACCGGCCGCACGAAGCGCTTGAGCGGCATGCCGCTGGCGAACCAGATCGTCATCTCCGACTCGCGGTACAGCCGCCCCAGCGTGATGACGATGGCGAGAAAGAGCGACAGCGTCAGCATGACGGCGAGGTTGGAGATCGTCGTGTAGCCCATCAGCAGCACGACGTCCTGTGGCGCCACGTTGCCACCGGCGGCCTGGCCCAGCATCTTGATCAGCGTCAGCGTGAGGACGATGGTCAGGATGACCACGAGCGTGACCCCGAAGCTCTTCGCCAACTCTGATCGCGTGGATGAATCGAATAACATCAAACGCACTTCTTTCTACTTCCAGTCATTATGGACTTCAAGGTTCAAGCCGCAGAGTTGAATGCTCTCGCTACCGTGGGTGCGGACGCTCTGATCGTGGTGCTGGGCGGCGACACGCTGCCCCAGGGCCTGGATGCCGCCGTGGCCAAGCAGGCCCAGGCCGCCATCAAGCTCGGCGATTTCGCGCTGAAGGGCGGGCAGGCGCTCACGCTGACGCACGTCGATGGCATCAAGGCTGCGCGCCTGGTGCTGGTGGCGAGCGGCAAGACAACGCTGGCAGCGGCGCGCAACGCGCTGCAGGCCGGGCTCGGGCAGGTCAAGTCGCGGGGCGTCGTCAACGCGGCCGTCGCGTTTGCAGGGTTCGATGCGGGGCTGGTCGAGTCGCTCGCCGAGCAGACTGCCATTGCGGGCAGCGACGCCGTCTACCTCTACCGCCACACCAAGCCCAGCGCGCCGGAAGCGCCCAAGCTGGCCAAGCTGGCGCTGCTCGTCGGCAAGGCCGATCAAAAGGCCGCCAAGTCGGGTCTCGCGCGCGGCGAGGCCATCGCGGCCGGCATCGAGCTGGCGCGCGAATGTGCCAACCGGCCGGCGAACTATGCAACGCCGACCTATCTGGGCGAGGTCGTCCAGGGTCTGGGCAAGGCGCATGGCCTGAAGGTCGAGGTGATGGACCGCAAGGCCGTCGAGAAGCTCGGCATGGGAAGTTTCCTGGCCGTCGCGCAGGGCTCTGACGAACCGCTGCGCTTCATCGTGGCGCGCTACGAGGGCGCGGCCAAGACCGTGGCACCCGTGGTGCTCGTCGGCAAGGGCATTACCTTCGACACGGGCGGCATCTCGCTGAAGCCTGGCGCCGAGATGGACGAGATGAAGTTCGACATGGGTGGCGCTGCCAGTGTCATCGGCACGCTGAAAGCCGTCGCCGAACTCAAGCCCAAGCTGAACCTCGTCGTCATCGTCGCGGCCTGCGAAAACATGCCCAGCGGCCGGGCGGTCAAGCCGGGTGACGTCGTGACGTCCATGTCCGGCCAGACCATCGAGATCCTGAACACCGACGCCGAAGGCCGGCTCATCCTGTGCGATGCGCTGACCTACGCGGAGCGCTTCAAGCCTGCCGTCGTCGTGGACGTGGCGACGCTGACGGGCGCCTGCGTCATCGCGCTCGGCGGCGTGCGCAGCGGCATGTATGCCAGCGACGACGAACTCGCCCATGCCCTGACCGCCGCAGGCGACGCGGTGCTCGACCCGTGCTGGCGCATGCCGCTGGACGACGAGTACGCCGAGGGCCTGAAGAGCAATTTCGCCGACGTCCCCAACATCGCCGGACGCGCGGGCGGCTCCATCACGGCAGCCAAGTTCCTGCAGCGCTTTGCGAGCAAGTACCGCTGGGGTCACCTGGACATCGCCGGTACCGCCTGGAAGGGCGGCGCGGCCAAGGGCGCGACCGGCCGTCCCGTCGGTCTGCTGACCCACTTCGTGCTCGGCCAGGCGAAGTAGTGGTCCAGCAGGTCAGCTTCTACAGCGACGCGGCCGATCCGTTGCACTTTGCCTGTCGGCTGGTCCGGCGTGCGCTCGCGTCCGGCAAGCCGGTAGGCGTGCGCGTGCCGCCGGCGCAGATGGCGCGGCTCGACGAGCTGCTGTGGAGCTTTGACGCGGCCGAGTTCATCCCTCACCGGCGCTGGGACGGCGTCACGCCGCCGATGCCCGGTGAGGTCTTGCTCGTTGCCGATGCGGCCGCGCTGCCGCACCGTGGCCTGCTGCTGAACCTGTCGCCCGACCTGCCCGGGGATGCCTTCGAGTTTGAGCGCATCCTGGAGGTGGTCGGGCGCGACCCGGCGCTCGTGCAGGCGGGCCGCACACGCTACCGCGCCTATCAGCAGACGGGCGCCAAGCTGGATCACTTCTCGGCCGCCGGCTGAGCGTCGCTTTGCTGCCAAGAACCACGCTTTCCCGGATGAGTGGGGCTGGTGATTTGGGATATGGTCAATTCGTTGAAACCTCAACAGTGTTGCCTGTCTCTTTTCTCTGTCCTCTTCCAAATCGGAGTCGATCCATGCAAGTCAAATTGAATGTGTTGGTGGGTGCAGCGGCCGCATTGCTCAGCGGCGCGGCCATGTCCCAGGAACTGGTCGTGAAGATCGGTCACGTCGGGCCCACCAGCGGTGCCATTGCCCACCTGGGCAAGGACAACGAGATGGGTGCCCGCATGGCGGTCGAGGAACTGAACGCCAAGGGCGTCATGATCGGCGGCCAGAAGGCCAAGTTCGAACTGCTGGCCGAAGACGACGGTGCCGACCCCAAGCAGGGCACGGCCGCCGCCTCCAAGCTGGTGGACTCCAAGGTCAACGGCGTCGTGGGCCATCTGAACTCCGGCACGTCCATCCCCGCTTCCAAGATCTACAGCGACGCCGGCATTCCGCAGATCAGCCCGTCCGCCACCGCGGTGGAGTTCACCAGCCGCGGGCTGAAGACGACCTTCCGCGTGGTGGCCAATGACGGTCAATTGGGCGGTACGCTGGGTCGTTACGCCGCCACGACGCTGAAGGCCAAGAAGGTCGCCATCATCGATGACCGCACGGCTTACGGCCAGGGCGTGGCGAAGGAGTTCGAAAAGGGTGCGAAGAGCAAGGGCGCCATCGTGGTGGGCACCGAGCACACCACCGACAAGTCCGTGGACTTCATGACCATCCTGACCACGCTGAAGGCCAAGAAGCCTGACGTCGTGTTCTTCGGCGGCATGGATGCCGTGGCCGGCCCGATGCTGCGCCAGATGAAGCAACTGGGCATCGAAGCCAAGTTCATGGGTGGCGACGGCATCTGCACGGGCGCGCTGCCCAAGCTGTCCGGTGACACGATGGCCGATGGCCAGGTCGTTTGTGCCGAGGCAGGTGGCGTGGAAGGCGAGGCGAAGAAGTCCATGGATGACTTCCGCACCAAGTTCAAGGCCAAGTTCAACACCGACGTCCAGATCTACGCGCCGTACGTTTACGACGCCGTGAACGTGCTGGTTGATGCGATGGTCCGCGCCAAGTCTGCCGACCCGGCCAAGTATCTGCCCGAGCTGTCCAAGACCAACTACAAGGGCGTGACCGGCCAGATTGCGTTCGATGGCAAGGGTGACATCAAGAACGGCGCCCTGACGCTCTACACCTACAAGGCGGGCAATCGCGAGCAGATCGCCGTGGTGCGCTGAGCGGCTGGCTTCGGGGCGGCCGTCTTTGGCGCCCCGGCTTCGCAATCTGAAACCCGCCAATCCTGGCGGGTTTTTTTATGCCGCCAATTTGAGAATTCAGTTGTTTTTCCATTGCGAGATGGGTATTCAATAAAATCGTGAATATCTTGGTATTTGATCGCGTGAAAGTTTCACGGGCGTTCGCGAGGTAAGGCCAGTTGTGTGCAACCGATATCTGCCGTCGTGCGGTTCGCACGCTTTTCTGGCGCGCTTCATGGGCTTGTTGTGCGGTATCCGGTCTACTCGTGCGTACGTGAAAATGACCGAGCGCTGGATTGAGCGAGTCGGTGCTTTTGCGAGAGGCAGATTCAAGGGGCAGCCCCCCTGCAAACGGGGGGCTTTCAAGGCTGGGTGGCACCGGCATGATGCCGGCGCGATCAAAGCTGGGTCGTGTTGTTCATTGCTGCGGCAAACTTGGAACTTCGAGGGGCGATTGCGTCACTTGCGTCACGTCTATCACCTCGGCGCACAGGATTTGTTGCAACCGATGTATCAGAATGAACGAAAGTCGGAGCCAAGGGCCGAAATTCTTCATCGAGGGCAGATGCAGGTAGGAAATGCACCCAGCAGCCGTGGTCGGGGATGTCAATGATTCGAATATTCAACCATTACCTGCACAGGCAAACCTTGCTCCAGGTCTTTTTTGATCTGGGCCTGATTGTTTTTGCCGTCATTGCCGTGGTGCTGAGCCAAGGAGAGGCAGCACAGACCGTGCTGCCTTTCGCGGCATCGCATGGGTTGTCTCTCGCCGGTTGCATGTTCGTCATCAATTCAGCGACAGGCTTCTACCAACATGTGCACAACCGTTCGGTGACCGAGTCCTGCGCCCGGGCGCTGTTCGGGCTGCTCTTTGGCCTGCCGCTCGCCTATGCGATTTTCAGTCTGGTGCCGTCGAACACCAGCCATCGCGATCTGCTGACCCTCGTCGCGATGGGCGCCGTTGCAGCTGTGATGGTGCACCGCGTCTATGCCGCGCACTCCAGCGCGCAGGCGCGCCTGCGCAGCCGCATCCTCATCTTCGGGACCGGGCCTGCCGCGCGTGCTGTCGGCAACACGCTTCGCGCATCCGATCCGCACGCGCAGATCGTTGGCTATTACGCCGGGCCCAATGAGGAGCTTCACGAGGTCTCGCCGGCCGACATCATCAACGACGGCGGCAGCTTGACCGAGGCCGCATTGCGGCACAACGTCGATGAGATCGTCGTGGCGCTCAGTGAGCGGCGCGGCGGCAGCATGCCCTTGCGCCAGCTGCTGGATTGCAAGCTGTCGGGCGTGCGGGTCGTCGACATCGCCACGCATTTCGAGAAGACGCTGGCGCAGATCAACATCAAGCATGTCAACGCGGGCTGGCTGGTCTTCGGAGACGGCTTCAGCCAAGGCATGTTGCGCGCGGCGATCAAGCGCGTCTGCGACATCGTCTTCGCGGCACTGATCCTGGCAGTCACCTGGCCCATCATGCTGCTGACTGCGGTGATCATCCGCCTGGAGTCGCGAGGGCCGGTGCTCTACCGTCAGGAACGAGTCGGGTTGAACGGCGTGCCCTTCAAGGTGATCAAGTTCCGCAGCATGCGCACGGATGCCGAGAAGGATGGCAAGCCGCGCTGGGCTACGAAGAACGACGACCGCGTGACGCGTGTCGGCCGGTTCATCCGCAAGGTGCGTATCGACGAGTTGCCCCAGCTTCTCAATGTGCTGTGGGGTGAAATGAGCATGGTCGGCCCGCGGCCCGAGCGACAGTTCTTCGTCGACGAATTGGTCAGCAAGATTCCCTACTACGCCGTTCGGCATAGCGTGAAGCCTGGCGTGACGGGATGGGCGCAGGTGCGCTATGAGTACGGGTCGACGATCGAAGATTCGGTCGAGAAGCTGCAGTACGACCTGTACTACGTCAAGAACCATTCCCTCTTCCTGGATCTGCTGATCCTGCTGGAAACCGTGGCTGTCGTGTTGACTGGCAAGGGTGCGCGCTGACCGTCTAGCGCTGGGCCGGGCGCGGCAAGCTATGCCAGCTGCTCAGCGGCCTGCCTCGACCTCCCATGCCAGCTTCTGAACTTGCGTCGTCCGACCTGGGAGCCACGCTCGAGGCACTCGCTGCCGTCACGTCCTTAAGTGCCGTCGGTGATCTGGTCTGTTGCGGGGCGTACGGCCTCCTCGCTGTCTACTTCGCTCAGCGGCTGGCTCGCGGCCTGGTCCCCAGGTCGGCGCTGGCGGTGTTGTTTCTGGTGGCTCTGGCTGCCAGTGCGATGTGGGCCGGGTTTTCGCTATGGGACGGCCAGCGGCATTGGTCGGACCGGTTGCCCTCGTGGATCGTGCCAGTCCTTGACGTGGTTCGCCTCGGCCTGTGGTTCGCCTTCCTGCTGATGCTGTTGCCGCCGTCGCAGCGGCACAGCCTGGCGCGGGTGCGTTCGCTGGTGGGGCTGGTGGTCGCAAGTCAGTTGGCGCTCATCGTGTCGTCCGAGCTGCTGCCGGCGGACTCCTTGACTCGCGCACGTGCCTTCGGCGCGCTCGGGCTTGCGGTGATGGGGTTGGTTCTTGTCGAGCAGGTGCTGCGCAATGTCGAGGTCGATGCGCGCTGGAACGCCAAGCCCTTCTGCCTTGGGCTGGGCGGCATATTCATGTTTGACCTGTTCGTGGGCTCGCAGGCGGCGCTGTTCCAAAGCTTCGACGGCGACACCGTGAGCGTTCGGTCGCTCGTTCACGCGGTTGCGGTGCCGCTGCTGCTGGTGGCGTCCCGGCGCCAGGGCGATTGGCGGGGCAAGTTGCATGTGTCGCGAGCGGCGATCTTTCATTCGGCGGCCTTGCTGCTGATCGGCGGGTATCTGCTGGTCGTTGCGGCGGTCGGCTATTACGTGCGTTTCACCGGCGGGCAGTGGGGGCGCGCGCTCTCGGTCGCGCTGGTGTTCGTGGCGCTGGTGCTGCTCACGTTGCTGCTGGCTTCGGGCGCGATGCGCGCCCGACTGCGTGTCTACATCAGCAAGAACTTCTTCAGCTACCGCTACGACTACCGTGAAGAGTGGCTGCGATTCACGCGCCTGTTGGCTGGTAGCGTAGAGCCGGAGCTGACGGCCGAAACAGCCGTGCGGGCGCTGTGCAATCTGGTGGAAAGCCCATGCGGCATGCTGTGGCTGCAGCGCGCCGCGGACGGCGATTTCACCCAGGCCGCGCACTGGAACCTGCCGGCCCAGGTTGGCGCAGAGCCGCGCGATGGATCGCTGGCTTCGTTTCTGCACAGGCGTGCGTGGATCATCGATGTCGATCAGTGGCGAGCGCGCCGCGATGCCTACCCCGGGCTCGAGCTGCCTGGCTGGTTGACCGGCGAGGCGCGCTGCTGGCTGATCGTGCCGCTCCTCGTTCATGAGTCGCTCATCGGCTTTGCCGTGCTGGGCAAACCGCGCACCGTCGTCGAACTCAACTGGGAGGTGCGTGACCTGCTGGGAACGGCGGCCAGCCAGGCGTCCGGCTATCTGGCGCAGGCCCAGGCTACCGAAGCGCTGCTGGAGGCCCGCAAGTTCGATGCGTTCAACCGCATGTCCGCATTCGTCGTGCATGACCTCAAGAACATCGTCACGCAGCTGTCGTTGATGATGAAGAACGCCAAGCGTCTGCGCGACAACCCGGAGTTCCAGCAGGACATGCTGGACACGGTGGAGAACTCGCTCGAGAAGATGCGCCAGCTCATGCTTCAACTGCGCCAGGGTGACAAGCCCCATGGCGTGACCAGCGGCGTCGACCTGGAGCAGATCGCCAGGCGGCTGGCCGAAGCGGCTGCCGGCAAAGGGCGGGAGCTGGAGCTGGAGCTTCAGCCGGGCGTGAGCACGCGCGGGCATGCCGAGCGTGTCGAACGGGTGCTGGGGCATGTCGTGCAAAACGCCTTTGACGCCACACCCGCGGCTGGCCGTGTGCGCCTCATGCTGGATGCCGAGGGCAGTCAGGCCCGGGTTCGTGTGGAAGACAGCGGCTGCGGCATGAGCGAGGATTTCATTCAGAACAGGCTCTTCAAGCCGTTCCAGACCACCAAGGCCGCAGGCATGGGCATCGGGGCGCACGAGAGCTATCAATACATTCAGGAACTTGGGGGGAAGATCAGCGTGCAGAGTGAATTGAACCGGGGAACCACCGTGACCCTGTTGTTGCCCTTGTTCCATGCGCAGACGCAAGCGCCGCTGACCGTCCTCGACGTCCGATGAACACCACACGCCATGCGCCGCTGCTGATCGTCGAAGACGACCTGGCGTTGCAAAAACAATTGAAATGGTCGCTGGACCGTTTCGAATCGGTCACGGCTGATGATGTCGCCAGCGCCGTGCTGCAATTTCGGCGCCACAGCCCCGCGGTCGTGACGATGGACCTCGGACTGCCGCCCGACCGGGATGCGGTGTCCGAGGGCTTCAAGTGCCTGGAAAAGCTGCTCGAGCTGGACCCGGCGGTGAAGGTCATCGTGCTGACCGGGCAGAACGACCAGAGCAACGCGCTGCGGGCGATCCGCATGGGCGCCTACGATTTCCTGGCCAAGCCTGTGGACCCCGATGTGCTGGCGCTGACCGTCGAGCGGGCCTACCGCCTCTATGAGCTGCAGCAGGAGAACCGGCGCCTGCAGATGCAGCAGGGCAGCGATGTCTTTACCGGGCTGGTTACGCGTGACCCGGGCATGCAGCGCGTCTGCCGCATGATCGAGAAGGTCGCGCGCAGCGACGCTACCGTGCTGTTGCTGGGCGAAAGCGGCACCGGCAAGGAAGTGCTGGCGCAGGGGCTGCACGATGCATCCAAGCGCAAGGGGCGCTTTGTCGCGATCAACTGCGCCGCGATTCCCGAGACGCTGCTGGAGAGCGAGCTCTTTGGCTACGAGAAAGGCGCGTTCACCGGCGCCACCAAGTCGACGCTGGGCAAGATCGAGACGGCCAACGGCGGCACCTTGATGCTGGACGAAATCGGCGACCTGCCGATGCCGCTGCAAGCCAAGTTGCTGCGCTTTCTGCAGGAGCGGGTCATCGAGCGTGTGGGCGGCCGGCAGGAGATCCCGATCGACGTTCGCGTGGTTGGCGCGACGCACCAGGACTTGAAGGCGCGCATCGCGGAGGGCCGCTTCCGTGAGGACCTTTACTACCGCCTCGCCGAGATCGTGGTGGACATCCCGCCGCTGCGAGACAGGCTGGGAGACCCGGTGCTGCTGGCGCATGCGTTTGCGCGGCGGTTTGCGACAGACATGCGGCGGCGGGTGCCGACGCTTGCCGACGATGCGGTGCGTGCGTTGGAGGCGCACCGCTGGCCCGGGAATGTGCGTGAGCTCCAGAACATGCTCAAGCGCGCGGTCATCATGGCGGAGGAGGACCGCATCACGGCGGCCGATCTCGGCTTGCGTGAAGACCTCGAACCCTCGCCGGATGCCGACCTGCTGGACTTGCGCACCGTGCGGGAGCAAGCCGAGCGCCACGCGGTCATCCTGGCCCTGGCACGGACCGACGGCAACATGGTGCGCGCCGCCGAACTGCTGGGCATCAGCCGCCCGACCTTGTACGACCTCATGAATCGGCTTCAGCTGAAGTGATGCCTTGCGGGCTGCGACGCCGGGGTTGCAGCGCGCAGGGCGTTGTCTACGGCCTGACCAGCTTGAGCGCCCGCGCCAGCGGTGCCAGCGTCGGGCCCTGGATCAGCAGCGACAGCACCACCACCAGGAAGGCCACGTCGAACAGCCGCCAGGCGCCCGGCACGCCCGCCATCACCGGATAGGCCGCCAGCACGATGGGCACGCCACCACGCAGGCCCGACCACGCGACGAAGCACTGTTCCCGCCAGCTGAACCGCAGCGGCGCGAGGCAGGCCACGACGGCGGCCGGCCGTGCCAGCAGCATCAGCCCGGCGGCGACGGCCAGGCCTGGTGCGACGAGGTGGCCGACTTCGTGCGGCGTGACGAGCAGGCCGAGCAGCAGAAACATGACCGCCTGCGCCAGCCAGGTGTAGCCGTTGAGGCCGGGCAGGCTCATGAGCGTGAGGCGCTCCGCGCGGTGGCGCACGAGCAGACCGGCGAGATAGACCGCCAGGAAGCCTGAGCCGCCGGCGCGATTCGTTACCGCGAACAGCAGCAGCCCCGTGGCGGCCATCAGCAGGGCCGCCAGGCCGTCGTGGTCGTCCGTCACCGGCAGACGGCGCAGCCAGGCGGCGAGCAGCCAGCCGCCCGCCGCGCCCGCGAGCAGGCCGAGACCCAACTGCTGCGCCAGCAGCGGCAGCAGCACTGCCAGGCTCGAGGCGGCGTGGCCGTCCACCGCGCCGGGTGCGGCCATCCAGGCAATCAGCCCCAGCGTCAGCACCATCGCGACCGGGTCATTCATGCCGGACTCCAGCTCGATGGTCGCCGTCAGCCGCGGGCTCAGCTTCAACTGGCTGGCGCTGAACTGCGCAAACACGGCGGCAGCATCGGTGGAGGACACTGCCGCGCCCAGCAGCAGACCCTGGGCCCAGGGCACGTCGAGCGCCAGGTGGGCCAGCGTCGCGACCAGGCAGGCCGTCGCTGCCACGCCCGCCGTGGCCAGCAGGCCGGCCGGCAGCAGGCCGTTGCGCACCTGCCGCCAGCGCGTGCGCAGGCCGCCGTCGAACAGGATCAGCGCAAGCGCAAGGTTGCCGACATGCACGGCGAGCGCGTAGTTGTCAAACGACAGGCCCAGCGGCCCGTCCACGCCGGCAAGCATGCCGACCACCAGGAACACCAGCAGGTGCGACAGGCCGAAGCGGTGGGTGTAGAGCGCGCCGACGATGGCGACCACCACTAGCGCGGCGGCGGCGGCGGTCAGCAGGTCGGCCGTGCCGGTGCCGTGCATCGCGTCGGCTCG
>JACCDP010402930.1_pt1 | contig 14841 bp, 36 predicted proteins | sample 7445841 | NCBI WGS metagenome assembly JACCDP01 (sample SAMN15323441, study PRJNA562643) | freshwater metagenome | isolation source: river surface water | place: USA:Blue River Watershed | collected 2017-08-17 | reverse complement strand
CCGTATTACTTTAATGTGCAATGTTTGGAACTATCGCCCAGAAGGAACTGTTAGAGTGAGCCTTAAAGAAGATTTGGCACAATTTCAATTGAACAAAACTATGCCAAAAACCGCAGATGCCTATAAAGGTGAGACTGAAGAATTTAGTTTTTTCTATTTTGGTAAAAATGCGATACTACCGTACCCCTGTAATTATAATACTGCAGACACATTGCACTTACGAGCATTTTGATGGAAAAAGAACTTGAGGCTTGCAAGCTACTAATTAATTATCTGCAGTCGGAATTAGTCGGGGCCGAACTTGCGGCTATGCGTAAGGGTCTCCATAAAGAAACAGCAGCCCTCGGGAGAGAGCTGCTGATGCATTTGCGCACCAAGCGCAATGAGCTTGAGATGTGGAGCGATTTTAACGAGTGGCCTTTGAACGAAGAACAACTCTAGTTCTCCAGATCCTTTTGGTTTTTTGAGCGGGAACATCAAAGCCACGATTAGGTGTGAACCTGAGGCTTTGCTTCAAGGTGAATGGTGCGAGTGCTTGCGCATCTTTTTTAGCATTGTCAAAGGCCGCCTTTGCCTCAGCTACCTCAGGGAAACCGGCAAGATCAAAGTCATGCGTCTCAACAATGACTGCTTTGCCATGCTGAGTCTCGGCTTTGGTAACGCCTTCGGCTTTTAGAACCTCAAGCAATTCAGCCTTTAGCTCGTCAGCCTTGGCCTTAGCGGCTTCTTGGATCAGTGTTTGTTTGTTGATTGCTTCAAAGAGTTGAGCAACTGTCTTTGGGGTGTTCATGGTGGTTTGGAGCGTCGGGCGTGACCTGTCCGACCCCTACAGCATACCACCCCTGACGCCGTAAGGTCAACGGTAACAATTCTTTACATTGCTGAAATGGCAAGCGCCACCTGGGTTTTGCGGCACTGACTAAAATTTCATGTGGCGATTTCAATTTTTCGCTTGACAGGTTGGGCTTAAAGGCGGTATCTTATGGATGTGGGGGCGACACCCCACCTGTCCTAAACCATCAGACACCAGATGACTATCCTTGCCCTCAAAGACGACCTGGACTGGACCGTTGCTAAGCGCCCTGTCTGGACTGCTGACGCCCTCGGTCAACCTGTTCAAATCGAAGACCGCTTCGCTGTCATTCGCAGCGACAACGACAACGTCCTTGGCATCGTTGGCGGCAACTACGAGTTTGTCCAAAACTCTGCTCTCAAAGGTCTGATTCAACCCATGGTTGAAGAGCAAGTGCTGCAGATCGAAAATCAAGGCACCCTGAACCGTGGCGGCCGTGTCTTCATCCAAGCCAAAATCAACAAAGAATATCGCGTTCTTGGCGAGGATTACCAGGGTTACATCACCCTGCTGAATGGCCACGTCGGCACCTCCAGCGTTGCCATCGGTACCAGCAACACCCGCGTTGTCTGCGGGAACACCTATCAGATGGCCATGGCCGATCTGTCTGAAAAGTTCCGTCACAATGTCGGGGTCAATGACCGTGTGCTGGAATCCAATGTGATTACCAATTACGTTGATGATGCCATGCGCGTCTATGCCGAGAAGGTTGAGCAACTGGCCACCACCGCTTGCAGCATGACCACTTTTGACACTGCTCTGGAAAAAGTTTTCCAAAAGCGTGTCGAAGACATCAAGCAACGCGAGCAACTGGAGCGTCTGTTCCGCTCCGGCGCCGGTAACGAAGGCCGCACCCTTTATGACGCCTTCAATGCGATCACTGATTTCGCAAGCCACAAAGGCACCACGGATGCTAACCGCTTCAACTACGCCAACTTTGGCCAAGGTTCCAAGCTCGCTCAGCGGGCCATGACGGTTCTCTCCCTGGCTGCCGTCTGATCTGTTTACTGTGATCCTCACCCCCCTACCATCAGGGGGGTTTTTTTTTATGGGCTATGACCCTTACGATAACGTCACTGCGCGTTGATTACCGAAATACAGAAGGCTGGTTTGATGGTGGCACAAGACCGTGCCCCTATCTTATTGTTAATGTAGTGTTTCGTTGTGAGCGCTCAGAAGATCTGCATGAGGACTTCACCTGGAATCAAGCAAAAGCCTGGTCTGAAGAGTATGTTCAAAAACTTACCGTAGACGACCCGAAACGATATGAGGAATGGCTCCTCAAATATTGGGATCTGCAAAAAGGTTACGATGGTCATGGCCGGGCTTGGATTCACGAGGACACGCCTTGGAGATATATAGAAAAGTTTGATATTTTCTGGTTCCGTGAATGGATTGCCGATTCCACGGTCACTCGGGCAATTATTGCAGAATTGCAATATTATAAAGATCATGGTTCGTTACCGTCGGTTTACCGTACGGTTGAGTCCAGTATAATACTGTCACATCTGCGAACTCTTCACGAGTATTGGGACTAATGTCATTTTGGGAGTGGTTCAGGCTACGGTATCACCGCCATGAATGGGAAATATACAAAGAACACCCATTACGAATCTATGCTGGCAATCGCTTATGCGATGAGTCGAAACTTCAAGCAAAGGGGATTCGCTATGTTCTTAAGTGTAAAATTTGCGGAGAGATTACCTTCAGAGATATGCTATGAGTGATTCACCAGAGTGCTGTAGACGGTCTTTTGCCGCTTCAATTAAAGACACTGCGGAACGATTGTTAAAAGATCCGACCGTAGCTCCGCGCAGTGTGGCAAACGAGAGGCTCACAATTTGTGAGCAATGTGAGCGCTACCTGCCAATGACAGGTCAATGTGAAATTTGTAGATGTTACATGCGATTAAAGGTTGCTATGGCAAATATGGAATGCCCCTTGCAAAAATGGTCGGAGTGGAAACGTGGAGATTGAATTGCTTCAGTTTAAGATAATTCCTGAAAATCGCACTGACGATTTTATCGACGCGGACGCAGCGGTCTGGAACCCATGGTTACAGCAACAGCGAGGGTATCTCAGGAAGACTGCAACGGTGTATCCTAATGGTCGGATTGACCTCAGAATTTATTGGGATTCTAAAAAGAATCTAAAGAAGGCCAGTGAGAGTGTCGAGATCCCGGCTTTGGATGTTAAGCTTAGGGCGCAGTTTCTTGGTGTTTACCAGCGACTTTAGATGCTAAGTTAATTGCGTCCGCGCCTTTAGCAATCTGGTGAATGCAGCGGACTCATAATCCGCCTTAGGCGTGTTCGATCCACGCAAGGCGCACCTGGGGGTGTGGCGAAATTGGTCAGACGCACGACACTTAAAATGTCGCGGGAGTTATCCCATGCCGGTTCAAGTCCGGCTACCCCTATTGGAAGAGTTGGGTATAACCAAATATACACATCTCTTCCATATGGCAAAACCTCGAAAATACACAGATGAAGAATTTATTCATGCTGTAAAAACTTCATACAGTGTGGCACAAGTTCTCACTAAATTAGGTTTAAAGGTAGCTGGCGGGAACTACAGCCTTGCTGTAAAGCGGATGCAGGCTCTTGGCGTACAATTTGCAGAAGGTGCCAACGGCAAAGGTTGGAGAAAGGGGAAAAATTTTGGCCCTAAAAGACCACTTTCTGACTATCTTTCCAACAAATTTCCCGCACAGTCACATAAACTAAAATGCCGTTTGCTTAATGAAGGCATAAAAGAGCATAAATGTGAAAATTGCGGAATTACTGAGTGGAACAACAAACCTACACCCATAGAACTTGATCACATAAATGGCAATAATTCGGACAATAGTCTTGAAAATCTCAGGCTTCTGTGCCCTAATTGCCATGCTCAAACCCCCACTTACCGGGGCAAAAATGTTGGAAGGTGTCCGGCTGGCCGAGGAACTCGTCTTGAAAACGAGCGGGGATAAAACCCTCAGGGGATCGTGGCCCCTACCTTCCGTTTTTCAAATAAAACAAGTTTTCACCTTTTGTTGAAATAACTCGAAAAGCTGAAAAAGTTTACTTTCAGTGGCCCTAGCTACATTACCAATGTAAGCGATGCACTCTACACTTTGCTTACTAAAATTTTTTTACTGTATTTTTTACAACATAATCATGTCAATGCAAGACAATCGTGAACAAGTGGTTAACACTCTGATTAGCCGCGTTATTGAAAATGCCCCTCTTCGTGAGCTGATTCGTGTATATTCGGAAGCCGTAAAAGCCGCCGTTGATAACCTTTCGGACGATGATGTGGTGCGTAGCATCGCTCAAGCCGGCTACACTGACATTCTCGAAGCTTTCAGCCTGGAAGTTCCCCCGGCACCTGAAGCCCCCGCTGAAGAACCTGTCGCTGTGTGATTTAATAGTGCCATGAGTTTGACCAATCTGCAACAACGTCTCGTAGAGATTCTTGTAGAAGAAGAAGAGCTCATGGCGCGTCTTCCAGTTTTCCCTTGGGACGAAGACACCTGGTTCGAAGTTGTATTCATGGTCGGCAACCATATCCACAACAACCCTGATGTCATCGAAGATATGAACAGGTTACGAGACTGGTTCGACAGCTATAGATTTTATTGTCAAAATGAACGTAGCATGGGTAATGGTGGGCGCTCCCGGAGCAGGTAAATCAACCAAAGCTCGCGAGCTAGCCAAACAATATAACGCCCACGTCATTGACGGCGATATTATTAAAGAACGTCTGGGTATCCCAAGAGGGGTTAGCAATTGGGCAGCGCTCCACGACGAAATCGTCAACGAAATCGAAGAGCACATGGGCATGCCCGTTATTCTTGACGGAACTCACTACAATCAACAAGCTCGGCAAGAGGCTTTATACACCTTAAATGGCTATGGCTTTGAGCCGATCACGCTGGCCTATGTCCACGCCACCTTAGAAGAATGCCTAAGCCGCAACGCAAATCGCAGCCGTCATGTACCAGAGTATGCCATTCACGAGATGCATTCGCGTATCGAGAAAGAACGGGCAACTTTTCAAGACGAAGGCTTTGATTCAGTACTCTGGCTTTAAGCCTGTATCAAAGGGTTGACAAGACCTTCACAGTGTGCGACAATATTGGAAAAGAGATCTGTACCATGCTTTTTTGCAATCTTATAACCCCCGACGACACCATAGCCCTGGGTGACATCCACGGTAACTACGACCTGTTTGCTCAGTTTCTTGACTGGGTCAAAGGTTCCGGTGCCAACGTCATCCTTTTGGGTGACATGATTGATCGGGGTCCTCAAGACCTTGAGGTTCTTGATGCTGTCAAGACCTTGCTTGCTAATCCTGGCTCTCACGGGCTTGCAAGCTTCAGAGTCATTCGTGGCAACCACGAGCAAATGCTGATTGACGCCAGTACTGGCCACACTGCCGACCAGCTTTTGTGGTATCAGAACGGCGGCAACATCGAGCTGCAAGACAAAGTCTTCGCCCATTGCGACTGGATCGCAAAGCTGCCTCTGTATATCATTGTCAAGGACACTCTGTTTGTCCACGCCGGCATTGTACCTGGTGTACCCATGCCTCAGCAGGATCCGGATGAATTAGTCTGGATTCGCCACCCGTTTTTAAGTTCTGATTTGCAGCTTGACAGGGTTTTCCCTGGCGGAACCATCAAACGTGTTGTGCACGGTCACAGCCCTTTTACCGCCCCATTGCCTGACGTTTGTGGTCAACGCATCGGCATTGACACCGGTGCTTACTTCAGTGGTGTGCTGACTGCTTTCAACGCGACGCGGTCTCGGTTCTGGGCCTTTGAGCGCGACTGACGGTTTACCCGCCATCGACGCCGCTATCATTTGAATGTGTGAGGAGTGCCCGCGAATCTCGCGGGCCTTTTTCTCTGCTGGAGTTAGCGTAGAGGTCGAACGCAGCGCACTTGTAATGCGCCTCCGAAAGGACACCGCAGGTTCAAATCCTGTCTCCAGCTTTTTAAGTTTACTATTCATTTCGACTCCTACTATTGGCTTGGTAACTAGGATATACCATGCCAGAATGGAGCGAAGAAGGATACAACAAAATCCTTGAAGCGGCTAAACGTGGACGAGAGAAATTAATCGCTCGTTCAAAAGAAGAGTACGATCAGAAAAAGCAAGAATATGATGCAAACCCTATTCTGTGCTTATGTTGTAAAAAACCCTTGCTGTACGAACAAGTTTTAAACAAGTCGGTGTACTGTAGTCGATCTTGTTCTGCCAAAATAAATAACAAAAAGCGTGTTAAGCTTCACAGTAAGTGTGTTTGTTTGAACTGTGGAAAGGATTTTTCTGTAAGAATCAAACATCACACAGGGAAATATTGCAGTTTTGATTGTGGCGCTAAGCATAAAAGTGAATTAAGAATGCAGGCGTGGCTAGCTGGTGAGGTAGAGGTCAGTGCAGCTGCCTTACGAAAATATATGGCAATTCTGAAACCCCACCAATGCGAAGTCTGCGGCGTCAGCGAATGGAACGGCAAACCCGTGCCGCTAGAAGTCGATCACATCGATGGCAACCATAAAAACAATACGCTTGACAATTTGCGCCGCATATGCCCTAACTGTCATGCGCAAACCGACACATATAAGTCAAAAAATAGGGGTAAAGGCCGTTCTCATCGCCGTCAACGCTGGAAAGAGGGTAAGACCGTGTAACGATTCTCAAAGCTATGGCCAGATGGATGTCTGTGCGTGTGCTAAAAGACGGCAAGGTTACATGGCTATCCACGTATTGGGGCAAGCATGCCCTTGACGAGTTGCGCCGACAAGGCTATATAATAGTGTTTTGTGAGGTGCACGAGTGAGAGCCACCGTAAAACCCTTAAGCCCTAAGGCAAAAAACCGTTTTGCGAACTTGTTAAAGGGCAATCCAACTGTTATCATTGAGCAGGAGGTAGACGGCAAATTCTTTTTTGTCTCCCCCGATGGCCGCTACTGCGCCTGGACACCTGCTTTCGGCCCTGACTGGGAGCTGACACTAAACAACCAAAACGATGACTGACTCTCAATTCAACCTCCTGCAACTCGAAGCTCGCCCCAACTGGTACGACCACCTGGAAGCGGCCGAAAACGCTATGCGCCAAGAGCAAGCCGCCTGGAACATTCGCCAGGAATACGGCTGGGACGGCGACGAAGGCGGAGAATGGGGGCCAAACCCGCTCGATCCCGGTGAGACCATCATGGCATCTGACTGGGAAGACGAACTGGCGTTGCCCATGCCCGAGGATTTTGATGAGGCTGACAGCTTTGTTTTCGAGCTTATGCTTGTCATAGGCAAGCACAAGGACGATCCGGCAATGATGGCCCATGCTGTGGCTTTGCGGGCTGCCGAATACCTGTCTGCTTGGGGCCAACCCTCCATCGGCAAAATTAAGGGGCAGCTTGACAGGAGAATGAAATAGGCCTATACTAAGGATCTGTTCGGGCGGGGTGCCTATGGATGACTACTTTGCTGGTTTCACGAAAGATCAGCTCGATGAGGCATTTGGACGGATCTGCGATGCAGACTGGAAAAAAGCTCACTGGGCTCTCATCGACGTGGATGAGATCCCTTTGATGCGGGCCGCCATCGTGGTGAACCTGGCTGTCGAGCCTCGGCTCAAGGAAGTTGATCCGGAAGAGAACGACGGTGTCTGGCTCATTGCTTGGGATGATTACGCCGGGGTCTGCCATTGACAGGACTGCCGGATAAGGTTATAATTTGAATGTGGGGGCGAGAGCCCCCCTCTAAAACCACCCTGAAACAAAACCATGAAACTTCGCGCTCCTGCAAAAATCACCCCCGCCGTCATGGAGATGATGGCTTTGCCTGTTTGGGTGGTTGACCCGACCGGTGAATTTGTCGGTGGCTATGCCACCAAAGCTCAAGCCGACGCCGAATGCAAAGAAATGAATTGCTGTGCTCGGCAGGACTACTGGCGTGTGGTTGACAAGCCTGAATTGGTACTGTTATAATTAAGGGGTCCCGAAAGGGACTTTTTTATTGCACGTGTTTCCAAGTTTTGCCGTTTAATACTGACTGAATGGCATTCGGGTCTACCCCAAAAATTCTCGCTATTTCTCGCTTTGTCAAAGACCCAGATTTGTACATTTTTCTGATTTTCCTAACTGACTCTTCTGTTAATTTTGCAAGACCGTGAGTTTCACCACGAGCGCAAGTTTTATGAATAAATTTGTCTTGGATATTTTCTTTTTGTGTGCCCAACGCCAGGTGCCTGGGATTAACGCATAATGTGTTGTTGCATACTTTATGCCTTACCACCAAGCCATCTGGAATCACCCCGTAAGCTATTTCCCAAGAAATTCTGTGCGCCCTACGAGATTGCCTTGAGACGTGAAATATACCGTACCCGCGATTTGTGGAGCCCCCAATCCAAAGCCAGCAGTCATCAGGACCCCTCCGATCAACCTTTGACCAAAAGCGCTCCTCTAAGGTTTGAGTCCAGCGGGCCATGTTGACAGGGCGTTTTCAGAGTGTTATCATTCTAGTGGGGTTGAGAGCCCCCTAAACTACCAAAGACAAAAACCATGAAACTCATCACTAAAGCCCTTGCCAAGAAAACTCCGGCCCTGTATGCTCAAGATGGCAAAGGCCAGGAAGCTATTGCTTATGTGAAGCTATTCACTCCAGACGCCCAGTTCACCCGGTACGTGACCGAGATGGACCCTGAAACCGGAGATTGCTTCGGTCTGGTAGTTGGCATGGAGCGCGAGCTTGGCTACTTCAACTTGAATGAAATCGCCAAGATCCGGGGCCGCTTCGGTCTCCCCGTTGAGCGTGACCGCTGGTTTGATCCAAAACCTCTCAATCAATGCAACTGACTGTGGCCCCGTGAGGGGCTTTTTTTTTTATGGGTAAAAACAGGCAGCTTCTGCCTAAATGTGATCCAAATTCCTGGGTTCTCTCCTGAATCTTTGGCTGTAGCGAATTCTTATCTGGAATTCGATGAAAGCACTGCGCCTAGAAAAAGAATTTGCAAGCGCAAAGATGGCACCGTATACGGCATCTCTGAGGGAAAACGCTGCCGCAAGGGGAGTGAGGACTATACTGCTGGACAACGTATTAAAGATTTGACCGGTGAGCGCAATCGCATGGGTCAACGGCTCATGAAATACATGCTCCGGCAGAGGCCGGACGGACAAGGTAATTACCTTGAGTATCCAGATGCCAAGGCGATGCAACTCATCGATGCAGTCGGCAAGAGAGTGCAGGAAATTGACAAAGAAATTAATACCTTGGAAGGCAAAAAACCTGATACAAAGCGGTGGGTTGATGGTGATCCGTTTGGCTTGAGCAAATTCAGCGATTTTCGCTCATCAGGCAGGGACGCCTACGAAAGGGAAATCATTGCCAATGAATTAAAAAATGCCAAGCCCGGCGATCAGGCAGTTTTTATGAGCGGTGGGCCCGCATCCGGAAAAACTTCGCTGCTCAAGAAAAAATTTGGCAACGCTGAAGGTTTCGCGGTCCTAGATCCGGACCGTCTTAAAGACTATGACCCGGTAATGCGGTTCGGCGTTGCAATGGGAATGAGGGATGCAGCTGCGCTAGCCCACGAAAATTCCAGCCGACTCAGCAAAGATTTATACAATACCGCCAGGGACCGCAAACTGAACATACTTATGGACGGCACCGGCGCCAACGCCAACAAGTACGCCCAGCAAATGCAAGAGTTGAAGGACAAGGGATATAAAGTAACTTTGCTAGCTCAGCACGTACCCGAACAAGTGGGAGTAAAACGCGCTTTGGCCCGCGCTGACAAAGTGGGCCGCTACGTACCACCCGAATTTATTCGCCATGCTTACTCTGTGATTCCTGGCAATTTTGAAAAACTGGCCAAATTGGCAGACAATGCCGTGTTGAATAACGGCGAAAGTAATGCTACAATCATGGAGTATAAGAACGGTCAACTTGCCAGTGGAGATAATCGCCTTATTGGTGCTTACCGCCGGAAGTACGGTTCTGGTACATAATGTGTTACAATAACTATGTAGGTTTCCCCCGATGACTAAACCAGTTGACTTTGACGCTTTAAACCGTGCTTTCGACGAAGAGATGGATGCTGATTACGGCAACATCACCGATGACGAGGTGCGCGACATTTTGAACAACATGGGGACTGAGACCCCTGAGGCTTACCGCAAGATCGGTGCCGAGAATTTCTTTGACCTTTGACGCCTGAACCGCTATAGTTGACCGGTCTACAAACACCCTTCAGATCCGGTGAACCCTGAATTGTTAAAGGCCGAGTTAAATCAAGCTGTTGGCCGCGTGCTGAGCAAGTACGGATGTTTGCCGCCAAAAACAGAGCTTTATGAAGGTGTTAAGGGGACTTTTACATTTGCCGTAGAAACTCGGACAAAAAGCTGTGGCATGGAGCGTGTCAAAAATTATGCTTTCTTGCTAGAGACCGAGCACTGGACGATCAACCACAGTTTTGTCCATGAAGGCAGATTGCTTTATCTGGTCGACTGTGAGATGAGGGATGTCAAGCACCCTTGGCGTGCCATGGACCGGCTTGGTCACATTGTTTGCCTATCCAGCAAACAAATGCATGCGGCCATTGAGGGCAAGTCAGACGAAACCGAAACGGAGGATAATTCCGATCGTAACGAAAAGCAACCTGTTAGTCAACTCTCTGCAGCAGTCATCGCCCACTACGCCAAATGGGGGTAATGCAAATTCAAGCCAATTACGAGGCCCTGGGAAACCAGGGCTTTTTTTTTTGTCCCACCCCTTGACAGGCCCCCATCAATAACCTTATATTGGTTAAGTAAGGGGCTCCGGCTCCACTCCTAAACCACCATCACCATGAAAACCGTTGCCGTTGCCTTTGCCCTTTTCTGCGGCATGGCCACCCCTGCTTTTGCCGAAAACTCGATCTGCTCAAGCTACCGTGCTGCAAAAGCGCAGCATCAGCAGCGCTATCTGCAGACTAAGCACAGCAATCCCGATCAAGCTGCTAGCAGCTATAAGTCGATCGTTCGCATCAATGCTAAGATGGAACAGTTCGGCTGCAACTAAGTGCGGCGCTATGATTTAACCAACCCTTAACCTTCTTCCACCATGCCTAAACCCACCCACCGCGAGATGGCCCGCGCCGTAGCCTCTGGCAAGCACGTCTACAACTACGATCAGGGCATCGGCGCACTGATTTTGCTAGGAGTTATTTTCTTCCCGCTTGCCCCACAAACCGCAATTGTCGGCATACCACTCTTGCTGCTGTTCATTTGGGCTCGGCAATCTGAACTGCGCGGCTGATTCTCCTTCCCGTCTTAACCAACTCTTAACCTTGCTAAACAACCATGAAAACACCTTCTTCCCCTGACGAGTTACTTGCCCTGCAACGCAAGGACGCCGTCGACGCCATGTTCAATCTCAACAGTGAGATCGACGCATCTCCCAGCGACTGCCAGCGGCAAGCCCTGGCCCTTGCGATCCACCTGCTTGACTATCACGAGCACATGCTTAAGGAACACTCATCAAGCATGGATGCTTCCACTAAGGTGATGTGGAAGGACGACTTCTACAACCTCGTCCAAGCCGTCAAGTACCTTGGCCGCCTAACCAACTGAGCGCCATGTTTACGCTTGAAAACCAATCTCATACTTACCGGCTGGAATTCACTCCGGCCGGTCCGGACCAGATCCGAGTATCTGAGCTGGCATGCAGTGGCGGCACCTGGCAAGAGCGGTCTGCAATAACGGTTTCTGCGGACCGAGCCGTCACCCTTAAGAGCTTCGCTCTTCGTCACGACTTCCAACCCCTCTCCTAAACCACCATGACAACCACCACACCTTTTTCGTTCCGTCGCATCAACCTCAACGGTTCCAGCGTCGACACACTGATTGACGATCATCGGGCCGCGTTGCGTTCTTTGAATGTTGCGATTGAAAAATTTGTCTGCATTAGAGCTCACGGACGCGATTTCCAAACACAACCCTACGAGGCGTTCCAACAAGCCAGCGCCGAGTTCGAACAGCGTCTGGCCAATCTGCATGACTGCGCCAAGTTCCTAGAAGCCCATCTGTACGATCTGTACGATCAAAAGCGCTAAGCCTTGACATTGGCATAAGCTTATGGCATACTTTAGTTGTGGGGAGGTTCCCCTCCCCCATCAAATACTCAAAACACCCTAAATGAATCACCCCTGGCGCGAGCCTGACGATCTGCTGCCCCGAGCCCGTCGGCTGGATCCCGAATTCGACATTATCGAAGAGCCTGCAATCTTTGTCTTCACCCTGGCCACTGGCCAAACCTTTGAAATTGAAGGCGAAGAAAACCGTGATCTTACCGTCGAAAATCTCGAAGACGACGGCGTGGCCTTCACCGTAGAACCTTTAGAACTCTGAAACAACTATGAAAAACGATCCTGTTATTCCAGCTCTGCTCATTAGTGCATGTGTTCTAATTGTAGCCATGGTTGGGTTTGTTTCATTTCGTGACGGTTGCTCGAATCCCGCCTACCGGGAATATATGGGGCCAGAATTGTGCCCTACGACACAAAATAAGTAATCGTACTCATCCCCTTTGCTCCTGGCGGCGCCACAGTGTGGACAGCCGCCCGTAAACCACCTTCCTCCCAAGCTTCAGGATTCCTCCCAATCTGTTAAGCTCTTCTAAAGGTCCCTTTAAGGTCGACCTCGTCCAAACCACACACAAATTCAAATGACTGTTGCCACTGCTCCGCTTCACACGGCCCCCCTTGAGCTGGCCGAACTGCTAGAACACCCGGCCTCCCGGGTAGCTACGATCCGTTTTCTCTGCATCCTCCAGAAACAGCTTGCCCACGTCGACCCTACGGACGAAGAGGGAATGGCCCTAGCCTTTGAGGCTTACCGTTTGTACCGGACCATTGGCGACGAAGAACGCCGCCAATCCTGGGAACGGTACTGAGCCCGCAAGTTTACCGGGGTCCCTCGCTTCCTAGGATGCGGGGGACTTGTGCTATGGGCCGTGGGAACGAACTTTTACCTTAAGACGCCGGCTTGCGAATGTTGCGGGCGATCCGATGAGCCTTTGCACATTGGCAAATCTAGCTTTGGATGGTGCTTTTCGGTCCATGTAATTCCAGAGCAAGACATTTACTCGTTGGAAGACTGGCAACGGCGTTGGTCAAAGAGTGACTCTATGATCATAAACGAATACGGAGAAACAATCCCCATAGATAAAATGATAACCATTATCACTTGTCGTAGCAACCAGCACAAAACGAGCTGGGATGAGCCATGGTGGCAGACGCCAAGCGGTTATTACAAAAGCGAAGCGCATTTCCATGAGCTTAACCATAGTGAGAGGGGACCTAACCTTTTACTAAGGCATAAAATTGGCTACAGTTGTATTGGGCACGGCCCAGGTACTTTTGATTACCTAGAGGGGTATTTTTCATAATGACACCTACTGAAGCCGGGTTTGACGGCGCTAAGGGCTTCAGGATGCCCTACCACGGAGAAAACTTCAGGTTTCAACTCAAACGCGGAAGGGAATCACCGAAAGAATACCCGAATGAAGACTTCATAGAACAGCTTTTGTGGTATTATCCTAAGGACGCACCATCTCAGCTTCTTTGGTGCAACACTGAAAACCAGTGGTTTGAGCTGACTTTTAACCCCATTAACCAACCATGACCACTCCCGTTGCTGCCGCTCTTTATGAGGCCGAGCACGTTCACGCCCACAGCCACCTGTCAATCGCCGTCTTTAACCCCTACGAGAAAACCATCAGTGAGCTGCCTGTAATATACGGATTTAATAACGGTGGTTCGCCTTCTTTTCTCCACGCCGTCTTGATCGCTGAAGATGGCACCGCTTTAGGAGGGCATTGCTGCAGCTCTGAAGCCTACATGCCGGCCGATCTAGGGATTCTGGAAGGTACGCGGCCCGATAGGCACCAGGAGTTTCAGGCTCATTATCCGGATGGGTATAGGATGGAGTTTGTTGGCGAAAGAGACATTTTTACTCATCCTGGGCTTAACAAAGCTATCGAACTAAACCAAAAGCGTTTTTCTAATGAGGGTGGCGACAATGACTGATCAACAACATCCAATTACCCCGCCGCCGGAGCTGGTGCAGCAGTGGATTGCGTCAGAGACCTACCGTTACGACGCCGAGACAGGCGAACATCCTGACGGAAGTTACGAGCAAAGGATGTGCGATCTCGCCGCCCAATGGGGCGCCGACCAGGAGCTGGAGGCGTGCTGTGATCACATTCACACACTCCATGGGAAGCATCGTGCTGACTGGCTTCGTGATATGCGCCGCCCCAAGCCACCGAGCTTGAAGCAAGAAGCATTGGAAGCATTGTCTAGACGAAGCACATTTACATTGGATAGAGACCGCGACACTATCCGCCGCGCTCTGGAGCAACTCGATGACTGAGCAACACCCAATGACACCACCAACAGAGCTTCTCACGCGGTGGGAAAACGATTGGCTTAACGAGCGTGAGCACGCTGATGTCTTGCTGGTAAATGCATACGCCGCAGGCGCACAAGCAGGCGCAGACCAGGAGCTGGAGGCGTGTTGTGAGTTGCTGCGGCAGAAAGGCGTTCCTGCGTGGTCCTTGCTTCGGCTTCATCGCCGCCCCAAGCCTCCGAGCTTGAAGGATGAAGCTTTGGAATGGCTTACCACAGCGGAGCCCATTTTAAAAATGCAGGGAATTGACCCAGACAACACCATCCGACGCGCCCTAGAGGCACTGCCCAATGACTGACTTCCGAGCGCTTTGCGCTGAACTGGTTGAAAATCTGGAGCGCTATCAGTGCTGGTACATCGAGGACAATGGCTACGGCATCCCGGACCTTGAAGCTCTGCTGCGTCGTGCTAGCGCTGCCCTGTCTCAGCCCGAGCCGCAATCGTCGGTAGTGGCATGGTGCAGGTCCGATGATTTCAACGATGCGGCCAAAAAGAAGCAATCCTTTAGTGGTTGGCGAGAGCAACATCCAGATTGCGATTTAGCGCTGTGTG
>JACCDP011151961.1_pt1 | contig 14843 bp, 13 predicted proteins | sample 7445841 | NCBI WGS metagenome assembly JACCDP01 (sample SAMN15323441, study PRJNA562643) | freshwater metagenome | isolation source: river surface water | place: USA:Blue River Watershed | collected 2017-08-17 | reverse complement strand
TGAATTCAAACGTGTCGATGGCATTGGAAATAAAATCTTGGTATTCAATTTGAACCGTGTTTGCGCCATGTTTGATATTATGAGTAAACCGGTTATTAATCCACTTCCAATCCGATAACCAGGTCGTATATCCCTCAACCGTGGTCTTTTCATTGTCACGAATGGATACCAATAGCTTAGGGTCTGCTGTGTAGATGTAGTTCACCGATTCTCCTTCTCGAGCCACTAATTGCCCCTCAAAACCGCGATAACGGGTTATTGCTGCACCAATCATGATGATTAAAAAAGCGACATGGAAACTGAGCAACGCCATTTTTTCACGTTGCCACATTCGGTACAAATAGATGTTGAACATCATCGCAAGGGATAGGTATAGAAGCAAGGCCGTAAACCATCCCGCATTGTAAATAGCTATCTTGGACGCCTGAACTCCATGCATGGACTCAATAAAGGTGGCGATGCCAATCGAGGTTAAAAAAACAAACAAGCCAACGGCCACCCATTTCATTGAAAAAATCAGCCTAAGAAATCGCTCCATGTTTTTTTCTTGCAAAAATACGGAATGGTGCGCTTATTCAGTGGCTTTTATAATATTTGTGGTATGAAATATTCAGCCCTCTTTTTTGTGTTGTTGATGGTACATCAATTCAACGCTCAGACCCCATCCGTCGTTTGGAATAAGTCTGCTCGGCAACCTCTGCACGGTCAACTTTATGAAGCCTCCATCCCCTCGGGATATTTAGCGGGAAGAACCCTTACTATTTGGCTACCGGATCGCTATTTTTCCTCGACACAAGCGTTTGATGTGGTTTATTTTCATGACGGTCAAATGCTGTTTGATTCCACAAAAACTTGGAACCATCAATCCTGGGATTTGACGAATGCAGGTAAGAGTTTCGCTTCCAAGGAACGTTGCGCATTCGTTGGCATTGATAATGATCCGAAAAACAGGTATGCAGAGTTTTTTCCTGCTCCCATTTATCCTGATCTTCCGCTTGAGATTCAAACTTCCTTACGGGATTCGCTTTGGAACGGCCTGCCCTTGTTTTATTCCTACTCAGATGCCATAATTTCTACGGTTTTTCCGATGGTAGAAAACGCGTGGAGGGTACATCGAGGCGGCGATCACCGAACCATGGTGGGCTCCAGCATGGGAGCTATCGCCTCCTTAACCTTTATGGCGCTTTACCCCGAGCAAGTAGCGAAGGTTGCCTGTTTATCCATTCATCTTCCCTTGGTAAACCAAAGCCTCTATCAAAGCCGATTGAAAGAGCCTTTAGCGCATGCTTATCATAAATTTTTAGTTGACAACGCCCCTCGAATTCGCAACAAATGCATTTATGTTGACCGCGGTGATCAATCCCTTGATGCCTTTTATGCACCGTATTTTCCGGATTTTACGGATGCCATGGCCCATCTTGCTTCCCGCAATAAAATCCAAATTCGGCTAATTGCCAATTCAGGGCACTCTGAGCAAGATTGGTCCAAAAGGATTGGAAGCATTCTTAATAAACTGCACAAATAGAAAGTCCCGCTGGGCGGGACTCTATGTAGACGTCTCTAACTATCCGTTTTCCGGGAAGCAAGAAACGAGAAAGCGTCCCGCATGCGGGACGCTATTTTCATTAAACCATGAACCGGCTACTAAACTCTCCTTTTCCAATGATTGTGCAGGTGAGCTTGTGGAACCTACATCATTCCGGGCATACCTCCTCCCATGCCTCCCATGGCGGCAGATGGATTTGTTTCTTCCGGTTGATCAACGATTACACACTCAGTTGTCAGCAACATGGAGGCAATGGAAGCTGCATTTTCGACCGCAATTCGCGTTACTTTCGTTGGGTCTATAACCCCTGCCGAATATAATTTTTCAAATTTGTCGGTTCGCGCATTGTATCCAAAGTCATCTTTTCCTTCTCGAACTTTCTGAACGATGATGGCTCCTTCTCCTCCGGCGTTCGCAATGATTTGTCGAAGGGGTTCTTCCGCTGCTCTTTTGACAATGGCAATGCCGGTTGCTTCATCTTCGTTTTCAGCTTTTAACTTATCTAAAGTTTCGATGGATCGAATTAACGCAACACCACCACCAGGAACGATTCCTTCCTCCACCGCCGCGCGTGTAGCCGCTAATGCATCATCGACGCGGTCTTTCTTCTCTTTCATTTCGACCTCCGTTGGCGCTCCAACGTAAAGAACAGCAACTCCACCGGCTAATTTGGCCAAACGTTCTTGCAGTTTTTCCCGGTCGTAATCCGAGGTGGTAGCTTCGATTTGAGCACGAATTTGATTCACGCGTGCTTTGATATCATCTTTTTTACCTTTTCCGTTAATAATCGTGGTGTTATCTTTATCGATATCAACCTTTTGCGCTTGACCAAGCATATCCATGGTTACGTTTTCAAGCGTCATACCTCGCTCTTCCGATATTACTTGCCCACCGGTTAGGATGGCAATATCCTCCAACATGGCTTTTCGCCGATCCCCGAACCCTGGTGCTTTAACCGCAGCGACTTTTAGGGAGCCTCTCAAACGGTTGACTACCAAGGTGCCAAGTGCTTCGCCATCTACATCTTCGGCAATGATTAGCAACCCTTTTCCGGCTTGAACTACCGGTTCTAGAATGGGAAGCAATTCCTTCATGCTTGAAATTTTCTTCTCCGTAATAAGAATCAAGGGATTTTCCATTTCCGTTACCATTTTCTCGGTGTTGGTAACGAAATAGGGAGATAAATAACCTCGGTCAAACTGCATTCCTTCAACGGTTTTAACCTCAGTTTCCGTTCCTTTGGCCTCTTCCACGGTAATTACTCCGTCGTTACCAACGACTTTCATCGCCTGAGAAATGAGTTTTCCAATGGTTTCATCGTTGTTAGCAGAAATGGTGGCAATCTGCTCGATTTTAGAAGCATCTTTTCCAACTTCTTTGGAAAGTTTTTTTAGATTTTTTACGACTTCCGCAACGGCTTTGTCAATGCCTCTTTTCAAATCCATCGGATTTGCTCCAGCAGCAACGTTTTTAAGTCCAGCAGTAATGATGGCTTGTGCTAAAACGGTTGCGGTCGTGGTACCATCTCCTGCAATATCTGCCGTTTTGGACGCTACCTCTTTAACCATTTGGGCACCCATATTCTCCATGGGGTCTTTCAGTTCAATTTCCTTGGCAACGGTAACGCCGTCTTTTGTGATTTGTGGAGCTCCGAATTTTTTACCGATTACCACATTTCTTCCTTTGGGGCCTAAGGTTACCTTTACTGCATTTGCCAAGGCGTCAACTCCGCTTTTCAGTTTTTCGCGTCCTTCGATGTCGAATAATATGTCTTTTGCCATGATTTATTTCGTTTTTTGTTTTAATTGAATGATTGTTAGAATATTCCGTAAATGTCCGATTCCCTCATGATTAAATAAGATGTGCCGTCCAGTTTAATTTCGGTTCCGGAGTATTGTCCGTACAACACATCGTCACCCACTTTCAGGGACATCGGTTCATCTTTTTTTCCTCCTCCAACGGCTACAACTTTGCCTTTCAGAGGCTTTTCTTTAGCGGTATCAGGAATAATAATACCACTCGCTGTTTTTTGTTCTGCTGGCGCGGGCTCTACAAGAACTCGATCCGCCAATGGTTTAAATTTTACTGACATAGAATTATTTTTTGATTTGCTGTAACGGCTCGATTATCATACCAATGTACGAATTGAGACATTTTTTCAGTAAAGTCAACAATATTGGCAGGATGAAGTGACAGCCTGACACTTCTTTTAGCAACGATTTATTTGCCTCCTTGGGGTGCGTTTTGTCCTCCTTTTGCCGGAGCTTGTTGGGTTTGAGGAGTGTTTTTATTCGCTGCTTGTGGCTTCGGTTGCTGCATGGTCATGATCACGGCGCTTACCACAATCGTTGCTGCAAGACCCCAAGTTAATTTATCGATGAATTCGGTGGTTTGTTTTACCCCCCCAAGTTGGGTTGGACTTCCGAAATCGCTGCTTAAACCGCCTCCTTTTGGATTTTGAATGTAAACAACAAAAATCAACAATAACGCTGCAAGTGAAATGATGATGGACAAAATGGTAGTGATCATTTAAGCTTCTTTTTTCGTAAGTTTTTTAATTTGGCCTGCAAAGTAAGCCTTTTTTTCGGGAAAAGTCAAAATTAATTGTTCATAAATTTGAACAGCTTTCGGATAATTTCCTTGAATCACAAATATTTTCGCCAAGGTTTCACTTACGGGTATGTTCTCCGAATTAACGCTTTCTTTGGCTTTTTTGATAGGGGAATAAAAGTCGACCGTTGGGCGTTCGATTCGAGCAGCAGTGGCTGGCGCGAATTTTTCAAGAGGGGCTTGCCCCAGCCAATCCGTAAAACTTTTGCCTTCCTTGACCAGTGCGCTTTGCTCATCGGAGCTCCCTTCAGAAACTTCTGGGTTTTCTACTGGATCTTTGGAAAGTTCTTCAAGTTCAAGCGAATACATCGTTGAGGCAACCGATTCTTTAATCAATTGGTCCAAGGGGTCGGATTCGGTTTCTTGGGATTGCTCAGGTTCAGCGGGCTCCATGGTTTCCGTCGAGAGTTTTTCATCTATCACTCCAGTATCATGCGTTTCAATAGGAGGTTGCAGGACTTCCGTTACCTCTGCACTGCTTGAAAACGAGTTGTTGGACGTTTCAATCTCCAAGGCCGTTTGGTGCAAGAGTTGGTACAATCGAGTTCGATCACTGACTAAATAAGCATATTTCGGAAGCTCTTTTCCCAATCGAATGTCAGCGTGCTGGTGCAAAGCCTGTAAGTAGGTTAGGGCAAATAAACCGGAGTAGGGGTAATCAACGCACAATTGCTGCAATTGATCAATGTCCGCGGGTGCAATTAACCCTGGATTTAAGAGGAGATTGTTGATATGGTGCTTATTCCAACTCACCAGTTACTCATTAGTTTATTGATAACATCTTGTACCACTTGTTCGTTAACCTGGGTTAAAAGTTGGTTTTCAACGCTTGCAAAATTTGCACCGGCGTCGAAATCTGCAAAACGGGTTACCACCAATTTAGTCTCCTCCTTTTTAGGTAGCGTAACATTAAGATCAAAAACAACGCTCACGGTTAAACGGTTTTTCGCCGCATTATCCCCGTTCTGTAAGGCAATTGGGTTGACCGAATAATTGGTGATTTCTCCTGAAAGTTGAACTTGGGCATCGTTCAAATTGGGAGTTAATCCAAGCCTCGTATTGTTTTGAATCCCATCTTTAATCGACTCCGAAAGCCCTGCTGCGTAACTCAGTGGACAAGTAGGGGCACTTATTCTAAGCGTTTGAAGGTAAAAGCGCTCCCATTCTTCGGGCATGCCTCCAACGTCCTTGAATCCTATTCGGCTTGGCCAACAACCGAAGAGCAGGACCGATAGTATACCGACGATGATAATTTTCACTCTGCTAAATTAAATTCCTTAATCTTACGGTACAAGGTTCTCTCGGAAATACCCAACTCCTTGGCTGCATATTTGCGCTTGCCTCGGTGTTTTTCCAAGGCTTTTTGGATGAGCTCGCGTTCGCGTTCCTCCAACGACAAGGATTCTTCAAAATCTTCGTGAAGGGTAAAATCTTCTTGTTCCTCCAATTCCTGAATTTTAGGAGGCATTAGGCTTTGTGGGAGTATTGTACCCGGCACACTTGCCCCGAAATCTTGGTACAGTTTATTCACTAAGATGTTCTGGTCAGGGTTGAGTTCAATACCACCGGTCTGGCTTAACACCTCTACGACTAATTTTTTGAGGTCCGTGAGGTCACGTTTCATATCGAACAAAAACTTGTACATTAGTTCGCGTTCAGAAATTGATTCCTGGTTGGGGGTATTGACTACAAGCGCCCCTGATTCTGCGGACTCCGGAAGGTAATTTTTGAGCAGGATGCGATCGATGTTTCGTTCCGTTTCGATGATGCTCAACTGTTCAACGATGTTTTTCAGCTGACGGATGTTGCCAGGCCATCGATAGGCATTGAGCAGTTCTATTGCCTCATCGTTGAGCTTGATGGTTGGCATGCGATAACGGTCTGCAAAATCGCTGGCAAATTTCCGAAACAAAAGGTGGATGTCTTCACCTCGGTCCCGAAGCGCAGGAAGTGCAATAGGTATGGTGTTTAGTCGGTAAAAAAGGTCTTCCCGAAATTTTCCTTTCGCAATGGCCTGCTGCATGTTTTCGTTGGTAGCGGCTACGACACGCACATTGGTTTTTTGAGGCTTTGAAGCCCCAACTCTCAGGTATTCGCCCGTTTCCAAAACCCTCAACAATCGAACCTGGGTTTGCATGGGTAATTCCGCCACTTCATCCAAGAAAATGGTTCCGCCGTTGGCAACTTCGAAATATCCTTGACGGTTTCCTGCGGCACCGGTGAACGAGCCTTTTTCATGTCCAAATAACTCAGAATCAATGGTTCCTTCCGGGATTGCACCGCAATTGACCGCAATGTACTCTTTGTGTTTTCTACTGCTAAGTTGATGAATTACTTGTGGAATGATCTCTTTTCCAGTCCCGCTTTCTCCGGTCACCAATACGGCCAAATCCGTTGCTGCAACCTGAGCGGCAATTTCAAGGGCTCTGTTCAAACCCGAAGAATTACCTACAATAGAGAAACGTTGTTTAATTTGCTGTACGGTCATGGATGCTCGCTGTTTATGTTTTCAACCAATTCTCCCATCAAGGTAGCCGAGGTACAATCCACAATTTTAACGAAAACATAACTTCCTTTAACAGCCGTTTTTTTGTCAAATACCACCATGCTGTTTTGTGAATTTCTTCCGCAAAATTGGTCGTCTGAACGTCGAGAGGGTCCTTCAACTAAAATTTCTTGAATCTGTCCAATCTGTCGTTGATTTTTCAACAAACTATGTCCCGTTTGCAGTTCAATGATCTCCGTTAAACGCCTTCCTTTGACCTCTTCAGGTACGTCGTCTTCAAATTTTCGTTCCGCGAGCGTTTTGGGCCTTTCGGAGTATTTAAACATGTAGGCGTAGTCAAAGCAAACTTCATTCATCAGTTCAATGGTTGATTGATGTTCTTCCTCTGTTTCCCCGCAAAACCCAGAGATAATATCTGTGGAAATGGCGCAATTCGGTATGATTCGGCGAATGGCTTCGATGCGATTCAGGTACCATTCTCGTGAATATCCTCGGTTCATTCGTTCAAGTACTTGGCTGTTGCCGGATTGAACGGGGAGGTGGATGTAGTTGCAAATGTTGTGGTGATCGGCAATGGTGTGTAGCACCTCATCCGTCATGTCTTTGGGGTGTGACGTGCTGAACCTAACACGCAACTCGGGAGAAACTCCGGCAACCATGATCAAAAGCTGCGCAAAGTTCACGGTCGCCTCGTTGGGCTCTATGATGGCTCCTTTCGACGTGAGGTTCCATCGGTAACTGTCCACGTTTTGACCAAGAAGGGTTACTTCTCGGTAGCCGTTTTTGAAAAGTTCGCGGCACTCTTCTACGATCGTATGGGGGTTCCGAGAACGCTCCCTTCCCCGGGTAAAAGGTACCACGCAGAAAGAACACATGTTGTCGCAACCACGCATGATCGTTACAAAGGCAGAAATTCCTCCTTGGTCCAAGCGTACCGGTGTTATGTCAGCGTAGGTTTCTTCTCGGGAAAGGAGTACGTTGACAGCCCTTTGACCGGTGCCAACCTCGTTCAACAAGTTGGGTAGATCGCGATAAGCATCGGGCCCTGCAACTAAATCGACCAAATGTTCTTCTTCGAGCAGGTTTTTTTTGAGCCGCTCGGCCATGCAGCCTAAAATCCCAACAACAAGTTCGGGATTGTTTTTCTTTAAGGACTTGAATTCCGTTAAGCGCTTTCTCACCCGCTGTTCGGCATTGTCACGGATGGAACATGTATTAATAAGTACTAAATCGGCGTCTTCGATGTTCCGCGTGGTTTGGTATCCGTCGGTTGCCAAAATGGAGGCAACAACTTCACTGTCGGAAAAATTCATTTGACAGCCGTAACTTTCCAAGTACAGTTTTTTATCTCCGCGGGGAGTTGGGCCGTTTTCCAGAAGGGTGACCTCTCCCTGACGGATTTCGTCCAAGGGTTCATTCGAATTGATGGGTTGCATGGCGCAAAGTTAAATCAATTTGCGTTTATGTCAAATTGTCATGTCAATTCCTTCGGCTAAAATTATTAACCATAGGTTAAGGTAAAAAGGCGAATAATTTTAAGTTCTTGCTTCGGTCTTTTGCATGGTTTTAGTTTTAATTTTGTCAAAAGTTCGGTATGGCCAAAAATTTAGTCATTGTTGAGTCTCCTGCAAAAGCAAAAACCATTGAAGGTTATTTGGGGGCTGATTTTAAAGTGCGTTCCAGCAATGGACATGTCCGGGATTTACCTAAAAAAGGTTTGTCAGTTGACATTGAAAACAAGTTTAAACCCAATTATGAGGTGTCAGCAGACAAACGACAGCTGGTTGCGGAACTACAAAAACTGGCAGCTGGCGCCGAATGCGTTTGGTTAGCGACCGATGAGGACCGCGAGGGAGAGGCCATTTCTTGGCACCTGTTGGAAACCCTTCAATTAGACCCGAAAAAAACGCAAAGGATCACCTTTAATGAGATAACCAAAGATGCGATCTTAAGAGCCATTAGCAAGCCCCGATCGATTGATAAGCATTTGGTAGACGCTCAGCAAGCGCGAAGGATACTGGATCGAATCGTAGGTTTTGAATTGTCGCCAGTTTTGTGGAGAAAAGTTCGGCCGAGCCTGTCTGCAGGACGCGTGCAATCGGTAGCCGTTCGTTTAATTGTGGATCGAGAACAAGAAATCAACGCATTTAACTCGGAAAGTTATTTCAAAACTTCGGCGGTTTTAGCGGCAAATAATGGGGTTTTTAAAGCGGAATTGGACCGTAATTTCGCAGATGAAGTAGCTGCAAAGGAGTTTGTAAGTGCTTTAAAAGATCCACAATTGACCGTTGAGTCCGTTGAGGTAAAACCGCTGAAACGTACTCCCTCTGCTCCTTTTACTACATCGAGCCTCCAGCAAGAGGCTTCGGTACGGCTCGGTTATGCCGTGGCTCGCACCATGTCCATTGCGCAAAAATTGTACGAGGCAGGTCACATAACGTACATGAGAACCGATGCTACCAATTTGTCTCAGTCGGCAATTGATCAAGCACAAAAACACATCGTTTCGAGTTTCGGTGAAGCTTTTTCTAACCCAACGCAATACAGAACGAAATCTGCTAATGCACAGGAGGCTCACGAAGCGATAAGGCCTTCGAATTTTGCGGCTTTAGAGGTTTCTTCGGTTCGGGAAGAACAAAAACTCTATGAATTGATTTGGAAACGTACGATGGCGAGCCAAATGTCGCCTGCACAACTGGAAAAGACCTCAGTTCAAATTGCTATCGAAGGCATGGAACCGCGCTTTCAGGCCAAGGGTGAAGTGATTAAATTTGAAGGGTTTTTGAAGGTCTACGATGCGGTCGCACAAAACGACGAAGACGAATCTCAGGGACGTTTGCCGCAAATGGGGAAAGGAACCAAATTAAACCTTCAAGAATTGAAATCGACCCAAAGGTTTACCCGAGGACCTGCGAGGTATTCCGAGGCAAGCCTAGTAAAAAAAATGGAGGAATTGGGCATCGGTAGACCCTCAACGTATGCCCCAACCATTTCCACGGTACAAAAAAGGGGATATGTTGCTAAAAATGAAAAAGAAGGAACGGTAAGGGAATACACCCAGTTGGTATGGGATAAAGGTCGGTGCCAACGAGAAACACTAACTGAAACCGTGGGAGGGGATAAGAATCGATTGGTGCCTACCGACATCGGAATGCTAGTGACCCAGTTTTTAGAGCAGCAATTCTCCACTATCATGGATTATCATTTTACTGCTCAGGTTGAAGCTTCGTTCGATGAAGTAGCTCAAGGAAATTTGCCCTGGGAAACCATGATGGCAGATTTCTATAAAACGTTTCATGCAACGGTCGAAAACACCCTAGAACAAAGCGAAAGGGTAACCGGTGAACGCGATTTAGGGGTGGACCCCATTTCGGGTCGAAAGATCATTGCAAGAATGGGTAAGTTTGGAGCCATTGTTCAAATTGGTAATGAGCAAGAGGACGGTGAAAAACCGCGATTCGCCTCATTATTGAAGTCCCAATCCATTCAGACAATTGGTCTGGAAGAGGCGTTGGAATTGTTCAAGCTTCCGAGGACATTAGGCGAATACGAAGGTGCTGAGATTAAAGCGAATGTGGGGAAATTCGGCCCGTACGTTCAGCACATAAAAACGTTTGCCTCCATCCCGAAAGAAGAGGACATCATGGAAATCACCTTGGAGCGAGCCATTGAACTGCTGGAAGAAAAGAAGTCCGCCGCGGCCAATAATACCCTTAAATCCTTCGAAGAAAGACCGGATATTTTGCTGTTAAAGGGAAAGTTTGGGCCTTATCTGAAAATTGGGAAGGACAACTTTAAATTGCCAAAAGAGGCGGTTCCTGAGGAATTGTCGTTGGAAGAATGTTTGACCATCGCTGCCAATAAACCAGAGAAGTCGAATAAGAAACCTTTCAAGAAAAAAAAATAGTAAATTAGTCCTAACAAAGTCCCATGAGCCAAAGCGTTAATAAGGTTATTTTACTTGGAAATTTAGGCAGAGACCCTGAGGTCCGGCATTTTGAAAACGGCGGAGTGGTGGCCAGTTTTTCCGTAGCTACCTCCGAATCATTTTCGGATGCGCAAACGGGAGAAAGACGCGAAATTACCGATTGGCACGACGTAGTTGCATGGAGAGGCTTGGCCTTGGTTGCGGAAAAAATCCTCACCAAAGGAGCAAGGGTCTATGTTGAAGGAAAATTGAAAAAAAGAAGTTATCAAGATAAGGAAGGTCTTTCTAAAACGGTTTTCGAAGTGGTGGCAGAGGAGTTAATTCTTTTGTCCAAACCCGAAGTTAAACCTCCTACCATGGCGCCATATACGGAACAATCAACCGTAAACAGTAACGTTCCCGAGGTTTTTCGGGAAAAAGAAGACGATATTCTCCCATTTTAAATCATTATGCCTGACCCTTCCGAATCCCTGAACTTAATTATTTTGTCGGTTAGTTGGACAAGTGCCGAGACCATTTACCTCATCATCATTGTACTTTTATTGTTGTTGGCTGCCATAACAACAAGCTCAGAATCCGCTTTTTTTTCATTGCGGCCTGAGGATAAAGAGCAATTGAAAAATGAGCAAAACAAAGGAGCGAAAGCCATTTTATCGTTGATTTCAAAACCCCGAGAGCTTATTGCCCTGCTCTTGATTTCAATCAATTTTGTGAATGTGGGCATAGTTATTTTGTCCACGCTGATCCTCAATAAGATGATGGAAGGATATAGTGAAATTTCCAAGTTATTGGTAGAGATTTTTGGCATAACCTTGTTGATTTTAATAACGGGCGAAGTGATTCCCAAGATCTACGGCGCCAATAATGCATTGAAAGTTGCACGTTTTATGGCACTACCCATAGAGTTGATTCGTAAAACACCCCCCATATCCTGGTTGAAATCGTTGTTGGTCAATGGAACCGCGTTTATCGGAAGGATTGGTGGGAAAAATGTCAAAATTTCTTCCGATGATCTCGAGTATGCTATTGCATTGACCGCTGATTCGAATGCCGACAATGAGGAACAAAAGTTGCTCGAGGGCATTGTCAAATTTGGTAAAACCGAAGCGGTGCAAATCATGACGCCGAGAATTGAAGTCGAGGCCTTGAATTTACAGTTGAGTTTCCCAAAAGTTTTGGAGTTTGTTTTGGAAGCAGGATATTCGAGAATTCCGGTTTACCAGGACAAGTCCGACAACATTGTGGGAATACTATATATCAAGGATTTAATGCCGCATTTCAGCAAACAAGAAGATTTCTCGTGGCAGGACCTCATACGTAAACCTTATTTTATCCCGGAAAATAAAAAAATCGATGATTTATTGCAGGAATTCCGGACCATGAAGATGCATATGGCGGTGGTTGTGGATGAATATGGCGGAGCAGGGGGCATTGTGACGTTGGAGGATATATTGGAAGAGATTGTGGGAGACATTACCGATGAATTCGATGACGACCAAGTGGAATATCAAAAGCACGACGACGGCTTTTCATTTTCAGGAAGAACGTCGTTAAAGGATTTTTATAAAATTTTGGACATCGATGGAGAGGTTTTCGAATCGGAAAAAGGCGACTCTGAAACCTTGGGAGGGTTTATTGTAGAGAAATCCGGTAGGATCCTCAAGAACCGAGAGTTCATTACCCAAGGCCCTTGGAGGTTGACCGTCATTGCCTCGGATAAACGCAGGATTAAATGGATAAAAGTGCAGAAAGATTCATGAAAATTTTAGGTATTTTAGGCTTATTGCTGTTCGTTTTATTCAGCTCCTGCAAGGAAAAGGCTCCGGTTCCAAAACCTTCAAGTTATTTAAGGACAGAGCTTCCCGATCACGATTACTATACCATGAAAGTAGATAATCCAGTGGTGGGTTTTACCGCCGAGATTTCAACGCTGTTTTCATTGTCGAAAAATTTGAGTGATCTTAAATTTGGCTTTCAAGAACTTGATTTAGGTGCTGCAAATGGAACCCTTTTATTGTATTCCAAAAGGTTCGATACTAGGGATTCTCTATTTAAATTGATTAATGCAGCAAACGATTTGGTGGATGAGCATAAGGTTAAAGCCGACCAAATTGATTACCTGCAAATCAAGGATACAGACCGTAAGGTATTTGGAACATTTTTCTCGCTCAAAGGCAATGTGGCTACCAATTATCAATTTTATTTAACCGATTCAAGTTCCCGTTTTATCCGAGGAGAATTGTTGCTGAATTGCCGTCCCAACTACGACAGCCTAAGACCCGTCATTGATTACTTGAAGGTTGACATGGACAGAATGTTGTCAAGTTTCCGCTGGAATAAATGAGCATTGCCATCCTTTCCTTAGGGTCGAACCTCGGCCAGCGCGAGGAACATATTGCCACGGCGCTTGCTTTGCTCTCCGAAAGAGCTGGAGACGTGCTTTCCGTTTCAAGTCCTTATTATTCAGAAGCCATGGGCTATATTTCTAAACACGAGTTTTGCAATGTTTGCGCGAAATTGTCAACCGAATTAAAGCCACTGGACTTGTTGCGTATTACTCAAAACATTGAGTTGGATATGGGGAGGGTGAAAGACGCCAGGGGTAGCATTTCCGATAGAATAATTGATGTCGATATTCTTTTTTACGATGACATTACCTTGATTTCAGAAACCTTGACCCTTCCCCATCCAAGGTGGAGCGAAAGACCTTTCGTGACCGAACCATTGAAGGAGCTTGTTTAATTTTTTTTAATATTTCTATTTTTTTCTTAATTTAGCACGCAAATAATTAAATCGAATCGAAATGAAACTTAATTTTTACGCTCTTTCCATCTTAGGTTTATCCTTTGGGTTGCTTTTCACGAGTTGTGATCAACTGAAAGATCTATCCTACACCACGACTCCGAATCCGTTGGAAATGCACGGTGACAGTGTCGCAATATCTGTGACTGTCAATATTCCTCCAAAAGGCATTAAGAAGAAAGTAAGTGTCGAGATTACTCCTACCTTGGGAAATGCTAAACTTTCTACTTGGAAAATTCAAGGGGAGAAAGCAACTGGAAACGGACAAACCATCACCTTCAAACCAGGCGGTTCGGCAACATTTACTGAAGTGGTTGCTTACGATCCTTCCATGGAAGCTTCTGAATTACGCTTTACAGGAAAGGTTTTCAAAGGAACGAAAGAAAAATCGAAAGAGGCAATACCCTCAACGAAATTAGCCGACGCTACCATTGTTACGCCTTTGATGGTCCGCCCAGTATTCATGATGTTAACCGAAACCGCAGTTATACCTCGTTCAGAAGATAAAACCGCAAGCGCTCAATTGAATTTCTTAAAAGGTAAGGACGAAGTAAGAGCCACTGAGCTAAAGGATAAGGACATCCTGGATTTAGTTACTTGGATTCAGACAGCTCAGACCAACCCAAAAATTAAAATCAATTCAATTGCCATCAACGGTTACGCTTCTCCAGACGGTGAAGAGACGTACAATGATCCTTTGTCCGGTCGTCGTACAAGAACCGCTAGGACAGCAGTTATTGCTTTGATGAAAAAGAACAACCTAATGCAATACCTTGATACGAATATGTATGCGCTTTCCGGAAACGGAGAAGATATGGCAGGTTTTCAAAATGCTCTAGCACAGAGTACCACCATTAAACAAGAAGATAAAGATTTGTTTATCCGTGTCTTGGGCATGGGGGGTCAAAACGATAAGAAAGAAGACGATATCTATGCGCTTTCCAAAGGGTTTACGCAATTGGAGAAAGAAATTTTCCCGGCACTTCGACGTGCAGAAATCGTAGTAAGCTACACTGAAATGGGATTAAACGACGACGAATTACGTGCGAAAGCCATGTCATCTCCTGCAGCTATGACGGCAGATGAGTTGATTTTTACCGCTTCAAAATTGGTCAAAGACCTCAACGATCAAGGAAAGATTTACGATGCTGCGGCGCTAAGCTATCCAACGGACGTCCGCGCGTTGAACAACGCAGGAGCCGTTGCCTACATGCAAGGAAACTATGCAAAAGCAAAGACCAACTTCGACAAGGCTTTGAGTGCTAAGGATAATAACAAAACCAAAAACAACCTTGCGGGCGTAGCCATGGTACAAGGGGACCGCGCAACCGCGAAAAAGTTATTGGGTCAGGTAAAGGAAAAAAATGCAGAAGTGAACTACAACAATGCGATTTTAGCAGTTTTGGAAGGGAATTACAGCAATGCTGTTAGTGGTTTTGGATCAGCTTCTT
>JACCDP010186814.1_pt1 | contig 14844 bp, 11 predicted proteins | sample 7445841 | NCBI WGS metagenome assembly JACCDP01 (sample SAMN15323441, study PRJNA562643) | freshwater metagenome | isolation source: river surface water | place: USA:Blue River Watershed | collected 2017-08-17 | reverse complement strand
GTCTTTTTCGGGGCCACGGTCACCTATGCCGATGCGCGCGGCCAAGAGCGCACCATCACCATCCTGGGCATCGACGAAGCCGACAGTCTGCAGGGACAGGTGAGCTGGATATCGCCCATTGCACGAGCACTGCTCAAGGCTCGCGTCGGAGACGAGGTGCGACTGGTCACACCACAGGGCGTGCAGGAAATCGAGGTGCTGGACGTCCGCTACCCTCTCTGAGCCGGGGTCAGTTCAATCCGCGTCGGCGTGGCGGGTGGAGATCACACGACGCGCTTGGGTGACCGAGGGCGTTCGCCGCAGGGCCTTGAGCACAGCTTCCAAGTGCGCCAAATTGCGAACCGAGACCACGAAGCGCAGATCGATCGCGTCTTGACCACTGACCTCATCCACCATGTTGACCAGGGTGATGTCGGCCTCAGCCTGCGCGATGGCGGCCGCCACCCGTGCCAGCACCCCCTTGCCATTGCTCACCGTGACCAGCAGTGGCGCTTCGAAAGCGCGCACAATTTCTTCCGACCACTCCACGCCGATGAAGCGCTCACGGTCCTTGTGCAACAGACGCTGTCCGACCGCGCAGGAGTCGGTGTGCACCACCAGACCTTCGCCTCGACCCAGGTAGCCCAGGATGGGATCGCCCGGAATCGGGTGGCAACAGGGCGGGTATTTGACCGACGCATTCTGGCTGCCATCGAGCGCCACACTGCCTTGCGATACGGTCTCGTGCGCGGTGAAGCGCTCTTTGCTCATCAAGAGTGGATCCGGCTTTTCGCCCAACTCAGCCAGGAGCACGGTCAAGCGCTTGGCCACAATGCTGGCCACTCGTTTGCCCAGGCCGATGTCGATCAACAGTTCGTCGCGGTGACGACTGCCGGTGAAACGCAGCAAGCGGTCCCAGGTGCTTTGGTGGGCCGAATCTTGCGCGGGCAAATGTTCGATACCTTCCGCACGCAGGGCCTGAGCCAGCAGTTTTTCGCCCAGCGTGAGGGATTCGGCGTGGGCCATGGTCTTGAGGTAGTGCCGAATTTTGGAACGGGCTCGGCCAGTGGTGACGAACCCCAGCCAGGCCGGGTTGGGAGCAGCCACGGTGGAGGTGATGACTTCCACCACGTCCCCATTGCGCAACTCGGTGCGCAGCGGTACTTGTTCGCCGTTGATGCGCGCCGCCATGGTGCGGTCCCCAATGTTGCTGTGCACCGCATAGGCAAAGTCCACGATGGTGGCCCCTCGCGGCATGGCCATGATCTTGCTTTTGGGGGTGAACACGTAGACGGCATCGGGGAACAGATCGACCTTGACGTGGTCCCAGAATTCGGTGGCGTCGCGGGTTTCGTGCTGGATGTCGAGCAGTGACTGCAGCCACTTGGCCCCGAGCCGTTCTGATTGCTCGCTACCCGGCTCCTGTGATTTGTACAGCCAGTGGGCGGCCACGCCCGACTCGGCCACCACGTGCATCGACTCGGTGCGCATCTGAAACTCGATGTTCAAACCCGTGGGACCCACCAGCGTGGTGTGCAGGGACTGATAACCATTGACCTTGGCGATGGCGATGTGGTCCTTGAAGCGCCCAGGTACCGGCTTGTAGAGCTGGTGCAGGATGCCCATGGCGGTGTAACAGTCGGTCACGCTGGGCACGATGAGGCGTATGCCGTAGATATCGTTCACCTGGGCAAAGCTCAGGTGCTTGCTGTCCATCTTGCGGTAGATCGAGTAGAGCGTTTTCTCACGACCGTACATGCGAACCTGCAAGCCGGCTTTGTCGAAGGCGGTCTGCACTTCCTTTTGAACCCGCTGCAATAAATCGCGTCGCCGACTGCGCGCGCGCATCACGGCTTTGTTCAGCACCTGGTGACGCCAGGGCATGAGGTAGCGGAAAGACAAATCCTGCAACTCGCGGTAACACTGGTTCAGCCCCAGGCGGTTGGCAATGGGGGCATAGATTTCCAGCGTCTCGCTGGAGATGCGATGCCACTTGGCGCGCGGCATGTCGCCCAAGGTACGCATGTTGTGGCTGCGATCAGCCAGTTTGATGAGGATGACCCGCACATCGCGCGCCATGGCCAACAGCATTTTGCGAAACGATTCGGCTTGACCTTCCTCGCGGGTGTTGAACTGCAGTTTGTCGAGCTTGGTGAGGCCGTCGACCAGGTCAGCGACCTGGAGGCCAAAGCCGTCCACCAGATCGTGTTTGGTGATGCCACAGTCTTCCATGGCGTCGTGGAGCAGGGCCGAGGCCAGGGCCTGGGCGTCCAGTCGCCATTCGGCACACTGGGCTGCCACGGCAATGGGGTGGGTGATGTAGGGCTCGCCACTGCTTCGTTTTTGGCCCAGGTGGGCCTGATCAGCAAAGCGGTAGGCGCGTCGCACCAGATCAATCCCCTCGGACCCGAGGTAATCCAGTTTGGCCACAAGTGCAGCAAAGCTGGCGGCCGCCGCGTTCACGGCGGCAGGGCTGGCAGGTGCGGCAACGGGTGGGACAACGGCGCTCATAGCCGTACTCTACACGCAGGCCGGGTCGTTTGTCAGTCCGGGGGCAAGGGTAGCGGCGCGAGGGGCCGCTGGGGGCTGAGAGGTCAGCCTGGGACTTTCTTGAGCATTTCCAGGCCGATCTTGCCGGCGGCAATCTCGCGCAGGGCGGTCACGCCTGGCTTGTTCTTGCTCTCGATCTTGGGGGTATGGCCTTGACTGAGCATGCGGGCGCGGTAGGTGGCCGCCAGCACCAGCTGAAAACGGTTCGGAATTTGCGCGAGGCAGTCTTCAACAGTAATGCGTGCCATGACGGTCTCTCCAGGAAGATTCAGGTGGTGATATGAAGGGCATCGAACACGTCGGCCCGGGCGCGGCGCTGGGCCGCAAATTTGAGCCGCTGGGCGTGAACCACCGCTTTGAGATCAAAGAGGGCGCGCTCAAATAACTCGTTGATTATAACGTAGTCAAATTCCGGAGCGTGCGACATCTCTTCGGCGGCGTTCTTGAGCCGTAATTCGATGACTTCCGGGCTGTCCTCGCCCCGGTTGTCCAGCCGGGAGCGCAACTCTTCCCAACTGGGGGGCAGAATGAAGATCAGCACCGCATTGGAGAAGACCTGTCGGATCTGCAGGGCACCCTGAAAGTCAATTTCCAAGATCACGTCAGCGCCCTGGTTCATGCGGTCCTCAATGGCCTTGCGCGAGGTGCCGTAGCGACGCCCATGGACATGGGCCCACTCGATGAAGGCTTGCGCTCGCACCAGTTCATCAAACTCGGCCTCGGACACAAAGAAGTACTCTCGCCCGTGCTTTTCCTGCCCGCGCGGCCGCCGGGTGGTGTGCGATACCGAGGGCTGTACCCGTGAGTCAAGTTCCATCAAGGCTTTGACCAGGCTGGACTTGCCAGCCCCGCTGGGGGCGGCCACCACGAAAAGATTGCCGGGGTAGGAATTCATGGGTCGAGAGTGCGGGCGCTGAACGCCTGAGGACAGGCTGACATTATCTCTCCAAGGGCAGACTGGCTGGGCTCGAGGGAAATTGGCGAAGGTCAAGTTATTCCAGGTTTTGCACCTGTTCACGCATTTGTTCAATCAGCACCTTCATGTCGATCGAGATGCGTGTGAGCTCCAACAGGGCGGACTTGGCGCCCAGGGTGTTGGCTTCGCGGTGGAGTTCCTGAATCAGAAAATCCAGACGCTTGCCCACACTGCGGGGTTGGCCAGCGGGGGCCAGCAAATGGTCAATCTCGTCCAGGTGGGCCGTCAGTCGGGTCAGTTCTTCCGCGACATCGATACGGATGGCGAAAGCTGTGGCCTCATTCAAGGCCCGGTCTTGCGCAGCCTCGGGCAAGACCGCGTCGGCCCCCAGTGCCATGGCTTCACGCCAGCGCTCCAAAAACTTCTGACGTTGTTGCTCCACCAGTTGTGGAATGAGTGGACGCGCCTGGTGGGCCAGTTCACGCAATTGCGCAGTGCGCCCCAGCAGGGTTGTCGCCAGGCGTGCACCCTCACGCGCACGGGCTTGCATCAAGCCGTCCAGTACCGTGCGGGCCAGCGCCAGCAATGTGGGACCCACATCCTCGGGGGTGTGTGACTGGCTGCTCCCCAAGCGCAACACATCGGCCACACTCAAGGGCGCAGCATGAGGCAACCAGGTCAACACGCTGTCTTGCAAGGATTGCAAACGCTGGAGTTGGCGGGGGGACGGACTGGCCGGGCCAGCTTCGGCCTCCAGTTCAAACGAGGCCCGAACCTCCACTTTGCCGCGCTGCAACTGGCTTGTCAGCATTTCCCGCAAGGCTCCTTCGTGGGCGCGCCACTCCTCGGGCAGGCGAAAGCTCAAGTCAAGAAAGCGACTGTTGACCGAGCGCATGTCCAGACCCAGGCGCATACCGGGTTCTGAAGAGGAGGCGTCGAGGGCAACCAGCGGCGCTTGGGCGCTGGCATAGCCGGTCATGCTGTGAATGGCCATGGGTCAATTCGGTAAAAGCCCATTATCTCAGCCGAACCGGGCCGACATCCTGGACAATCGGGGGTGACAAACAGATGCTTCGAACCACAGGAACCCCGCATGACTCTCTCCATTCCTTCACGCCAGCAACGCCAGGCCGATGCCCTGCGGCCCGTCCGACTCACCCGTGGCTACACCATTCACGCCGAAGGCTCGGTGTTGGTGGAATTTGGCAACACCCGCGTTTTGTGCACGGCATCGGTGGAAGAGAAGGTGCCTGGCCATAAGAAGGGCAGTGGCGAGGGTTGGGTCACGGCGGAATACGGCATGCTGCCGCGCTCCACGCACACCCGCAGCGACCGGGAAGCTGCGCGCGGCAAGCAAAGTGGCCGCACACAGGAAATTCAGCGTCTGATTGGACGCTCGTTGCGGGCCGTGTTTGATCTGAGTTCGCTGGGCGAGCGCACCCTTCACCTGGATTGCGATGTGCTTCAGGCCGACGGCGGCACGCGCACCGCCAGCATCACCGGTGCCTTTGTGGCTGCCCAGGACGCCGTCAACGTGTTGATCGCGCAAGGCAAGCTCAAGGCCTCGCCCATTCGCCAGGCGGTGGCTGCCATTTCGGTGGGCATGCTCGAAGGGGTGCCGCTTCTTGATCTGGAGTACACCGAGGACTCCCGTTGTGACACCGACATGAATGTGGTGATGACAGCGGACGGTAACTTCGTGGAAGTGCAAGGCACAGCCGAAGGCGTGGCGTTTTCACGTCAGGACATGAACAGCCTGCTCGACCTGGCCGACAAGGGCATTCGCGAATTGTTTGCGCTGCAGCAAGCCGCACTCAAGGGCTGAGGCTCGCATGAAGCAATTGCTGCTGGCCTCCAACAACCGCGGCAAGTTGGCCGAATTGCAGGCCATGTTTGCCCCGCTGGGTGTGCAACTCATCTCGCAGGCCGAACTGAACATTCCCGAAGCCGACGAGCCCTTTCATACCTTCATCGAAAACGCGCTGGCCAAGGCTCGCCACGCCAGTCGCCTGAGTGGCTTGCCTGCGCTGGCCGATGACGCAGGGCTGTGCGTAGAAGCCTTCGGCGGCGAGCCGGGTGTGCAGACGGCGTTTTATGCCACCCGATTTGGCTACCCCAAAGGGGACGACAACAATGTGCGTGCCTTGCTCGAGCAAATGGTCGATGTGACGGACCGGCGTGCAGCGCTGGTGAGCACGTTGGTGGCTGTGCGACGCGCCGAAGACCCCGAACCCCTGGTGGCAGTGGGTCGGGTGAGTGGTGAGATCACCCGCGAACCCCGCGGGGCAAATGGCTTCGGCTTTGATCCCGTCATGTTCATTCCCCGCTTTGGTCAAACCTTTGCCGAACTGCCGGTAGAGGTCAAAAACGCCAACAGCCACCGTGGGCTGGCTGCGCGACAGATGTTGGCCCTGATGCAGGAGCGCTGGTTCGCATGAACCTGGATATTCAGCACCTGATGCGGCCCGGCACGCTGAATCTGGCGGGTTTGCCGCCGCTGTCGCTCTACATTCACTTACCCTGGTGTTTGCGCAAATGCCCCTATTGCGATTTCAATTCGCACGAGTGGCGTGATGAATCGGGGCAGGGCGGCGGCATACCCGAGCAAGCCTATTTGCAAGCCTTGCGGCTGGACCTGGAGGCGGCTCTGCCGCTCATCTGGGGGCGTACGGTGCACACTGTGTTCATCGGGGGCGGCACGCCCAGTTTGTTTTCCCCGGCGGGCATCGAGCGGCTGTTGTCGGATGTTCGATCGCTATTGCGCCTGTCGGCCACGGCGGAAATCACCCTGGAGGCCAACCCAGGCACCTTCGAGCGAGAACGCTTCAAAGCCTTTCGGGAGGCAGGTGTCACGCGCTTGTCGGTGGGTGTGCAGAGCTTTCATGACCCCCACCTGTCTGTCTTGGGGCGAGTGCACAGTCGCGATCAGGCGATGGCTGCACTGCAAGAGGCCAGCGACTGCTTTGACACCTTCAACCTGGACCTGATGTATGCGCTGCCCGGTCAGACCTTGGCGCAATTGCGAACGGACCTCGAGACTGCCTTGAGCTTCAAGCCGCCGCATCTGTCCATCTACCACCTGACGCTGGAGCCCAACACCTATTTTGCAAAATACCCGCCCCAGCACATGCCCGATGATGACACCGCCTACGACATGCTGGACCTCATCGCCGAGTCCACCCTGCAGGCTGGCTTGCAACGCTACGAAGTCTCTGCTTTCGCGCGTGCTGGGCACCGTTGTCAGCACAACCTCAACTACTGGCAATTTGGAGACTACCTGGGCATTGGGGCGGGCGCGCACAGCAAGCTGAGTTTTGCGCACCGGGTGACACGGTGGGTACGCTTTCGCGATCCGCGTCAGTACATGGCGCAAGCTGGGCAGGGACAGGCCGTTGCGCAATGCGATGAGGTGTCCCGAAAAGAGTTGCCGTTTGAGTTCATGCTCAATGCCCTGCGCCTGCGCGAGGGGTTTTCGCTGGAGGATTTTCGCGATCGCACCGGGCTACCCTTGTCGAGCATTGAGACGGGATTGCAAATGGCCAGCGATAAAGGGTGGATCACCCTGCAAGGCCAGCTGGTGAAGCCCACCCCCCTGGGATTTGATTTTCTGAGTGACGTGCAGGCCTTGTTTTTGGGGTAACAGCGTCGGACGACGGGGCCGCCTACGCCGACCTGTGGAACGCGCTGACGGGTGTGTTTACAATAGTGCCAGCAAGACCTAACCCCGGAAGCGTGGCAGAGTGGTCGATTGCACCGGTCTTGAAAACCGGCAACGGGCAACCGTTCGTGAGTTCGAATCTCACCGCTTCCGCCAATACCCCAATAAAATCGGCTTCGCGCCGTCAGCCTGATTTGAATCCGCCGCTGCCAGGCGTCCCTTGAGGCGTTGATTCTTCGCCCAGTCCAGACCCCACCGTACCCCCACCACCGTCTTTGGGCCAAGGCCGCTCAGCATCCAGTAATCACTGTTTTGCACAGATCAGCAAAAAGTCTCGGCATCTTTGTCTAACGCTTGACATCAGGGTACCGTGGGCATCAGGCACGGCATCGTTGGTATTTGCCGAGGACCATGTCTATGGTGGCCCCCGGTAGGGTCTCGATTTTTGCAGGTGCCATCCAAGCCTCCCCCACCCCCCAAAATCCAGGATATGGGACCCACGGAGCGCCTTGCACTGTGATGCGCTCAAACGGTTGGCAGTTTTTGAGTCTAGTCCTATAGTGAGTTTCCGAATCCTATGGCCCCCGCCAAGACAAGTCCTGCTAACTCGCTCAGTCGGGTTGTCAGGCGCTCAGAGCCTCGCACCACGCGGGGTCAAACACCACATCGACGCCGCCGCGCGGGCACAAGGCTTTCACTGCCAACGGCAAGGCCTGGGCGTCGGCCGGCAACGCATGGTGTGCGCCGTTGGTCAAGAGCGCGGCACGCTTGGCCTCGGTGCTGGCGGTGGCAATGACGCGCGCGCCCAACAGCCTGGCCACGTGAACCGCAGCCATGCCCAAAGAGCCGGCCGCACCGTGAATCAGAACTGTCTCACCGGGCTGCAGCTTGGCGCGCCATAGCAAGGCGGCCCCCACCGTGCCGTAGGTCACGGGCAAAGCTGCTGCCGCTGTCAGGGGAACACCCTCAGGCACGGGGTATACGGTCGACGATGTGGTGCCCACCTCTTCGGCAAAGCCACCCCAATCAAGCGCAGCCATCACACGGTCACCCACCGCCACATGGGAAACGCCAGCACCGACCTCCAAAACTTCGCCAGAGACCTCGGTGCCTGGGGTGAACGGCAAGGGCGGCTTGCGCTGGTACTTCCCTGCCACAAACAGGCTGACCGCAAAGCCCACGCCGGCATGCCGTACCCGAATGCGCACCTGACCCGGCGCCAAAGCTTGTCGGGTCAGGGTTTGATAACTCAGCTCGCTCCAATGACCCCAGTGGGTGCAAACCAAACCTTGGTAATCACTCATTGGCTTCTCACCGCCGCGCCGTAAGGGCAATGCCCGGGGCGCGGCCCCACTTGCGTATGGAGCCGACAGGTGTTGGGCCGTTGCGCATACAGCCGCTTGGCAATTTGCTTGGCAGGCTCCTGCTCCGCTTCAAAATCGTCCACCAGCCCCAGACGAACCAAGTCGGGCAATTTCACTTCGACCGGCATGGTGCAGCAATTGGCGGCACAGTCATCGCACAAGCCATTGCGGTACTTGGTCCAGGTTGCGGGCCGATCGACATCGACAATGGCAATGGGAGACCTCACAAGCCATGCACCTCAGTTGGTGGGCGCGGTCCAGGAGCCGTCGACATCGCCACGCAACACTCCGACCAGCTGCAGCGTATCGATGCCCGACATCAAGTCAACGTCGACAGCATGCGGCATGGCATTGGCCTTCGACAAAGCCTGCCCATTGGCGCCCAAGGCTGTGGCGGCACTGCCGCTGCCCGTCAGGTCCGCCGCATCCAAAAATACCCATTCTGGCTTGACATTGTTGGTCGTGCTCTTGCCTAAATAGTATTTCAGCATTTGCAAGACATCGGTCAAGTTCACGCTGCCCGAGGCATCAAAGTCAGCAGCCACCACATTGAGCGGTGACGCATAGGTATCGGGCACCGATTTGCCGAGGTAAATTTTCAAGGCGGCCAGCACGTCCGTGAGCGTGATGGCAGATTTGGCGTTGCTGGGGCTGGCCAGCGTGGGACTCAGCACCACCGTGCCAGACGCTGCAGACGACAGGCTGTCCACGCCGCTCAAATCGACCACACCAAGCGAGTCAGTTTTGTCAGCGAGCTCCGAGGACATTTGAACATTGGCCAAGGCTTTGGGACTGGTGCTCATGCCCTTCCAAAAAACAGTCGTACCCGTCAATTGGACGGCAGATGTCTTGTTCACTTGCAAACTGCCAGGGAAGACATAAGCGCTGCTGACCAGCCCTTGGGCGTCTGTCTGGCGCACTTGCAATGTGCCCGCGGCGTAAAACCCGTCTGGAACCCTCAGGTAGTTGCCACTGCCAAGCTGCCAGCTGGCACCGCTGTTCAAGGAGTATTGCCAAGTTGCGCTGGTCTCCAAGTCGCTGAGGGCCAACAAACCAGTGGTGCTTGACCATTGGCCCAGCTGAGTTTGCGTGGCTTGCAAGGTGGTGATGTCGGTCACTGGCACATTTTGGTGACCCGAACTCAGCGTCTGCGTTGGCTTTTGAGCCATCAGGTCCACCACTGACATTCCCGACAGCACTTTACCGAAGACGGCATAAGCGCCATCCAAACTGGCGTTGTGAACGTAGTTGATGTAGAACTGACTGGTTGCCGAATTCAAGTCCGACGTTCGCGCCATGGCCACCGTGCCACGCAAATTTGTCAAGCCATTGGCAGCTTCATTCAAAATAGGGGCGTAGCCTGAATCGACCGGCACCATGCCGCTGGTGAAGCCCCCTCCCTGTGCCATGAACCCCGAGATAACGCGGTGAAAAATCGTGCCATCGTACAGGCCGCCATTGACATAGGCGATCATGTTCGCGGTGGAGATCGGCGCCAAATCGGCATCCAGTTCCATCACGATGGACCCCAAGGATGTCGAGAACGTCACCTGCGGATCCACGGAGGAAATGACACTGGCCGTCGTCACGAACTTCGGAGCCACCGGCGCTGTGCTGTCCACAATGACTGGGTAGTAAATTGTGGACGCAGCCGTTGTACGACTGTCCGCAAAGTTGAAGTCGTTGCCTGCCAAATCCTTGATGGCGCCTGCGGCAAAACTCACCGCGTAACTCTTGGCCGCGCTCAGCGATTGCGAGTGTGTCAGTGTCAGAACGTTCTCTGCCACGCTGGCCGTGACGTTGAGCACCGCAACGATCTGCAGGGTGCTTGGGTTGTACTCCACCAAGGAGATGGCACCGGCTCCCCGCACAATGGCTTCGGAAAAGGGTATTTGAATCGCAGCCGTCGGACTGACAACGCCACGCCAAGAGGCACCGTCCATCACTGGCGCCACGGTGTCAGCGCTTGCCGCACTGGCGCTGGCGAAGGTGAAGGTGTACGCCAAACTTCCAGGAACCCAATTGTTGCCCGACAAGTCTTTGAGCGCGCCCGCTGTGGTCACGGCCGTGTAGGTTGTTCCCGGAACGATGACGCCCGAGGGCAATGTGACTGTGACGGTAGACCCTTGGATTTGCACATAGCGACTGTCTGTGACATCCACACTGGCCACGGTGGTGTTGCCTGCCTTGAGGGAAAAAGACCCGCTCCCAGCTTGAACAGCTTCGTTGAATTCCAGAACGACGGGCGCGTCATAGGGCACGCGCAACGCGCCATTCACCGGTGAGGCCGTCATCAGGGTGGGCGCCAAGGTGTCGCGCAGCGCGGCCACTTGCAAAGTGGCATCTGCAAATTGCAGCTGCTCAATGTCCCACAAGGTATCGGTGCCTTCGGATGCCGAGCTGACCGTGACAGTATCGGTCGCAGCGGTCCAAGTGATTTGGTAGCTGCTGCGGTTGCCGGCAAATACCGCCACGTCCGTGCCGCGATTGCGTGCCCCGATGTCTGCGCTGGCACCGCCATAAAGCGTGTCATTACCCAGGCCGCCCGTCAGGGTGTCACTGCCATCCCAGCCTTGAAGCACATCATCACCCGCCCCACCCAAGATTTGGTTGGCGCTGGCATTGCCGTACAGACGGTCTGCCTGACTCCCACCCTTGAGGTTTTCAATGGTGGAGCCAAAGTTCACTGTCACCTGGCCGGGCGCCGTGATGATGCTTGCGCGAGCTGAGCCCACAAAGCCCCAATACCCTGGCGTCAAGTACAGCGTGACTGCTTGATTCAATGCACTGGCATCCAGCAGATCTGTGCCCACGCCGTCCCAAACAAAGTTAGCGGCCGTATTGGAAACGGAATAGGTGTCGTTGGTTGTACGGCTGGTCAGGCTCGGGCCATACAAATATTGCAGTGCCGCGATGTCCAGTTCGCTGTATTCGAAAGCATATTCGTCTTCACTGCTGGTGTAACTCATGACCGTCCAGGCAGTCACATCTTCGCTGGATGAAAGATAGGGAGGGGGCGCTGAATCCCCTGTGCTGTCCGATGCACTGAAGGGATGTTTCAAGCCTAAGGCATGACCGATTTCGTGAATAAGGGTCAATGCCGCATAGGTGCCGTCTTTGGCTTCGCGATTCTCTGTTGTGTCGTCTAAAAAAACATCGCTGCCCAACGAACTCTCCGAGGGGTGCAAGGCATACCCAGCACTGTCTTTCTGAGTGTTGTTGGCAAAACTCAGCGTATTGGGTGCATCCGCAACAGTGCTTTGCACAAATGTCAAATCGACCAAGCCGGCAATGTAGTTGAGCGACAACTTGGTCGCAGCGATTTCTGCCGATGTGAAAGCTGTCCACCCTTTCACATAATCCGAATCGGCTTCTAAATATGCAGGGGGGGCTTGCGGGAAAGTGTATGAATAGGTACGCGACGAACCCAAGGCATTCAGAAAACCCAAACCGGCCGCTTCGTCGGGCAACAAAGCGCTGATCCAATAGGGCAAGGCTTGCGTTCCCTGCGTGTATTCCACTGTTTCAATGAAGCTTGGAATTTTCACAAAGTCCACGGACACTAAAGCGGTGTCTGCACCGGACTCGTCCGTCAGTGTGAACTTCTTGGCGCCAATGAGGTACCGATCATCGCCAGCCCCGCCATTGAGCGTGTCCTGACCATAAAAGCTTGCCAGGGTGTCATTGCCATCCCCTGCTGACAAAGAGTCATTGCCCAGCTCGCCATTCAGGCTGTCGGCGCCTGTGTTGCCATGCAAAGTGTCTTGGCCAGCGCCGCCCATGATGGTGTCATTGCCTGAAGCACCATATACGAAATCATCGCCAGCACCTGCATCGATCGACTTGGAGCCGCTGTAGGACGTGAAGGTGTAGGTCCCGTCTTTTGCATCAGCGTTATGCCCATTGATGTTGTCATTGCCGTCACCGCCCAAGACTGTGTCTTGCCCATCGCCTGTTTGAATATCGTCGGAGCCTGCGCCCCCTAGCAGGCTGTCATCGCCTTCGTCGCCAAACAGGGCGTCGTCACCTGCATCGCCTTGCAAGGTGTCGTTGCCGGTATGACCGTGCAAGCTGTCCAAGCCATCGCTACCGACAAGACTGTCATTGCCCGTACCGCCGAAAACAAAGTCGTCACCTGCGCCCGCATCCACCGATTTGTTTCCTGCGTAAGCGTTAAAGGAATAGGTGCCCGCTTGAGCGTCGACGCTGTGGCCATTGATGTTGTCGTTGCCACTGCCTGCCAGAACAGAATCTTCACCATTGTCGGTGTCAATGTCGTCTGCTCCGTCACCCGCATCGATGGTATCGTTACCCTCGCCGCCTTTGATTTCGTCATCGCCCAAACCGCCGCTCAGAGCGTCGTTTCCCGCAGCGCCGTGCAACGTGTCATTGCCAGCCTCTCCTGCCATCGTGTCTGCATCGGACCCGCCATATACAAAATCCTCGCCTGCGCCTGCGTCTATCGACTTGGGGCCACTGGATGACGTGAAAGTGAAGTTTCCCGTTTGTTCGTTGACGAGGTGTCCGTTGATGTTGTCGTTGCCATCACCGCCCAAGACCGTGTCTTGTCCATCGCCTGTTTGAATGGCGTCGGCGCCCGCGCCACCTAGCAAGCTGTCGTTGCCGGCATGGCCATACAAGCTGTCCAAGCCATCGCCGCCGGCAAGCGTGTCATTGCCAGTGCCGCCGAACACAAAGTCGTCTCCAGCACCAGCATCAACTGATTTGCTTCCAGCGTAAGCGTTGAACGAATAGGTCCCAGCCTGACTGTCGACGGTGTAGCCATTGATGTTGTCGTTGTCACTGCCTGCCAAAACAGAGTCCACGCCGTTGCCAGTATCAATGCTATCCGCGCCTTCACCTGCATCAATGGCGTCATTGCCATCGCCGCCTTTGATTTGGTCATCGCCCGAACCACCGCTCAGACTATCGTTTCCCGCATCTCCGTACAAGGTGTCATTGCCCGCATCGCCTGCGATCGTGTCTGCGTCAGAGCCACCGTACAAAAAGTCGTTGCCCTCTTCCCCAGACATCAACTTAGCACCTGTCACTTGATAATAGGACGCCTGACCATTGGCCATGGCGCCATTGACACTGTCATTGCCAGCACCCGCCAGGACCGTGTCTGCACCATTTCCCGTATAGATGCTTTCACTTGCAGCGGTACCGATCAAACGTTCAGAGTTGTTGGTTCCTGAAATATCAGACATAAAAGTGCGCGATCTAATGAGTTATGCAACAGAGGCAGTTGGCAGAAACCCTATTGTCACAAAGAATTCCCTCCTTGGGGCGCGCTTCTGGCACCTGTTTCCAGAGTCAATTCGCCATCTTGACAGTGTGCCTCTTTAAATTCAAAGATACTTGAGCAGCGGGCGAAGTATTTTTCGCAACAAAGGATGCACCTCCCCCGCGCCCAACAGTGTGGCCGCCAAGGACACTAGGGTGCGCACCACCGCCCGCTCGTGGCTGAAGGCTTTGAACCCATAGTGGCCGTGGGCGTTGCCCATGCCCGAGTGGTTGACGCCGCCAAATGGCAAGTTGCCATGCAAAAACTGCAGCAAGGCGTGGTTCACACAAGCGCCGCCGGAAGCGGTCTGCGTCAAGACCTTGTCCACATGGGCCTGTGTCTGGCTGTAGATGTACAAGGCCAGGGGCTTGGGGCCAGCGTTGACTTTGTCAATCACCTCGTCCATCGATTGGAAAGTGACAATGGGCAACAGCGGGCCAAAAATTTCCTCGTCCATCATCCTGCAATCGCCGGGCAATTGATCGAGCAAGGTGGGTTGCACAAAACACGATGCCTCCGACACGCCTCCGCACAACAGCACGCGCGCGCCCCCTATCTAGTTAGGGACAAAAAAAGCTCTCAATCAAGAAGGAAGGTGATGGCTAACAGTTAGCAGCACCCATCAGCACCAACCAAAACCCCATATGAGGAGTGTCGGCCACCGCTTCCGCCAGACTGCATGCCCCCTGAAGGCCCGTTGGGGTCTTGTTTGATGGCCTGAGTCATGAGTGCGTGAATAAATATCCGGTAGGCGCCTACTTGCCGCGCCGCATCAACTTGCCCAGTGATTCAAAGTAGTTGATGGTTTTCTGGGTTGGGCCAAGCAGTTTGGTTCTTCTGTTGCCCTCAATAAATGACTCTTCCAGGTACTCTTGTTCACGCAAATGGGACAGCCTTCTGTGCAGTGTGGCGGGCGAACCCAAATTGTCCAAATCCATGACTTGGCTGACCGACAGAGGTTTCCCGTTGTGCCATGCAACTGTGATGGCTTCAAGCAAAGCGCGGTGGTTGGGATTGAAGTGAACAGACTGGTCTTCTGTGAGTGCATTAGACAAATGAACGAAACGAAGATACAAGCTAGCCAAAGGCG
>JACCDP010954172.1_pt1 | contig 14846 bp, 12 predicted proteins | sample 7445841 | NCBI WGS metagenome assembly JACCDP01 (sample SAMN15323441, study PRJNA562643) | freshwater metagenome | isolation source: river surface water | place: USA:Blue River Watershed | collected 2017-08-17 | reverse complement strand
GTAGAGCAAGGATATCTGGATAAAGGATATGTGTACGCTTCACCTGCTCAATCAAATCCTATTAGTGGTACTGATGTTCGTTATTGGTTAAGTGCTGGTAGTGAAGAAGAACGAAAAAAGAATTTCACAAAAGCATACCCAAAGTTTGACTCTCAAATATTCAAATTAATTACTCTTAAATTAAAAGGATTAAAAGAGTGTATTAACGAAGAAATTAAACTAAACGTAAAAGTTGGTGATACTTTGTTAATGGGTAAATTTAAAAACAAAAAAGTAGTTGTTAAATCAATAGGTGAAGATGAGTGGGGAATGCCAACAATCAATGGTAAAAAAGCCGTAACATTTCGAATTCCTAAAAAAGAAGAATTAAAAGAAGCTGCATCTAATGCAGGATTTAATGGAACTTCTGAACCTGATACGTCATTTGTACCAGATAGAAGCAAACGAATATTAAATAAAGAAAAGCCTGAAAATTGGTATAAACAAGGTGGATATACTCAATTAGATAAGCCTAAAGCGGATAATATGAGAGGAGTTGGTAAGTCAAAAGATACTGAAACTCAATTTAGAAAATCATATTACAAAATAAATAATGTAGAAAAAAGTACGTTAAATCCAGCCGATGACCCACATAAAGTTGAAAATTGGAAAGAAATAAAGCCTAAAAGGGTAGTAAAAAAACCTAAAAGATTTTGGGAACTTCCTGAAAATCAAAAAGATACAATAATTTCAAAAGAAGATATTAAAGAAATAGTTTTAGATTTTGATAACCTATTGGATGAAATGGGACTTGGTGGTGGAGCCGGCGTGGGTTTAAGTTTACCTGGTGGATATATCAATGGTGCACCTGATAGTGATGATGTTAAGAAGAATAGTAAGAAACTTAACAACAAAGGAATGAGTGGATATGAGGAGATTGATGAAATAGTAGTTGAGATTGATAATATTCCTGGTGGTTTGGCAAAAGGTATGACATTAAGCGATATAGCTAAACACCATAATATAAGTCTTCAAACTTTAAAGAACGAGTTTATAAAGGGATATGCAGTAGAAAGAGAACATACAACCGATACTAATATAGCAAAAGAAATTGCATTAGACCATCTTTACGAAGACCCAAATTATTATAGTAAACTTTCTAAAATAGAAATACCATACAATGAAGCATTTACTAAAGGACAATTATTTGCTGGTAAAATGAAGGTAGGTGGAAGGCCTGTAAATGTAGAAGTTGAATTAGTTGGTTCTGATAATAAAAAAAATCAATTTATAACTAAAATTATACATGTTGATAAAGGGTATGAAAGACAATTACCAATAGGTTCTACTTTACCAATACCTGCTAGAATATTTAGAACACCGGGTGGTGGTTGGAGAAAAATTAAAACCCCATCTGCATTTGAATCTACAAACGAAGCTACTTCATCTGAAATTCTAAAAGATTTGGATAAAGTAAAATCCGATTTACTTAAAAAAGCAGAGGTACTAATTGCAAAAAAGAAAAAACTTTATTCTAATGTGGATATCGAATCACCAATGAGTGCCGATGAAAAGAAATTAGATAAAGATATTGCAGATATATTTTCTCAAATAAACCAATTAGTTCTTCAGAAAAGAAGTTTAAAGAAAGAATCAATAAACGAATCACTATTATTGGAAGGTGGGGCATATGGTCACATGAATCATCCATTTGATATTGAAATGAATCTTACATTTGGTGACCTTAAACAAATTGTAGTAAGAGCCTTAAATGGTGATTTAGAATTAGCAAGAGAAAAAACTGACGGACAGGCATTGGCAATTAGTTGGGTGAATGGAAGATTAGTTGCTGCAAGAAATAAATCACATACAAAAAATAAAGGTGAAGGTGCAATGACCGTTGGACAAGTTGCACAACAATTTGCTGGTAGAGGTTCATTAACTGATGCATATACATTTGCTATGAATGACCTTTCCAAAGCTATATCAGGATTATCAGAACCACAACGTAAAAAGATATTTAAAGATGGTGCGTGTTTTATGAATTTGGAAGTAATATATCCACAAAATGCAAATGTAATTCCATACGGACAACCATTATTGGTATTTCACGGAACTTTTGAATATAATAAAGAAGGGGAAATTATTGGAGAAAATCAATCTGCTGCATCTATATTAGCCGGAATGATTAAACAGGTTAATAAGCATGTACAAGATACATATACAATACAAGGACCTCCAATGCAGTCATTACCAAAATCAGAAAACCTTTCCAAATTACAAGGAAAATATATATCGATGATTAACAGGCTTCAAAAAGAATTTAATTTATCGGATAGTGATGGGGTGGCGGATTATCATCAAGCTTGGTGGACGGATTTTGTTGAAAAAAATGCAAAGAAATTAGATATTGGTTCAAAAATAGGATTGGTTAAACGATGGGCGTTTGGTGATAAATCAATGCGTATAAATCAAATACAAGATGATAAAATAAAAGCTTGGGCAGATAAAACTGATAAGCAAGACCAACAAAAGATTATGAAAAATAATATTATGAAATTTGAAGAAATCTTTTTAGGAGTTGGCGCGGATGTATTAGAATTTATGGAATCTGTATTAACAGCAAACCCATCGGATGCAACAAAACAATTAAGAAACGAATTAGGAAATGCTATTAAGCAAATAAAAGCATCTGGAAACCCACAAAAAATAGATAAACTTAAAATTGAATTACAAAGATTAAATACATTGGGTGGTTTTGATAAAATTGTTCCAAACGAAGGTATCGTTTTTGTTTATGGGGGTAATACCTATAAATTAACTGGAGCATTTGCACCATTAAATCAAATTTTGGGTATTTTTAAGTACGGAAGATAATCGTTTTATTTAATTTGATATACTTATATATACGAATATATCAAAACTAATATGGCAAGAGAATTTAATAAAAAATTTATGCATCCAACTCGTAGGAAGTTGGTAGATATGGTAATGCATGGTACTGAATATGAAAAAGAATCATTTATTTCATTTTCTGGAGCAGATAAAGAAATTATAAAACGCAAAGTTGGTGAAAAATGGACTGATGAAGATGGTAAATCTTGGGAGCAATTGGAAGCGGGTAAAGTACAAACATCAGAATTAGGTGATATAATGGCGGAAACAAGAGCTTATTTGGATAAGTTAAATAGTTGTAAATCCGATAGTTGTAAAACAATTAAAATAGGTAGAGTTGATAAAAAATTAATTTCTAAGACTGGGTATTGTTTACATTGTCTTACATTGAGAGAAGCTCAAATAAAATATGATGGTTTGTGGAAAGAATATGAAGATTATAAGATATATTCTAATATGATTGCGTATGGTAAAGATGTGGTGGCTCAATTTAAACAAGCATACAACGATGCTAAACAAACATATGAAGTAGTTCAAGAAGATGGTAAGATTGAAACTTGGAGTATGGAAAGAGATGTGGAAGAACTTAAAGCAGAAATTCTTTTAGAGATTATTAAGTTTGAGAGCGAGATTGAACAAGCTACTAAATTAAGAAATGAAGCTTATGAAAAATTAAAAGATAAAAATTACGATTTAGTAAGACCTCTTAACGATTAATATGAGCACAGGCATAACACAAAAAAAATCTTTAAAGGAAATAATATCCGATGAATACAAAAAGTGCGCGGTAGACCCGATTCACTTTATGAAGAAGTATTGTATGATTCAGCATCCGGTAAGAGGTAAGATACCTTTTCAACTTTTCCCATTTCAAGAAAAAACACTAACTGAATTTGCTAGTAATCGTTTTAATATAGTTCTTAAATCACGTCAAACTGGTATTTCTACTCTTTGTGCCGGCTTTGCACTTTGGAAAATGTTATTTAATAGTGATTTTAACGTATTAGTTATCGCAACAAAGCAAGATGTAGCAAAGAACTTAGTAACTAAGGTAAGGGTAATGCATGAATTATTACCTAGTTGGTTAAAAGGTGGTTCTTTGGAAGATAACAAACTTTCACTTCGTTTACATAATGGTTCTCAAATTAAGGCTATTGCTAGTTCTCCTGATGCAGGACGTTCTGAAGCCTTATCACTTCTTATATTTGATGAGGCCGCCTTCATTGATGATATCGATGAGATTTGGGTTGCGGCGCAATCAACTCTATCTACGGGTGGTGCGTGTGTTGCATTATCTACACCAAATGGTGTGGGTAACTGGTTTCATAAAACTTGGATAGGAGCAGAAGATGGTACAAATCCATTTAGTACAATTAAATTGCATTGGACAGTTCATCCTGAACGAGACCAAAAATGGAGAGATGAGCAAGAAAAATTATTAGGAGTAAAAAAAGCGGCACAAGAATGTGATTGTGATTTCGTATCTTCGGGTGATACGGTTATTGATCCTGAACTTCTTATGTTTTATAAAGAAACATATTGTCAAGACCCAATTGAAAAGACTGGGTTTGATGGAAACCTTTGGAGATGGGAATATCCATCGGCAAATGGTTCATATATGGTTGTGGCAGACGTTGCCAGAGGAGATGGTAGTGACTATTCTGCGTGTCATGTTATAGATGTAACCAATGCAACGCAAGTAGCGGAATATAAAGGTAAAGTTGACACAAAAGATTTTGGAAATTTTTTAGTTAATCTCTCAACCGAATATAATGATGCATTACTTGTTGTAGAAAACTCAAACATTGGTTGGGCGTGTATTCAACAATGTATAGATAGAGACTATAAAAACTTATTCTATATGAGTAAGGATTTAAAATATGTGGATGTTGAACACCAAATGAAAAACAAATATAGAGCGGATGAAAAACAAATGGTAGCAGGATTTTCAACAACCTCTAAAACCCGTCCACTTATTATTTCTAAATTGGATGAATATTTTAGAGAAAAATCAGTAACTATTCGTTCTAATCGTTTAATAGATGAGTTATTTACTTTTATATTCATCAACGGCAGAGCTGAAGCTATGAAAAGTTATAATGATGACTTAACAATGGCATTATGTATTGGATTGTGGGTTAGAGATACTGCACTTCGTTTAAGACAAGAAGGAATAGACCTTACTAAAAGAACTTTGGGTGGTATAAGTTCCAATCAACAATACGAAGGAGTGTATGGAGGAAATAATATGGATGATAACCCTTGGAAAATGAAAATTGGAGATGATATTGAAGACTTAACACAGTGGTTGTAAAAAATGTAGTGTTTTGACAAATTACGATATTTATGGTATATGTCAAAATATAAATTAAAGCCAAATGATTAAATTAGCAAATATTTTAAAAGAAGATGAGTATATAGACCAAGCATATGCTGTGGGAGATACTCCTCAAGATAATCCAATTGATGATTATGATGAATTGGATGTGGAGCAGGAAGATATGGATGATTTTATAAACTATCTTAAATCTTACTCAAACGAACTAACTGAAGCTAATTGTCCTTGTGTATTTGAAGCAGAATATCAAGGTAGAGAAGTAAAATTAGGAAAACCATCGGCAGGAGATGTTAAAAAGTTTAAAGTATATGTAAAAAATCCTAAGACCGGTAAAGTTATCAAAGTAAACTTTGGCCAAAAGGGGGTAAAAATTAAGAAAAATAATCCTGGTAAAAGGGCTAATTTTAGAGCAAGACACAATTGTGATAATCCAGGTCCTAGAACAAAAGCAAGATATTGGTCTTGTAGAAAATGGTAAAATAAATTATGGCAGACGAACAACAAGTAGATGACAGAAGTTTTTTTGGTAGGTTAAAGAAATTATTTTCAACAAACGCAATTGTAACCGTTGATAAAGATGGTAAGCGTAAAGTTGTTGATACCGAAGAACGCCAATCAAGCACAAACTTCGTAAATCTTAGAGATAGATATACAAAGTTACAAAGGTCTTATTATGAAAATAATCAAGGCGCTCAATCAATGGCGTATCATCAAGTTCGTAGAGAACTTTTTAGAGATTATGATGCTATGGACCAGGACCCAATTATTGGTTCGGCTCTTGATATATACGCAGATGAGTCCACAACTAAGAATGAATATGGTGATGTTCTTCAAATTAAATCTACAAATGAAAATGTAAGAGATATGTTACATAATTTATTCTATGATATAATGAACATAGAATTTAATTTGTGGCCTTGGATTAGAAATTTAGTAAAATATGGTGATGCTTTTATAGCATTAGAAATTATGCCAGGTAAAGGTATTGTTAACGTTGCTCCACATTCAATATATAATGTAGAAAGATTAGAAGGTACTGACCCTAATAATCCCGATTATGTAAAGTATAAGGTTGAAATGGACCGTTTTGGTAAAAAAGAATACGAGCAGTATGAGATGGCTCACTTCCGTATGTTATCTGATACTAACTTCCTTCCGTATGGTAAATCAATGGTGGAAGGTGCTAGGAGAATTTGGAAACAATTATCTCTTATGGAAGATGCGATGTTAATCCATCGTATTATGAGAGCACCTGAAAAAAGGGTATTTAAAATTGATATAGGTAATATTCCACCACAGGAAGTGGATAACTATATGCAAAAGATTATTAACAAAATGAAGAAAACTCCATTTGTTAATAAAGATACTGGTGATTATAATTTAAAATACAATATACAAAACCTTACTGAAGATTTTTTCCTACCTGTACGTGGTAGTGATAGCGGAACAACTATTGATAACTTACAAGGTTTAGAATATGCAGCTATTGAAGATATTGATTACTTAAAGAATAAATTATTTGCAGCATTAAGAGTACCAAAGGCTTACTTATCTTATGATGAGAACGTTAATGGTAAAGCTACTTTGGCGGCGGAAGATGTTCGTTTTGCTAGAACCATTGAAAGAATCCAGAGAACGGTTGTTAGTGAATTAACTAAAATAGCAATTGTACACTTAGCAGCTCAAGGTATTGAGGATTCTGAAATGACTAATTTTGAATTAACTCTAACCAATGCATCTACAATCTATGAACAAGAGAAGGTTAATTTGTGGTCTGAAAAAGTAAGACTGGCATCTGATGTAAAAGCACTTAATATGTTATCTTCTGATTGGGCTTACCACAATGTATTTGGATTATCTGATGATGAGGTTGATATAGAAAGAGCTAAAGTAGTTTTAGACCTTAAAGATAGATTTAGACATAATTCGATTGAACAACAAGGACAAGACCCAGCAAATCCACCAGAACAACAAAATGTAGAAGAAGAAATCAGTAAATTAAAAACTGAAATTGAACTAAATAGAGGGGTTGGTAGACCTAAAGAAGGTAACACATATGGTAAAGATAAGCATCCATATGGTAGAGACCCATTGGGTAATAAAGAAAATGAGAAAGAGAGAAAAAGAGAGGATAGAGTATTAAACACAAACGCTAAGAAGCTAGCAAGAGAATATATAAACGGAATTTCATCAAAAAAACAAGTTTTAATTGAAAAAGCGGGTATGCTTGATGAAAATAATCTATTAGATGATACTAAAATTTAATAAAGAAAAATTTGTTTATATTTATATGTGTTAGTTTATAGGGTAGAATAAATATAGGGTAAGTAAATGAAAAAAATAAAACATTCCAAATTTAAGAATACTGGAGTGTTATTTGAATTATTAGTAAGACAAATAACATTGGAAGTACTTAATGGTGATAAAACTGAAAATGCAAAGAATATCTTAAAAGAATTCTTTTCTCCGAATACGGAGTTGAACAAAGAATTACGTCTTTATGATATATTGTTAAAGGAGAAGTATAGCTCTGAAACAAAAGCAGATAGATTGGTAGAAACTGTATGTGATGCTCATAATAAGCTAAATCACGTTACACTTTCTAAAGAAAAATTCAATCTTATCAAAGAAATTTCAGAAAAATTTGAAATTGAACAATTTTTAGCATCTCCTATCTCTAATTATAAAACATTAGCATCTATATATAAAGTATTCGAATCCAAAAGAACGGATGGATATGATATTAAAGATATATTTAATTCAAAGATTACCCTAATCGAAAACATTACATCAAAGCCCGCTCAAAAAACTCAACCAACTGATGAAAAGAAGTTGATTGAAACTTATAAACAACAAGATAAAGACCTTAGATTACTTACCTATAAGATTCTAGTAGAAACTTTTAACAAAAAATATACAAATTTAGATGATTCTCAAAAGAATTTGTTGAAAGAGTATATAAACAATATCTCAAATACTACCAAATTTATAGATTATGTTGGAAAAGAATTACCAAATATAATTGCAGAACTAAATAGTATTAAGTCAAAACTAAAAGATAAAGTTACACAAATTAAATTATCAGAAACCATTTCTCTTTTAGAAAAAATGAAAATTGGAAAAAACGTATCTGATTCTCAAGTTTCATCTATTATGCTTTCGTATGAGCTAATCAAAGAACTTAAATCTAAAGTAAAATAATGGAAGCAAGATTAAAAGAAGCAATTCGTAAATACGTTAGAGAAAGAAACATTCAAAAAACTTTGGATGAAATGTCTGTAACCGGTAATGTTGCTGGGTATGATACTCCAAACGCATTTTCAAAACCAGGACAAACTGCTAAGAAAAACAAAAGATTGGCAAATATAACTGGTGGTGAAGTTGTTGACGATTTAGAGGAAGTAAAGATATTAAATCTAAAGCAAGAAAAAGAAAAACCAACAGCGGCTAAAAAAGAACCAGGTGCAGAAATTGCCGTTATTAGTGGTATGGAATTGGCTGAAAAAAATTTACATTTGGCTGAAAATCGTTGGGTAGCATTAAAAAAAGAAGATGGTTCTGCAAAAGCTAAAATAGGTAAGGGTATAACATCTATTAAACAACAATTAGGCGAAGTTGAAAAATTTGTTAATTGGTATTCAAAGTTAAAAACTGAGAATGGTGTTACAAAAGATGATTATTATAAAAGAACACACAAAAGTTTACATAAAATCAAAGAAAGGTTAATGAATCTTTCTGAAAAAATTAGAAATTTATAATATGCCAGCAGTATCTAAAGCACAACAAAGATTTATGGGAATGGTTCATGCCGCTCAAAAAGGTGATATGGAAAATCCATCACCGGAAGTACAAAAAGCAGCAGATTCAATATCCGATAAAGATGCTAAAGATTTTGCATCAACATCACATAAAGGTTTACCAGATAAAAAAGAAAATATGATAACTAGAAATAGATTAAAGGAAATCGTTAAAGAAGTAATGGTAGAAGAAGCAGAGTACCAAACATTCTTTAAAAAGGCTTTAGAGAAAGCTGGAAAGGGTATTAACGATATGAGTGATGCTGAAAAGAAAGCATTTTTTAACAAAGTTGATACTGCTTGGAATGGTAAGGGTGAGAAAAACGAAGAACTAACTGGTGGACAGCATAAATTAGATGTTGATAAGGATGGTGATATTGGAGGTGATGATTTAGCAGATTTAAGAGCATCTAAAAACGAAGATATATCAGCAGAATTACCAAAAGCCATAATCCCATCAGCTGTTAAACAAAAATTAGAATTGGCAATTGATAAAATCAAAGATGCTAAATTAAATCCCACTCAAAAATTACAATTGGTTGCACAAGTAGTTGATAGTTTGGATATTGATAAAACTCAATTAGGTACTATTGCTAATAAAATTAGAAGTAAAATGGAATCTGTAACCGAAGGAGTTTCTTCTGCTGATATGGATAAAATTAAAGGGGCAGTTGAAGCAGCAAAATCATTTATGAGTGTTGGTGCTGAGTTGAAGAAATTGGGTATGAAATATACTTTCGCTACCGAACCACTTCCAATCTATATTATACAGCCAACCCCAAATAATAAAGTTGCTATCGTAAATAAAAAGTATGTATCTAAGCCTGATTTTGTAGTAGGTGATATCGCAGTTGGTGTAATGGAGGGTAAATCTATTAAAGAGCAATCACCTTGTTGGAAAGGATATAAGCAAGTTGGTATGAAAGATAAGGGCGGTAAGCAAGTTCCAAACTGTGTACCAGCTTAAATAAGAATATAACATGAAATCATTACTAATAGAAACAAACCTCTTTGAAGGTAAGGTAAAAGAAGATGAAAGTGGGAGAACCCTTGTTAAAGGTGTCTTGCAAAGAGCTGGTGCCGAAAATCAAAATGGTAGAGTTTATCCGAAGCCTATATTAGAAAGAGAAGCTAAAAAATACGAAACGTTTATTAAAGAACGTAGAGCATTGGGTGAATTAGACCACCCGGATTCTACTGTAATTAATTTAAAAAATGTATCGCACAATATTAGAGAAATATGGTGGGATGGTGATGATTTATGTGGAACGGTTGAGGTTCTATCTACTCCATCTGGTAATATACTTAAAGAACTACTAAAAGCTGGTATCCTATTAGGGATTTCATCAAGAGGTATGGGTTCAACCAAACCATTGGGTGGAAATAAAGTAGAAGTATCCGAAGATTTTGAATTGATTGGTTGGGATTTTGTATCTAATCCATCTACACATGGTGCATTTATGGTACCCGTAAACGAATCTGTTAATAGAAGTTTACAACAAATAGGAACTGATGTATGTGGTGATTACTGCAAAGCACAGGATTTAATGAGAGAAATAATAACTGAAATAGCATAATAATGGCAAAAAATTTCGATATATACGATTATGTACACAACAATAAGATAACCTTAAAAGTTGATGCACCAAAAGGAACTACTGTATCTAAAGCATACAATGATATCCGTAAAACCAACTTGAAAGAAGTAAAGATAGTTAATGGTAAATTCAGCTTGGCTGAAAACTTAGAAGATAGAAAATTATCTACTGAAGTTAAAAAACACTTCTTAGAAATTATTTCTACTTACAACACTTTTCAAGACCAAATGAAAAGACAATCTGATATGACTGAGATTGCAAACACATTGGGTGGTATTGTTGAGGCCGCGAAAGAAATGACCCTAAGAGAGAGTGGTGATTGGTTCGATAATGTGACTGTAAAACGAAATATGCAGGAATTGGATAAGATGGGTAAATCATTTGATAAATTTGCTATGGAAGCAAAAGCAATGGATGAAAGATTACATTCTTTATATGAGGATATGGGTCACATCTTAAATCGTTACTATGAGATTGCAGATATCAGTACTGATACAATGCATGAAAGATTGGGAAATAAAAAGAAATAATTATGATTAGTTTAGGTGGGTTGGTATCACAAAAAGCATTTGGTAAATTTGAAATGGGTAAAGTAATTTCTAATCCATTTGCAAACGCATTCATTAAAGAAGGTGATGGCGAAGACCACGAAGTTTCTATGGGACAAAATCAATTAGATACCATTATTAAGATGGCAACTGAATTAAAATCTAAAATGGGCGAAGATGAAAAACAAATCCCAGCTTGGATTCAAGACCATATTTCTAAAGCAGAAAACTACATTTCTCAAGCAGCTGGAAACTATCACGAATATGGTGATTCAAACGAAAATATTAACGAAGCACCTAAAAAATTAAAACATACTATTAGTAAAAAAGAATGGTCTAAAATTCCTAAATATAATAAACATATTGGAATGGATGGTATTCATTATATTATGAAATATGATGATAAACTTGGAACATATTTACAAGGTGTAGAAATAGTAGATGAATCGGTAAACGAAGCACCAAATACGGGAGAAAGAATACAAAATTTAAATAATAGAATTAAAGCATTACGAGATAAACTATCTGCAACTAAATCACCGGAACAAAAGAAATTATTTCAAGATAGATTAAAAAACGCATTACAAACACTTTCTAATATTAAAAAAGATTACGGAATTAAAAAAGAAATTAGTAGTAGAACTCCAAAGATTTTTGTAAAAACGGCAGCAGTTGAAAAGAAGATTAAAGAATTGATGGCTGATAGAAAGAAAGCAGTAGTTCCTTATAATAGTGAAACTGACCCAGCTAAAAAAGAAAAATTAAAACAAATTCTTATTAAATTAACCCAACAAATTCAGGGGTATGAAAAAAATTTAATTCAATTTAGAGATATGGAAGAAGAATATCTTCAACAAATGCATGCAGATGCAGAATTGGATACTACTGGTCTTTAATAAATTTAATAAAAAATATAGATAAAAGCTTGGTTATTCCAAGCTTTTTTCGTATCTTTACTTATGATTAAGCCTTTTTCAATTTTAGACACTCGTTCCAAAGAGTGGCAAGAACGCAAAAGATGGTGGATTAACACCTATAATATCCAATCGGAATTGGGTAGAGAAGATACCGAATCGAGAGCACGATTTTGGGAAGACAATACCGTTTCTATATTCGATGCTACACTTTGTGAAAAGATGTATGAATGGTTTTGTCCAAAAGAAGGTAGAGTATTAGACCCATTTGCGGGGGGTAGTGTTAGGGGTATAGTTGCAACTGAAATGGGATTTATTTATAATGGTATTGACCTTTCCGATGAACAAATAGAAGCAAACAAAAAACAATCAGATAAACCAAATTGGATTACCGGTGATAGTGAGTGGGTTATTGATTCGATATACAATAAAACTCAGGATTTTGTGTTTACTTGTCCACCGTATTATGATTTAGAAAAATATACCGATAACCCTGCAGACCTATCAAATATGAATGCAGATTCATTTGATAAAAAATATTATTCAATTCTAAAAAAAGCCGCAGCAAAATTAAAAGATAATCGTTTTTTTGCAATTGTAGTATCCGAAGTAAGAGAACAATCGGTAACCGGAAATTATAAAATTGGTAAATACAAAGGATTGGTTTGGAAAACAATTAGAGCATGTGAGGAAGCGGGGCTACACTTCTATAACGATATGATTTTATTTAACTCACAGCATCAGGCTGCTAGAGTGGTTGATACATACTTCAAAAGAAATCGTAAAGTAGCATCGGTTCATCAAAACATATTAGTATTTGTAAAAGGAAACCCTGATATTGCTGCAGAAGATATTGAATGGGATGGAACTTATGAATGTATTGTGGATGGTAAACAATACAAATCATTTAGAGAAGCGGCAATTTCAATAAACCCAAATGAATTAGTAGCTACCGAAGTCCAAAGAAGATGCCGTTCAACTAAATCCAAATACAAAGATTGGCAAATTATTGGCGAAGAAACAAAGCCTGAAATTAAATACGAAGTTGATGGTATTCCTTTTGAGAATCCAAAACAGGTAGCAGAATTGATTGGTGGTGATATGACCGAATCAATGGCTAGAAACTACATAGAATCAAACAATCCCAAATACCGTCATTGGAAGAAAGCCGATGGTTGGGATATTACATACGAACAAATGCAAGATTTGTGGGAAAAAAATATTCGTTTAGAATTACCTATCATTAGTTGTGATGGTAAACAATTTTATTCAATTATAGATGCGGCCAACCACTTTGGTTGTTCAGATGAACGTATCCGCCAAAAGCTCAAATCGGAAAAACATACCGATTATATTTATTTATTCTAAAGAATTTTTTAGAAAATTACGTTTTTATTAATTTTAATATATTTATTGATACAATAACCTATTCCATATAGGTTTTTACATTGGTAATGAATACTCACCTTTATGTGTAGTGACCAAAAAGCCAATAAAAACATTCTATTTAAGCTCCAAATTCAATAGCTTAAGAAATCCGATAAATAAGGAAAACAAATGGCAAGTTCAAAATTGTTGAAAGAAGCAATTGCTGATGCTAAAGCTGTACGTGAAACTGCTATCGCTAACGCCAAAATCGCATTAGAAGAAGCATTTACTCCTCGTTTACAATCTATTCTTTCTAAAAAACTAACCGCTGAAATGGAAGGTGAAGAAGAAGAAGCAGAAGTAAATGAAGATAATGATGTATCTAGTGAATTAGGTGGTGGTGATAACAAACAACCTGCAGATAAAGCAAACTCAGCACAAACTGACCTAAGTGGTATTTCTAAAGAAACTTCTCCAGAAGGTGAAGAATTAGAAGACTATGATAAAGTTAAAGACCTTACTGAAAGCGAAGATGAGTTCGGTGCAGAAGAAGAAACCCCTGCAGAAGAACCAGTAGCTGAAGAAGATGAATTGGGTGCAGAAGATGAAGATGAATTAGATTTAGAATCTATCATCAGAGAATTAGAAGCACAAATTGCAGGTGAAGAAGGTGAGGAAGCTCACATCGAAGAACCAGCAGTAGAAGGTGAAGAAGCTCCGGTTGAAGAACCAGTAGCAGCTGAACCGGCTGTAGAAGCTGAAGAACCAGCTCACGATGATGAAGAAATCGATTTAGATGAAATTCTTCGTGAAATGGGATATGGTGAAGATGAAGAAGAAGTAACAGAAGCTGAAGAAGCAAATCACGATGAAGAAAAAGAAAAACTTCAATCAGAATTAGCAGAAGCAATTTCTACTATCAAATCTTTAAAAGGCACTATTAATGAAGTAAATTTGTTAAACGCAAAATTACTTTACGCAAACAAATTGTTCCGTTCTTATAACTTAACTAATGAACAAAAGGTTAAAGTTGTTGAGAATTTGGACAGAACTTCTAACGTAAGAGAAGTTAAATTAGTTTACGCTACACTTGCAGAATCAATGAAATTTACTGGAACTGAAAGAAAAGTTGCGGCTAAGAAGACAATGACCGAAGGGTTCGCTTCTAAACCACAAGCAACAACAGCTCCTAAGAAAGAAATTATTTCTGAAAGTAATGAATTAGCAAATCGCTTTAAGCAATTAGCTGGTATCATAAAATAACAATCCATAAAAACAAATAAATAAAATGGCAAATTTTGATTTAAGTAAACTTATGGAAGGCAAGAACCCACAGGCGGTAATGTTAGCTGAGACTCGTCAGTTAAAAAGCAAATGGGAAAAAACTGGCCTTTTAGAAGGTATGAAAG
>JACCDP011438742.1_pt1 | contig 14847 bp, 18 predicted proteins | sample 7445841 | NCBI WGS metagenome assembly JACCDP01 (sample SAMN15323441, study PRJNA562643) | freshwater metagenome | isolation source: river surface water | place: USA:Blue River Watershed | collected 2017-08-17 | reverse complement strand
TTGTGACGAACACAAGCGCCAATAGTTTGTTGGTATATCCAGATACCGGGGCTGTTATCAATACATTATCAGCTAACGCTGCCTTGTCACAAGCAGCAGGATCTACTGTACAATTTGTAGCGTTGTCAGCAACACAATGGTATACAGTAGGGGCAACATACGCATAAGGGGGTAACATATGAGTGCTCCTAATTGGATCACACCAGCAGGAATAATAGGGGTGTATCCCGCTCAGATTGCATTGACCTTTCAATTAGAGGCAGAGGCATCATTACCTGCAACTAGTATAACATATTCTTTGATCAGTGGTAGCTTATCACCGGGGCTGTCATTAAGAACAGATGGAATAATATCAGGTATACCTGAAGCAGTATCGTCAGATACTACAAATACTTTTGTTATTAGAGCAACTGATAATGTAGGTCAAATTAAAGATAGAACTTTTGATATCAAGATATCAGGTGCAGCACTACCTACATTCACTACACCGGCCGGATCGATAGCAACTCCATTAGACAGTGAGTGGGTAGAGATTTCTATAGAATATATTAATCCTATACCTACTAATCCTGTCACTATACGACTGCTACAAGGTTCTTTACCGCCGGGCTTAGAAATCAATGAATTTGGTTTGATACGCGGATATCCAGAACCGCCTATTTCTATAGTAAATCTTCCAGAATTAACAACAGTGGTTACTTCAACCGATAGCACTAATAACTACGTCACAGTGTTAGGTACTAATGGTTTCGTAGTAAATAGACCTATAATATTTTCAGGAACTACAATAGGGGGCTTGATATCAGGTCAGATTTATTATGTCAAAGCTATAATCAACGCTACTCAGATAACTCTCAGTAACATCCAAGGCGGAGATATTATTTTAGTCTCTACAGAAAACGGTTTTATGGATGCTACGCTTCCAGTCATCAGTGTAGGACAACCTACAAAAAGACAGTATAATTTCACATTAGAATTGACTAGTCCAAACGGTAATGATACAGCATTCTATTCAATCACTGTTACCAATCAAAATTTACCCACAAGCCAAGGTGGTCCAGGATATCCTCCTAATAGTAGATATCCTACTATCTACAACACAAGACCTCCTACATATAATATCGAAGGTACAGCAGATTTTGGATACTACGTATTGCCTCCTACTAGCGAAGTCAGTGTTCCGGGTACAACTTACGAACCTACACAAGAAGCCTATATAGGACAATTTTTATCAGATAACTATTTCGCATTTAAGATTTTAGGACATGATTTTGATAATGCTGAACTAAGCTATGAATTCTCTGATTATCCAGGTTGGTTGACTGTGAACACTACAACAGGATGGGTATACGGAACACCTACTGTTGGTTTAAATGATATAGAAGAATATTATTTTTCAGCCATTGCATATAAGACTGATAATGTCACATTTAGAACGCCTTCGTTTAATTTTAGATTCAAGATAGCTAACAATATAACTGGAGACATAACTTGGTTATCTGATTCAAATCTAGGAAATATAGATAACGCAACAGTAAGCAACAAAATCGTTGAGGCAACTTCCGATGTACCATTATTATATAGACTGGTCACTGGCGAATTGCCACCTAACCTGACATTAATGGCAAATGGTAATATCGACGGAGTAGTATCATATCAACCTACTGATACATTCTTAGAAAAAGACGATTCGACAATTTATACATTCACAGTAGAAGCATACAATCCAAACATACTTGATAGTGACAACAATCCATTGATCACAAGTCAAAGGACTTTCACCCTGACTGTAGTGCAAGAGTATGATATACCTACAGACAACCTTTATATTAGATGCACACCAAGTATGGCAGACAGAGATATACTAGCAACATTGTTAGATGATCCTCTATTGATACCGGATGCATATCTCTACAGACCAGATGATGTCAATTTTGGAAAAGCGACAAATATCACGTATGCTCATGCTTATGGAATCTATTCTAGTGATTTCAAAGAATATACTGAAGCAGTAAAGAAAAATCATTACTGGAGAAATATTACATTAGGTGAATTAAAGACCGCTGTGGCGAAGGACGAAAATGGTGAAGTGTTGTATGAAGTTGTTTATAGTACAGTCATAGACAATCTACAGAAATACGATCCTAAATATAACTATGATTATAGATATAGCACAAGCGTGAGCGAAGAGATTTTCTGGCCACGATTCATAGATTTAAATCTTGGACCTTGGTACGCAAGTAGCACAGAAATATACACTAGTTATATGTTTGATAATGAAGCTAAACTGATCACAAACTTGAGATTGTTTGATCTACTGACGCAGACAGGACTTCCTTTATTATTACAACAAGGAGTTCCTACATTCTATACCAGTCTGACTCCGGGTTATGCTAGAATATTATATCCTAATAGTTTAGAAAATATGCGCAAGCGTGTAGAGCAAGATTTAGGTGCAAACTATAACTTTAGATTGTTACCATTATGGATGACTAGTCAACAACAAGACGGCAACACGTTAGGTTTCACTCCTGCTTGGGTAATATGTTATACTAAACCGGGTTATGCAAATACAATCAAACAAAACATAGAGAATAATTGGGATTATACATTAAATCAGATCAATTTCAAGATCGATAGATTCACAGTAGGCAAGACATTGACTTACAATTATGATACTTTACTAGAGCCAAAAGCATGGACTAGATATCCGTCAGGCACCCCGGTACCCGACCCGCAAGACAGTCAAGATTTTTATGTGTTGTTCCCGCAAAAAACAATATTGCCTACTAAGACTCAATATAATTTATGACGGTCTAAGCAATTATAAATACAATAGGATAAAAGAGTGATATGAGTACAATCAATACAAACAGCATAGATGCGAACTACCCAGTACCAGGGCAGAACAATAGCACCCAGGGGTTCCGTAACAACTTTGCTGCCATCAAGCAGAACCTAAACATCGCAAGTTCAGAGATCACTGATCTACAGAACAAGGTGGTGTTGAAGACTGCATTGGCCAATTCTACATTAAACAACGATATGGGCAACACACTCATATCAAATGCTAGCACATTAGGTTTCCGTGCCACGACATATAATCTAGGTAACGCACTCACTGATACAGTCACAGTAGACTTGACATTAGGTGATGTTCAATATGGTAACCTAGCAGGTAACATCTTTTTGAATTTCGGTAGCTGGGCTCCTACCAATACAGTAAGCAATGTCACATTACAATTGGGTAGACCAAATAATGTTGCTGATTTTTCTATCACATTCCCCACAGAAGCAATATTCAGTGAGAACTATGGTTGGACATTAGTAGAGAACAGCAGTAATCCAAACAATCTAGCAACGTTGACGTTCCCATATGATTGCACACAACTCAATCTATTGATATCAACAGTTGATTGCGGCAACACATTATATGTTCAACCGATCAACAGACCATTCCAGACTAATCAGATACAGAAGAGAACGCCACCAAGCACAGGTCAACTAGGCGATGTTGTAGGTACAACATGTATCGATAACACGGAAGCAGTGCAGTTAGTCGTAACCGGAGCAAACACGGACCCATTTTTGACTGTTGATGATACAAGTGAACTATATTCAGGACAGCCTGTTACATTCACTGGTGTTTCTTTAGAGTCTAACATCACTGTAGGAAGCACATATTATGTAGGTGAAGTTATAGATAATACTACCTTTAGTGTGACAGACACACCAGGTGGTTCAAACATAGCTATAGCAAGCAATGTAACTGGAAATACTATGTTCTTGAATCCAGTTAGTTATTTGTATATTGCTGTTGATAATTTTAGCGCAAGTAACCTACCCCAAAACAAAAATGTTGATAGCACTACTGCTCCTAATGTGATAACAGTAGGTTCAGTGATGACCGGCAAAGAAAATATGCCTGTGATATTTACTGGTACAGGTTTAGCAAATGCTAACATACAATCAGATAAAGTTTATTATATCAAGTCAGTATCAACATATGATATTACATTGAGTGAAACTAGATATGATGGTATAGCCGGGCCGACGTTTGAAGGTGTGCAAACCTTTGTAACTACATCAAGTCTTCCTATAGATTTTGATGTATACAATGGTCCTGACATCTTTAGAAGGATTGCATTACAGCCATTCTAACATGGAACATCCATTCATCAATGATCTTAGTGATAAGACGTTAGAACAGTTACAAGATACGATCTCTGGCTTACATCAGAAATTAACTTTTGCACACAGATCAGGTAATGGGCCATTAATACATCAGTTAAACATGGTTCTAGAAAGTTATAAGAACGAATATCAGAAAAAGATAAACGAGATGGTAAAGAAACAGAATATCGAAGGACAAGTGAAGATCACTAAAGAGAGGTAAGATGTACGCTAAGATTCAAAAAGAGTTTAACTTCATGGCTGCTGTGCATTTCAACGGCAAGTACATGGTAAACTTCTACGAGATGAATGCTGTGATGGCTATCGTTAGCCTCGAAGAAGAGGATCAAAACGTAGCGATAGAAAGAATAAATTATTTCGTAGGTCATTGCCTAGAAGATTGCATCTTTGTGTGTGACAAAGAAAAAGACGCTATCGACAAGTATACTAAGGCAGGCATGAAAGTCTGCGCTATTCCAGAAGAACCTTACGATCAGATCGTAGGATTAGTCATATTGAACAAGTGTAATGCTATCATGGAAGGTCGTATAACAATGACCGATATCGTGTTTGGTAGCAAACTCAGCAACATGATCAAATTTGAGTTGACCAATGACGTAGCAGAAGCACAATTTGATGGAAAAAATTGGTGGGACTCACCCAATATGTGCATACAAAACGTGAAGAAAAACAAGAAAGAAAAAATCGTAAATCTATTTGACCATAAAGTAGATGATTGGGCAGAATTAGAATTGACTTGGACATCAAAATAACGTATCATAGTGTGATGCGTAATGATGTTTATGGTCAATTAATCTACAGTATAGACGATATCTGCGACCTTTATCTAAAGGATCCTGAAAAAAAGTTATATAGGGTTTTATTGGAATCAGAAGTACCGTTTCCTGAAGTCTTAGATATTATAGAAGTACCACAATTTACACATTATATTGATCCCAAGATAACGGTCGCAGAGTTTGATACACAGAATCAGAACAATTGGTATATGCCAAAAGAATATCATGATATGGATATCGCACAGTATGTATTGGATCAATGCGCTAATGATAGTGAATTACAACGTGCTGGTCAAGAATTATTACTGTTCCAAGAACGTGATATGTTCGATTTATTAAAATACCTTAAATATCTAGTAGATACTATGCGTGATAATAACATAGTATGGGGTGTGGGTCGTGGTAGTAGTGTGAGTAGTTTTGTTTTGTATCTTATAGGGATCCACAAAATAAATAGTCTTTACTACGATCTAAGCATCGAAGAATTCTTAAAGTGAGGGCTTTATATGAAAAATTATAGAACTGCAATGGGCAAACAGGTTGATATGGCTGCATTAGCTGCCAAAAACGAAAGAGTACGTGCTGTGGGCAACATGAAAGTCAACGCACGTGGGGATACTATCGATCCTACAGGAAAAATAATCGTACCTGTCACACAAAAGGTAGGAGACAAATATCAAAAGACAGTTGGAAATAAGTCCGCACAGCCTGTCAAACAAAAACCACAGCCACCAGTAAAACAACAAAAACCAAAACAGGAATTAACTAAAGAAGAAATTGAGTTAAACTCAACTTTTGATGATGACCTTGAGATTGAAAAGATAAAGGCACAGGAGAATAAGAAATAATGGGAACTATTAATCCTACTAAAGTCAGTAAGTTGAAAGCACTTAATGATACAGTATTAGTCAGTGATATGTATTTCGGTGAACGATTGAGTCAAGGTGGTATCGTTATTTTAAATGACGATAAAAAGAATGAAGGTATCAGACCTAGATGGGGCAAGGTTTATGCAGTAGGACCTAAAGCACCAGAAGATATTCAAGTCGGTAAGTGGATTTATGTCGCACATGGTCGATGGACTCGCGGTATCACTATTGAAGATGATGAAGGAGAGAAGGTCATTCGCAAGGTTGACAACAACGACATCCTGCTCATCAGTGACGAAGAGCCAATCGATTATGGCATGAGCGATAAAGTTATTTAAGGAGAAAATCATGTATACAGCATCATATCCATATAAGTCAGCCAGTGAGATCAACCTCGCTATGGCTAAAGTTTATCAACACATGGGATTGGCGGTATTCACTTCCATGATCGTGAGTTATCTGGTAGGCAGTAGTCCTGAGTTATTGCAATTTTTCTTCACAGGATTCACTAAATGGATCGTTATCTTTGCTCCATTAGCGGGAGTGTTTGGTGTCACATTCGCACTAAACAATAGACCTACTGCGGGTATCGCACAATTATTATTGCATGGTTTCGCGGCATTGATGGGCTTGAGTTTCGCTACTATCTTTGCAGTATTTCAGATGGGTAGCATAGTGACTGCATTCATGGGAGCAGCCATTCTTTTCGGTACTATGAGTTTTTATGGATACTTCACTAAGAAAGACTTGATTAGTATCGGGCAATTCATGTTTGTGGGCTTGATCGCAATCATCATCGCTAGCATTGTCAATATTTTTGTAGGCAGCACAGTATTTCAAATGGTAATCAGTGCTTTGGCTATCGTCATTTTCTTAGGTTTGACTGCTTATGATACGCAACAAATTCGTGAAATGGTAACTCAGACCACAAGTGATCATGTCGAGGAAGTCCGAGGGGCATTGACATTATATTTGAATTTCATTAATATATTCTTATCGTTACTACAACTTTTTGGTGATCGCAAAGAATGAAAAATAAACTATGGGTCGAAGCCTACAGACCTAAAACTGTAGACGAATATGTGTTTGTCGATGATAATCAGCGACAGACTGTTAAACATTGGATCAAAGAAGAGAGTATCCCGCATCTACTATTGAGTGGTGAGCCGGGTACAGGCAAGACTACTCTTGCTAAAGTATTGATCAATGAACTAGGTATCGAAGAATTCGATGTGCTTGAGATCAACGCAAGCCGTGAGAATGGTATCGATATGCTACGTGAGAAAATCAACAGTTTTGTGCAGACGATGCCTTTTGGCACGTTCAAGGTAGTGCTGTTAGACGAAGCGGACTATCTCACACCCCCGGCGCAAGCCGCCTTGAGAAATGATATGGAAGCGTATCACATGACTGTGCGCTATATCCTGACTTGTAACTATCGTCACAAGATCATTCCTGCACTAAAGAGTCGCTGCCATGAGTTCCATATCGCTAAGACAGATATGACTGAATTCACGGCACGTGCGGCAACTGTGCTTGTCACAGAGAATGTAGAGTTCGATCTAGATGTATTGGATCTATACGTTCGTGCTACATATCCCGACTTGCGTAAATGTTTGAATCAGTTGCAGTCAAACAGTATCACAGGAACATTGACTAAGCCTAGCAATGATGCGTCAGGAGAAGATGAGTTATTAATCAAAGCAGTGGGTTTGTTTAAAGATGGTAAGGTCATGGAGGGTCGCCAGACATTGATGGAATATATAGCATTGTATCCTACACGGGTAGAAGATGTCTATAAATGGATGTATGATAATTTGGATCTATGGGGCAACACTCCGGCGGCAAAAGATACTGCGATTATTCACATTCGCAATGGTCTAGCGAACATGCCGCTAGTAGGTATCCCAGAGATTTGTTTGGCTGCTACTTTAATTGAAATCACTTCTTGATATATTAAATAGAAGATCAAGAGGAGACAAACATGAGTTGGCAAGCTACATTAAACATTCATAATAATACTGATTATAACATCACAGTCACACATAATACCACAGGTGACTTGACTACTATCAGTCCTGGCCAGAGTTGGTCAAATACTACCAGCGATCCAAACAACACTAATGCATTAAAGTTCTGGCAACAGCCTAACGTTTGGTTCATGCAAGGTTCATGTAGTTTTGGACCAACTGCAGGTGTATGGGTAGATCGTGGTTGGATGGATCCTAACGCACAGACTATCAAGATGACTGCAAACGCTGATTATAATATTTTTGTACAGACCACTAATGGCGGTAAGGAAATCCTTGCTTGGAATCAATTTGAGCAGGGCGGCACAATTGATTTGACCTTTGATAAGCAATGAGATATTTGTTAATCACATTCTGGCGAAAGCCTGGTGGTCAGATTGACGAACAGGCAAGATTCGTCAAACGTTGTCGCACTAGCGATTTGACATCAAGCAATGTCATATTAGATTATGGCTTGCGTAAAGTTGATAAGTGTGTAGTGGAAGGTAAGAGGTTAGACAGAACCTTCGATCAACTCCACGAATATTATAAAAAGATATATCCACATATCGTGGCTCAACTTGAAAAAGAAGGGCCAGAAAGTGTCAAACATAAAGAAAAAACGGGGAATTAATTCCCCGTTTTTTTAAGGATAGAGTTTGAGGATGTGTTCTATTATTTTATGTCTTCTAATATCCTTCGGCTCAAACTCACATACACCGATACCAGGAACAGGTTTCTGTTGAAGTTTGCTCTTTAGATCAAGCAACCCATTGTCAGCGGTTCGTCTGTCAGTCTGTTCGATGTCACCAGTGATCACGATCTTGCTGCCTTCACAGATACGTGTCATCAGCATTTTTAATTGACTTGGTGTGGCATTTTGTGCTTCATCAAGTATGACCCAACTGTCCTTAAAGTTTCGACCACGGCAGAATGCCAGTGGAGTTATCTCAATGATTTGCTCATTTAACATGTGAGTCAATTCTTTCATGGTGTAATACTCTCTGAGTACGTCTAGTAATGGACGTACCCAGGGTTCCATCTTACTGTTCAGATCGCCCGGTAGAAAACCGTGCTTTTCGTCATCGACTGCTACCGCTGGTCTAGTCAATATGATCTTATCGCAGTCTCCGTTTCTTAGGGACTTGATCGCGGCTAGCATCGCCAAGTATGTCTTGCCGGTGCCAGCTGGACCGGATACAACTACGATGTCTAAGTCTCTGTCGATTAGTGATAAAATATATTTTTCTTGATTGACTGACTGCGGTAGCAGTTCGATCTGTTTACGCTGTCGCTTATATTCCTCTTTGAAATCTATTGTTTCTGCGACATGAAAGTTTTTTTGATAATTTTGCATTTGTCTGTTCTGCTCTTTTCGTAAAGCTCCAGTTTTTCTCTTGCTCAAGCGTAAATCTCCTGTATGTGATTGTATAGAGATAGAGATAACATATCGCTATCTCATTAGTATTTACGGAGTGTTCATAGCGCATTACTTGCTATGTAAATGTACACTGACCTGTGATAAATATATCACTGTTCTCTGAGTATCCTCATTCTAAGGAACCTAACAGATAATCTCTATAGTGATAAATACAATATGACCCATAAAGTTGCAGATGATTGGTTTAATGACGTAGATTTCGTCAGCATAGTAAGTACCGTGAAGGGTATCATGACCAGCGACGGTAGTATGTCTATGGCCTTAGATTTTGAGCGTGTGATAGATGAACTAGATATCTATGCTTTCAAAAACTGGGAGATCGGAGAATTAGTTCAAGGTCCTGATGTAGGTCGTTATTCGACTAGTTGCGTGTTCATGTGGCCATATAAACTCATGCCAGACCCTAGAGCAGTCAAAAGACTATTAGCTGTGGGTTGTGATGTAAAATGGGAAAAAACAAAGATCGAAGTCCCTGTAGAAGTAAAGAATTATGACGATTTAGTACCGGGCACTAATTATCCCAAAGGTGCTAAACGTGAAGTATGGTTGGTCAATATCACTATTCCTAACGATCTCATGGATGATATGAAGGAAGGATCAGTAGACCTCGCAGGTTCTACAATCGATCTCGACGAGATCGATGACGCATATAGCGAAGACTTAGATAAGCAGGGGGTCGGTGGTGCCGAAGAGACTGAACAAGAAGAAGTTCAATTAGATCAAGCCACTGTATAAAAATAATGACTATGAAATTAAACGAAGGTCTAAATTATCATGACATGAAAGGACAAGTAGTCCCTAAAGTCACTGTCGATGAATATGCAGCCAAGATGGGCAAAGACAGTGATATCGTCACACTTACATTAAAAACTAACAGCAAACTAGCCGCAGAAGATTTAGAAGCATGGCTTGAGATCGGTTATGACTATGTATTGGATGCTAGCATTAGTGATGGTGAGATCGAGCCGGGTAAATGGTTATTATTCATTGAGATGAAGCGCCGCGGTAATGTACCAGAAAAGATAATACAGATATTAGAAGATTTAGAGACACTCACAGATATCAAACTAAAAGATTACACTATCACTATCAAAGATGAAGACTACGATGCTGATATAGATGTATTGAAGCAGGTCATGATATTGAGTCCAGAAGAATATAAAAAAATAGAAGATAGGAAAGAAAAAGAAGAAAAAGCTGAACAAGAATCAGAAGAAGAATTAAACGAGATGAGACATGTAGCAGGTCTAGATCGCAAAAAAATCTATAAAAATGTAGATGAAGAGATCAAGCACCTGTTAGATATAGCAAGAATCTGAGGAATCAATGAGCTTGCGCAAAAATATAAAAACAATGTTGGCTGATACTCACGATGCTGAAGTAGTGTCGAGCAAAAGGGTGATATCCTTTATAGCCTTTTTGTTGTGCGTAATCGCATTCATCGCTAATATGTTTTTCGGTTACAAGATCGATGCATTCATATATGAGACTATGGCATATATCGTGTTAGGCGGTATAGGCATCACAGGTTTAGAAAAATTCGCAAGCAAAAAGGATCCAGAGCCACCACAGCACTACGATCATAGATTTAGTAAATCAAGATGGGAAGATGATGAGGTTGACTTCCGCCCTTGATTGATTTATAATAAACAATGGACCATTATTCAACGTTAGGTGTTGCAAAAAATGCAACTCCTGAAGAGATAAAAAAAGCCTATCGTAAACTAGCAAGTCAACATCATCCTGATAAGGGTGGTGATACCCATATGTTTCAAACGGTTCAAGAAGCATATGAGACATTAAGTGATCCAAACAAAAGACAACAATATGATAATCCACAGCCTCAAGGTTTTCCGGGAGGTTTTAGTTTTCATGCAGATCAGTTCGATCTCAATGATTTGTTCGGGCAAGTTTTCCGAGACCATAATGGTCCAAGAGTCAACAGGAAACAAGTATTCCGTACCCGTGTAGATATCTCATTACAAGATGCATTTAATGGCACTAATAAGTTGTTAGAACTAAGCACACTAAATGGAAAAAAGGTCATCGATATAAAAGTTCCAAGAGGAGCTAAACAGAATGATCAGATACGTTTTGATAACGTTATGGATAATGGTATATTGTTGGTAGAATTTAATATGTTACCCGATCTACGGTTCGATAGAAAAGGTAACGACCTATATTGCAATCATAGCATCAGTGTGTTAGACTTAATTGCTGGTACAGATTTTAGGTTTACTACAATATCAGGCAAAGAATTAAATGTGACTATAAGACCAGGAACTCAACCATATCAAAATGTCAGATTACAATCTTATGGCATGCCCATAATCAATACTAGTAACTACGGAGACCAATATATCTTGCTAAAACCGTATATCCCTGATAAAATAGATAGTGATATTATTGATAGTATTTTGCGCAATCGCACAAAATAAATATTTTAAAAAGAGAGGCTTATGAATCATTCACCTGAAATTGAAAACATCATCGAACAAGCGATTGGATTCGCTAAAGAACACAATCATGAATATGTGACCATCGAACATCTATTGCTAGCGTTGGTCACGTTCAGCCCATTCAAGAAATGCTTGAATGGATATGGTGTCGATACCGATCTTATGTCTGAAGAGATCGCCGCTTATATCAAGAGCCTACAATCTGTCGTAGCAAAAGAACCAAACACTATTCCTAAAAAGACTAACAGCCTAGAGCGTGTGATGAACCGTAGCGTCACGCAAGTGTTGTTCTCAGGTCGCAGGACTGTGACTACTATCGATCTTTATCTCAGCATCGCAAGCGAAAACAATAGTCATGCGCATTATTTCCTGTTAAAGTATGGTGTTTCTAAACAAGAATTCTTCCCGTATTGGCAGAAGCATTATAAGCACGGAGAGAACAGTAATCTTACCGAGACACAAGCAGAAGAGATCCTCGAAGAACATACTATCAATCTCACTAACCTAGCACGACAAGATAAACTTGAACCATTGATCGGTCGCCATAAAGAGATTGATGATATCGTCAATGTATTGGCTAAACGTTTCAAATCGAACGTACTCATGGTCGGTGACCCCGGCGTTGGTAAGACTGCTATCGTCGAAGGCATTGCAAGGGCAATCGTCAATGATGAAGTCCCTGAGTTCTTGAAGGGTCATGAATTGTACAGCCTCGAGATCGGTAGTCTATTAGCAGGAAGTCGATATCGCGGTGACTTTGAAGAGAAAGTCAAGCAGGTCATGGAAGCACTCAATACTAAAAAGAAAGCTATACTTTTCATTGACGAAGCACACATGATGCAGAGCGCAGGTTCTAGTAGCAACGGTAGCGTTGACTTTGCAAACATGATCAAGCCTGCCATCACTAAAGGTACATTGAAGATCATCGCAAGTACTACTTGGGAAGACTACTACGAGAGTTTTGAGAAAGATCGTGCATTGATGCGCAGATTCTATCGTGTAAGCATCGATGAACCTACAACAGACACAACTATCCGTATCTTACGTGGATTGAGCGAACGCTTGAATGACTTCCATGATGTTAAGATCAATGATGATGCTATCGAATCTGCGGTTGAGATGGCAGGTCGTTATATTCATGATCGCAAGAATCCTGATAAGAGTATCGACTTGCTTGATGCGGCATGTGCTAAACAGCGTGTGCTTGAGAACAAGGGTGCAGAGATCACTAAGGATTTGATTTTTGAACAAGTTGAGAAGTTTACAGGTGTTCCCGCTGACAAGTTGTCAGGAGATAACTTTGATCGCATCACTAACCTTGATACGAATGTCAAGAGTAAACTTTATGGACAAGATGAAGCAGTCAACGAAGTATTGGATCGTGTGTATGTTTCGTTTGCAGGTATCAACAGCGAAACAAAGCCTATCGCAAGTTTCTTGTTCTTAGGCCCAACTGGCACAGGTAAGACTGAATTGGCTAAATTGCTCAGTAAGAATCTTGACATGCCGTTACTCAAGTATGACATGAGTGAATATTCAGAGAAGCACACAGTAAGTTCATTGATCGGCCCCCCTCCCGGATATGTTGGTTTCGGCGACAGCCAAGTACAAGGTGGTCGCTTGATTAGTGACTTAAGCAAGAACCCACATGCTATTTTGTTGTTCGATGAGGTCGAGAAAGCACACCCTGACATCTTCAATATCTTCTTGCAGATCCTTGATGAAGGTCGTGTCACAGGTAGCAATGGTAAAGTTGTTTCATGTAAGAATACTATCATCATCATGACCAGTAACTTGGGTAGTGCCGATGGTGAGCGTCTGGCTATCGGTTTCGGTGACAATGAAAAGACCGGCGAAGATGATAAGGCATTCAAAGATTTCTTCAAACCTGAGTTTAGAAATCGTCTTGATAAGGTCTGTAAGTTCAAAAAGTTGGATATGTTGTCTATCAAAAAGATCGTCATCAAGTTCACCGATGACCTCAAGAAGAGTTTGCTTGAGAAGCATAACATCACATTGAACATCAGCGAACCAGCAGTAGAATATCTTGCTGACAAGGGCTATGACAACAAGATGGGCGCACGTCCTCTATCACGTAAGATCGATGAATTGTTGCGTGTTCCACTATCGAAGAAAATCTTGTTCGAACAGATCAAGAACGCTAACATCATGGTCAATATCGTTGATGATAATGTTGAATTCAATATCACACATAAGATGACTGCAAAGGTTGGAGATGATGGGATCATTACAGTTGAAAATTGATAACCGTACTAGTCTGTATTTCAGCAAGTATAAGTACCGCGCTAAGTGCCGTGTCATGGGCGCATGTTATACATACTATACTAATACCCTTGACCAGTTCAAGAAAAAACTTGAGATGACCAAAGCTAACAGGAATCAATACAGGATTAGCGTACTCAACAGTAGATTCGAAGAGACATATGATTATATCGATTTTGAACAGATAGAAAAGTTCTTTGTATGGAAAAACAATAAAGACGATGACAAATACATGTACCGTATACAAGGCGATCAGATCAGTTTCTTTAGTAATGACCTAGAATTGTTAAAAACATTGAAAGATATCGACCCTAATGTAAAGTTGTCAACGGCTGAAGTCAAATTCACAGACAAACTATACTTCAAGAAAGAACCTAAATATAAGTATAGGACATTTTTCAAGGGCAAAAAATGTCCGGATAGTTTTAACGAAAATGTATTCAGCCTGATGGAAATGTACAAAGACAACATCAAGTTCAGCCCGGGCATGATCAGGAATATTAACAGGTACCCAAATAGCAAATATCGCTATATGCATACGTCATATTACATCGATTACAATGATGAGGGCATGTTGACTATTTTAGCACTATGGTTCGGCGATTTCCTAGCAAAAACATATTCCCTAGAGAAAGAGCGATAACATAGATAAATACTCTAATAGAATGGAGTATTTATGGCTAGGATTGTAGAAGATGTTGTTGTAATCAAATTCAGCAAGATCGTTAAAGATAGTGAAAAAGACGGAGCAGAAATTGCTAGCCCTGAAACACTAGCCGCGCTTGAGCAAGTAGCTCAGGAATTGATCGGTGAAGG